>Ga0247814_10000678_pt1 | contig 24731 bp, 14 predicted proteins | sample UWRJL179409R1_FD_179947 | JGI IMG/M metagenome (GOLD analysis project Ga0247814, IMG submission 179947) | Plant litter microbial communities from Arlington Agricultural Research Station in Wisconsin, United States - UWRJ-L179-409R-1 | ecosystem: Environmental > Terrestrial > Plant litter >... | reverse complement strand
AGTTTGTTTTGCAACGCTACTTGTACCAATCAGATCAATACCTTCTTTCAAGTAAAACTCGATACTTCCCCTTATATGGGATTTCACAGCACCAAAATTGACACCTATGTTAAAATTCTTAACACGTTCCCAAGTTAAAGATGGATTTGGTGGATTAGCAATATTTAGATAAAGTGCATTGTAGCGATTTATTGATGGACCAGGAACCGCTGTGGTGTAAGCAGAAAGTGTTCTGTTAACATTTCCACTATACCCAAAACTGGTTTTTAGTTGCAATTTCTCGATGACGCCTGATTCAAAAAAAGACTCATTATCAATGTTCCAGGCAGCACCAGCCGACCACAGTGGTACTCCCTTTTGATTTGCGGTCACTCCAAATAGATTGGATTCATCTTTTCTAAAACTTCCCGATACAATTATTCTATCGTCATATGCATAACTTAAGTTACCGTAATAGGACAAATTATTGTTCCTGGTGGAAGACTGAATGTATGGGTTATTTTCAAGCCTTCTCGTATTTGCATTATAAAAGTAGGGGAACAGTGTAATGTTATCTAAAGATAAGCTCCTCTTTGTTTCTGGATCATATCCATATAATGTGATGCTATTTGACTTTCCTCCGTCAGTCCTAATTTCATAACCAGCAATTGCGCTCAGGTTATGCTTTTTCAAGAAGGTATAATGATAATCCGCTTGAATTCTTCCGTACTGGGCATCGAGATTGGTCTTTGAATTACTGAATTTTGAACCAATTGGTATTGGATAGGTGATCGCCCCAGTAGTTGCGTTGATCTGAGTAAGCTGATTTATTTCATTTCTAAGATCAAATGAATTCAAACTATTTAATATTTCGTTATTGCCTACTGATCGGAAATATTGATAGTTTGCTGTGATTGTTAAAGGTGAAAAAATCACATATTTAACATTTGCGTTCATTCGGATGTCTGTGGATTCCGAGTTAATATGAGTGGCATTATTTCGAAGTTCGTCCAACGGTAAAAATTTCCAATTCAATAATTGCCCGTTACCTGCCACATCTGTATATGATGCCCGTAAATCTCCTTTTAAAATTGCTAATGGATTGCCATCTTCATCTGCAATTCTTTCATAAGGAAACAATGTATTGGGACTTACACTGTTTACATCAGCATTAGTTGTTGTAAAGGCAATATCACTACCAATCGTTAGCTTATTTTCAAGAAAAAAATATGAATTACTTGCCTTTAAAGTATACCTATTGTTTGATCTCCCTACATTATATGGTTGATTTCTGTCAAACCCAGCAGACAAATTATAAGCATTATTAGCCCCTCCACCATTAACAGCCAGAAAATATTGTTGTTGAATGCTTTTTTGGTAGAAATAATCTGAAATTTGATTTCTGGAATCAACGTTTTTTAGTGCTTCAATTTGAGCATCAGTTGTGGTAGCGTTCGCAGTCGTTCTTTTGGATAACAACTCAATCACTGGTGAAATTAAAGCGTAATTATTCCTTAATGGCACACGATATTTACCCTTATCGAATAGAAATTTTTCAAGTTCAACGACGTTCGAAGAGCTCAATCTTGGCTGGTAAAATAAGTCGGGCTTTTCTCCAATAGTCACGTTGGAATTAAAGTCAATGCTCATTTTACGATTTAGTTGTCCTCTTTTTGTTGTAATTACCATTACACCATTGCCAGCTCTAACACCCCAGATTGAAGCGGCTGCCGCATCCTTAAGAATGGTAACATTTTCCACATCATTGGGGTTTATTGAATTTAGATCGCCCTCAAAAGGAAAATTGTCTATTACGATAAGAGGTTTAGTATCAGAATTAATCGTACTTCTGCCTCTTACGCTAATTCCCTCATTATTACCTGCGTTGCGAGAAAATAGCAATCCGTTTGTGACACCTTTTAGTCTACTCAGTAGATCAGGTGACACCGACCTGTTTAGTAATCTATTATCTATAACTGTAACTGATCCAGTGACACGCTCTTTTGACAAAGTCTGATAACCCGTGGAAACAACAACTTCATCCAATTCTCCGATTGAAATTGCCATAACGATGTTTCGCAGATTTGAATTGGCTTTAATGTCCTTAGTTAAATAACCAATTGAATAAATCTCCAACACAGCATCTTCCGCCACATTTTTCAAAATGAATTCGCCTTGTTCATCTGCACTTGTAGAAATGCTTGTTCCTTTGATCTTGATAGTTGCCCCTGGCAATGGCAATCCTTTTTCATCTACGACCTTTCCCGACACATCAATATTTTCAAAGACTCCTGTAATCCGATCGATTAATGACTTTTCTTTCTCCTTAATTACAATTGTTTTCTGCTCCAGCGAATAGGTCAAAGGCAGGCCGTCGAGGATTTTAGTTATTACCTTTGTCAGCGGCACATTTGAAAAATCAACATTAATAGTTGTAGATAATTCCACTTCATCAGATGATAGGAATACGTTATATCCAGTCTGTTTTCTGATCTCTTTAAAAACCTTTTCGAGGGAAATGCGGTTTTCCTTTATAGTCACATTCTGGCCAAAAGTAGCCGCGCTTACCTGCATAAGCGTAACGATCATAATGATTAGGGACAATTTCATTATCAGCAGGATTTTAGGAACGTGGCGATTAGGCCAACAAAATTTTCTAGTATAAAATTTATACATTTGTTAATCTGGTTTGAGTCGATAAATAGTTGCTAACACAATAATTTTAAGGTTTGCCAGATCTAAGGGCTCCGATCACAACTCGTAGCCCTTTCTGTTTTTATAACCTTTTGTAGATTATCCTTTAAGAGTCTTTTTCGTGGTTCTTCATTGTTTGTTTGTTTAGTTGATCAGTTGTTAATTATTCATACTACCGGAGCGATTAAACCCGCTTTATTTTGATACAATGATTTTTTTGCCTTCAATCCTAAAGTGAATCTTTTCAGTACGTTCCAGCACCCTAAGGACATCGCCTACCTTCGCGAAACGGCTCACCGTTCCCCAGAAAGTAAATTTCTTTACCTCTTCATCATTATATACCACTTCCACATCATACCACCTGGACACGCTCTTCATGATCGTTTCCAAATCTTCACTTGCAAAAGAGAAATAGCCATTCTTCCAAGCCACGGCATCCTCAGCGTCGACAGATGACATACTCAAAGCCCCTGAAGCTAGTCGCGACTGCTGACCAGGAACAAGTTTGATATTTTTATTACCAGCGGAAACTTTCACGCTTCCTTCCAATAAAGTTGTTTTAACGCCGGCGTCGCCATAAGCATTTACATCAAAGTGGGTTCCCAGAACTTCCACTGTTTGACCTGAAGATGAAACCAGAAAAGGATGTAGCTTATCCTTTGCCACTTCAAAGTAAGCTTCACCCGTTAATTCCACTTTACGTTCAGTCGGTGACGTAAAACTTACAGGGAATTTTAAAGAAGATGCCGCATTAAGCCAAACTTTACTACCATCAGGAAGTGCAACCTGATATTGTCCGCCAATGGGCGTTGATACGGTATTGAAACCCGATTCTCCATTAATGGCATTTCCAAATTGATAGACCAGTTGTCCATCTGAAGCCTTTGAAATCCTCACGCTACCCTGCAACGCAAGATCACCACTTTTGGCCTCTGTTAAATCGATCTTACTTCCATCGGACAATGTTAAAACAGCCCTGTTATTGCCTGGAACAATATGGTTCTCAATTGCCACCTGATCCAAGTTTTGCTTAACAGCTGATGACCTATATATATATAACCCAATTGATGCGACCAGTATTACCGAAGCAGCAGCTGCAATAGGTTTCCATAACCTAAAAGTTGGCGTAATTACAACAGGGTCAATGTCCGAAGAAATTCCCATCCAGATACTTTGTTTGGCTGAATCCATTTCCTCCATTTCCACTTCTTCGCCCAACACCGAACTCTGCACATTGTACCAGTTTTCCAGCAGCGAACGCTCAGCGTCCGTTGCTGTTCCTTCATCGTACTTCCTTAATAAATCCTTAAACTGTAGATCGTTTTTCACCGTAATTATTTTGTTGTCCGTCGTGTGAAGCTATCACTAATGATAGTTCACCCATTGGCTATTTAGGCCAATTGATGATAGGACAGTTAACTCCGGGGGGAGTACTAGACAAATTGAAAATAATTTTAAGAAATTGTTAAATCATTGTTCTACTTGCTTAAAAGCATGACAATAATTATCGAAGAAACACCCAATTTGGTGCGGAGGATACCAAGCGCATTGCTCACCTGGTTACGGACGGTATGCTCTGAAATACCCAATTCCTCGCCGATTTCTTTGTAGGAAAGATGCTGCTTACGTGATAAAACAAACACCTCTCGCATCTTGTCCGGAAGCGCCTGGATTTCGTGCTCAATCAAAAGTGCCAATTCATTTTCCCTGACGAGTTCATCTGAACTTCCAGACTCGGAATTAGCGAATTCGATCAACGAAAGCTGATAATCCTGGACAATCTTTTTATGCTGAAGATGATTGAAAATGCGGTTCCGCACCGCACGATACAGGTAGGAAGAAAGCCTGACATTAAAATCAATGTCACTTGATTTTTTCCAAAGATTGGTGAAAAGTTCCTGCACAATATCCTGCGCCTCTTCTTTATCACGCAATAACTTTCTTGCATGAAGATACAGCACCGCCCAATAACGGTCATAAATCTCACTGAAAGCATCCCTATCCGCGCTTTTTAAAAACGCAGTCAGTTCATTATCAGTGAGGCTTTTATAATCCGTCTTCATTTTGGTGTGTACTAAACGAATTTACGAATATTTTAGCAATATATGAACCAGATGTCGCCAGAATAAACGCCAATTCCGCATCGCCTACGTATTTCTGAATTTCCGGGATAGGATACAGATAATTTGTCAATACAAAGTACAGAAAAATGTCCGATAAATGAAAATATTCGCCTAAAAAGCGGCAACTACTGCAATATTAATAACTATTATCATCCATAACCTATCTACTAAATTAAAAAATCTTATTTTATAAAGACTGTAAACCCTACCTCATCAGGAGGCAAACATTCCTTTGCGTTGCAAACCATAAACTCTATTTTCCCTTGCACCGATACCTGCTTTTGATTGAGTTTTATTTTTTGAGTAAAAAGCACAGAATTCTCAAAATAGAAAACGTCCATCCTAAAAACCTGCTCATATTTTCTCTTTGGCTTTGGTTCTGTAATTTTCCCAGTCATTGAAAAGCCATTCCCAGAAAAACTAAGGCTCGTTTTGAGTGGTCCACCAGCCTTTTGGTTTAATGAATAGATATGCCACCCATCGTCAATTGTTACCTTAACATATAACATCGCTTCGGTACCAGAAATTTTCCTTGCAGCATAGCTCAACTTTACGGGTCTTATAATCTGCGCAGAAACTGTTCCCGCCAATAACAACAACATCAATATACCAACTAATTTTTTCATAGCTCAGATATTAATCTTTTCCTTTTATACTTAGAAGGTATCCTTCGATAAACCGCTTAACCTCTACAGCATTTAAAGCAATACTGCTAGTTCTGGAATACCTCGCCATATTTATCCCAACAAATTTGCCCTTCATATCAAAAACAGGTCCTCCACAATCACTTGGTTTTAATCTGGCATCATGTACAAATATATTTTCGAAACCATCTTTTCTAATGCTCTTTCCATCAAGAAACCTTTCCGCAACATGTACAATAGCATTCCTACTGGGCAAGGGTCGCTTCCCAAGTACTATTCCTGCCCTTTTTCTTACTCCTGCACGTATAGTAACTATTACTATTTCATTACCTGGTTTCTGCTCTTTAAGCATTCGGTGTGCTTCCGCAACTGAATTAATTATCGTTCCATTGATACTTTCCAATTCATCGCCATCCTTTAATTGCGCGATATTGGCAGCATAATCAGGTAGTACAGAAGCCAACAATACCCGATCACCGACCCATTGGAAATCGGCACCTATAAAAGCGGGGTAGGTATTGGGAGGATCGAGGTCAAAAGTTCCCGACCCTATAACGCTATTTACGTATTCATCAATGGAGCGTGGCGAGAATAGGAAATCTCCTACAGAAGATGTACTAACTAAATTGCCATCTATAAGCTTAAGTTTAACACCTTTATTCAAGCGACTTGGCTGTTGTAACAAAACTAAATCTTTACCCTCATCCCGAAAGATGACATTGCAATCATCTTCCTGCATACCATTGATCAGCACCTTTGCCGAATCTCCTATCATTGAATTCTTTGAAACGATAAGGCCTTTATATTCAATCATTGTCCCCAGAACATTCACTTCCTTTCCTCTAATCTTACTGGTTAAATTAACACTGAAACCTCTAAGCCTAGTAGCTAATTTTATAAAGTCATTATTCTTGCTGCCTAAGGGTTTGTCGTTAAAACCGGTTGAGTTTAATGGTGAGATTCCTGATATTGGAAAGGCATCATACTTTTTTTTTATCTTCAATGCTTCCCAATGTTTAATAAACTGATTAATCGGGACCTCGTAGTTCGAGTCAAGTGCCAAACCAACCCTGGAATGTATACCGATCACCTCACCATTCAAATTAAATAGCGGACCACCTGAATCCCCAGGTTCCATCAAACAGGAACTGGAAAACTTTCCCGTATGGTCAGCCCATAAGTTGTTCACCTTACCATATCGCAGTATTAATTTTGATGGATTAAAGCTATACGGATAACTCAAGCTAAAACAAGGCTGATCAATATCAGGGCCGCCTAAACAGTCAATCCTTGCGTATGGATAATTTCCCGTTTCGGTGATCTGTAACATAGCTCCGTCAATCTGAGGCATTTCACCCACTCCTATCGCACTACAAGTCCTGCCATCCGGAAATTTCACCTTATAGATTTTTCCTTTATGAGCCGCGTGAGCGGCAGTTAGAATTATTCCATCTTTACTTACGACAACACCGCTAAACCTTCCAGAATAGGTCTGCTTAATTGAGTCAAATTCTGTCAAAACAACACATGTAGAACGAACCTTCCTAACATTAATTTTTAACTGTTTTTGTAGCTTTGGTGAATAAAGTTCTTGGCCATGAATGTCCAAACAACCTGTAATAATTATGATGCAAGTTGCAAATGCAAACAAATAAATATGACGCATGTTAATTAATCAACTTTGTTGTAAACCCCAAGGTTGAGATAAGCAACTTTTTTAATGTTGAGCGCATGAACAATTAGGGTGTTCCTGTCTTTAGAAAGTTCATATACTGTACGTGCTGTAATTGATGATCCATCTTCCTTGTAAAGAATTAGTTTTCCCTCGTCAGTCCATTGTACTCTATAAGAATATGTTTGACCCAAGATATTAGGTTTCATGAAAAGTTTTGAACCGTCATTTTTTAAAGATAGAGGGGGATATGGCCCAACAGTATTTGCAGCTTCGATAATGACAATTCCCTCATTTTGCTTAATTTCGATATACTCCTGAATAAAATCGTGACCGGCAAAGCTTAAACCTTTATTAATCCTGTATTTACCTTCCATACCTGCTGTTGGCTTCGATTGGTTGATATCTAATTTTAAATCCATTAAAGGCATCAAATATTCAAATACAGCTTTTACAACCACAGTCTTACCATCTGGTTGCCTAACATTTCTTGTTAAGATAAGTACTTTATCACCTTTTAAAAGACTATAGCCTTCGGTACGCTGGATATCTCTTAAATCCTCATCCAACTTTTCAGACGCCTTGCTTGAATAGGAAGTCTGTACAGTAAAATCTTTCTCTTTTAACTCCACTAACCTAGAAGAACTTATACTGCCACTTTCCCCATCTTTGTTTGAAAATGGGGCACCTGAAATCGCTAAGCTATCAGTCTTAGGTGATTGTGAGTTAAAAAAGCGTGTCAGAATGATTTTATTTTCCATCTCATTGATAAAAATTGTTACCGGCGATGCTGTTCTTGGATCCAAATCATAAAACTCACTTTGTGTTGGGTTCAACTCCCATTGCCCTATAAAGTGGGAAAACATTTTATTTTGATTTTGAGCATATAGCGAGTTTGTAAACATCACTATGGTTACAATTATTGATAATATTATTTTGTAGTTTTTCATAAAATTTAATAAATAATTAGAGATATGTGTTAAGAAATGTTTTAAAGGCAGTTGCATCCTCTGCCGGACGGGGTGGGGAAGTTGAAATTACATTTCCCTCTTTAGAAATGACGATCAGTGTAGGATAACCAGTGATATTATAATACTTAATTAAATTATCTTCTTTTCCTTGCGCAAGTAAATTGATTTCATCTTTACCCGAATAAATCTCTTGTTCTAGGCTCTTTAACCAGCTCATTTTATTCTTGTTGCCATCAATACTCACAGTTATGAATACAATATTCGGATTTGCCTTATATCCCGATATAATGGGTTTCAACGCAGTATATTGTATAGCGCAATTATGACAACCTGTATACCAAAAATCCAATACAATAAGCTTTCCCTTAAAATCAGCGAACTTATGAACTTTACCATATTTATCGGGTAATTGAAAGGGATAGGCTTCACCTCTCTTACTGTCAATAATTTTCCGAAGCGCGGGTTTATAATATTCAGTTGCATTGCTAAGAACATCTTTATAAATAAGATCCAAATCTACTTTTCGAATATTACCCTGTAAAAAATTGATCAGCGTAACTTTGTCCCGGATCAAATCACTATATTTTTTTTTCTGAATGCTCTGGTGTCTTAAAAAAGAAGGCGGAGTTGAATTGTTTGTTAAAGTGTTTTCACCAAATGCCTGTTCGGCTAAGTATTCCTGCCAATATAAAAAATCACAATATCTATAAGATTGTGATAGAACACTATCAGGCAAGAAATGCCTATTAAATTTACCAAGGTAGTCTACATAAAGTTTCTTTGAGCTCTCCAGTGTCAAGTCCCTAGCATTAACATCACGCTGGACATCTCCAAGAATCGTCGTCAATAATTCTTTGTTATAATTAGCCCAAAGATCTGCTAACAATAAGTTGTAAACTACTTTTGTTATATATGCCTTATATTGTTCTAAAATGAGTTTCTTTAATACGAAAATAGAATCCGCAACTGCCATCTTGGTCAATTTCTTATCAAGCAATGAATTTGTTATACCTGATAATTGATTGATTTTTGGCCAAATGTGCTGAGAAAGCTTCTCTATGCACGTATATTTTTTACCTTCTCTACCGTCAAAACGTATGCTACCTCGGTCTAATATAATATTGAATTCATCTCCTGCCTCAAATATATACAGACGGTTGTTTACGTTAATTGGCTGCCGCGTACCTCCTATCTTCGTCTGCTTCTTAAATGTGTAATCTAAATATCCATACACTACTGCTCTTGAAATTGGGATTATCAATTTTATAGATTTTTTTTGCACAGCATATTTATGGTTGTCGACATTTAGATTATTAATGGAATTAACCCCATCGCTATAAAAATTGAAATCAATATATCCTTCCTGTAGCAATAAGCTATCCTGTACTTCGACATTTACCGTTACAAAAAATTTATCTTGAGCTTTTGAGGTTTGTGCTATACTCAGAAAAGGCAAAAGAATTCCCAGTGCCGAGGCCAGTATATAGGTTACCAATAATTTTGTTTGAGTCTTCATTTTTTTGCAATTAATAGCCGTTAAATCATTAAAATGACTTATTACGAGGCCTTTCTTTTTTGTAAACTATCTAAGATTCTGCTGGATACCGCTTAGTAAGATTTCGTCATCGGGGATTGGAAAAACATACCTTAGATCATTTGGCGGTAATGAATATGTATTACCGTTCACAGTACGAGTCAGGGTAATGTTTGCTCCAGACTTATTCAAACGTTTCAAGTCGTACCATCGCAACCCTCTCCAAACCAATTCTTTTCTCCTTTCCAATAAAATTAATGACAAAGCTTCTTCTGGGGTTGATGCAACAGCATTTTGATATGGCTTTGATGGGTTAGTTGCGCCAGGGTTCCACCGCTTAACTAATAGTTGGTCAAGAGTGGTTAAAGCTGTTTGTGTCTGATTTCTCCGAGCTAAGCACTCTGCTTTAATTAAATACACTTCGTCTGTAGCTAAACCAGTAAAAGGATATGTGCTTCCAAAACCATAATATCCATTCTTTTTTGTGTATGTATTATCAACTAGCTTAGTGAAATATAATACTTTGCGTAGGTCATTATCGCTATAAGTAGCAATTAACTGAGGTAAAACCTTAGCTCCCGTTGCAGCAGCACTAGCATTGGTGAATGAAGAATACGCAGCAACTTGGCTAACATTATAGATTAGCTCATCATTTGGTGTCAAAAAAGGATTTAAAGTAGTTTTATTAACGGTATTGTAGTCAATTAATTGGTTATAGGTATTCAGGCATTTATCAGCGTAGCTTTCGGCCTCAGTATAATTCCTCATGTCCAAGTATATCCTTGCTAATAATGCATACAGCGCTACTTTTGAAGGTCGATTTTGATAAAACTCTTGCCTGGTGGTTGGAAGCAACGGTTCTGCGGTAGCCAAATCTCCCAGTATTTGGTCGAATGTCTTTTGCAGTGTTCCCCTATCTGCGGTATAGTCGATAGATGCTGTCAGTCTTAATGGTATACCGAGATCTTGGTTTGCAGTGGCGGCATCATAGCTCTTACAAAACCCTCTAGCAAGATCATAAAAAGCATATGCTCGGGCAAATAATGCCCATCCCTTGATATATTGTCCCTCTGCTGTTTCAATTTCACTAGATTTTCCTAGCCCGTCCAATACCGCGTTAGCGTAAAAGACTTCCCTGTAAAGTTGAAACCAGTCAGCCACAGGGCCCTCCCCTATATAAATATCCTTTGCCCATATATATGCATTTCGTTGTGTAGTAATGCCTGCCATATATTGGGCATTTTCCATATAATAATCATCTCCACTCATCTGGGCTAGCCCGCCAGTGAAATTAAAGATATTTGTATTGTCTAACAGCCTTCTAAAGTCTTCTAGTTTGGTTGGAACAACTAAACTAGCACTTGGCTTTTTGTCCAAAAATTCTGCTTTATCACATGAAGTAATCATCAAAAGCAAGACGGTGTATATGATCAATTTGTAAGTTTTCATATTTTCAATTATAAATCCATTCTTATACCAAAGGCAACACTTCGAATCGCAGGCAATCCGGTCACTGCATCGGGATCGATATTTTTGTGGTTTGCTTTCCATAAAATCCCCAAATTATTTACATAGCAAAAAATATTAAGATTTCTAACTGGTAAATATTTCGTCTTATTAAAAGTATAGCCCAATCTAATATCGCGTAATCTTACATGATCCCCTTTTTCAACCAAAACATCAGAATATTGATAAATACTGGTTCTAGCCGCAGTAGTTGGGTAGATCAGTGATGGAACATTTGTGATCGCCTCATCTCCAGGTTTTTGCCACCTACTTTCATAATCAGACATTGTAAAGGTTGGGGCCGTAGCATACAGTGTTGAATTATTTAATGAATTCCTTCTGAAATAATAGCCCAGCTTGTAGGTGACATTAAAGGAGAAATCTATACCCTTGTAGATAATAGTATTACGCAAGCTTCCAAACGAAGTCGGCACTGCCGATCCACTATATGTAAGTTCGTTTCTATTAACAGAATTTCGCACTCCAGCGTAGTTTATACTCGGCGCACCGTTGAGTATTGCCTGTGGATTTCCAGTAGCGTCTAGACCAGCGTATTTAAAACTAAAAAGCGCATAAAATGGATAACCTTTAAGGGGATTGTTGTAGTTACTAGACACAACGTTAAAATTGCTACCATTTGATACCTTATACTCGGTAACCTCACTTCTTTGGTAACTATATATAAAAGTGGTCAGCCATTTTATTTTCTTGTTAATATTTACACTATTTAATTGGACATCTAAGCCTTTTGTTAGCGTGTTCGCTGTATTGCCAGTAAATTGTAAAAGACCAGTTTGTGGTGCAATCGGGCTATTGCCTATTAAATCTACACCCGCTTTACTCCACACATCTATACTTCCATTAACGATATCCTTCTTAATTGAAAAATCAAGTCCGAAATTTAAATTTTTAACTTTCTCCCATGTTAATGATGGATTCGGGGGATTAATTATATTGCTAACAACAAGCCCATAGGGGCTATTATTTTGGCTATCAGCAGTTAGGTAGGCTGATATATTGTTATTTACATTTCCAGTATAACCATATGATGCACGTAACTTCAACTTAGTTAGCAGATCAAATGAATAAAACGCCTCTTTATCTACATTCCAAGCAACTCCTGCACTCCATAAAGGAACTCCTTTCTGATTGGTACTTACCCCAAAAAGATTTGACTCATCTCTTCTTACACTGATGGAAGCAATATATTTTGCATCAAAACTATATGAACTGTTAAAATAATAAGATAGATTTCTATTGTTATTCTCAAAGATGTTTGGCTGGAAAACGAGCCTAGAGGTTGAGCTTCCATAAAAAAGTGGATAGTCTACATTCGTATTTACGGCAGCATTCCTGTTGGTTGAATTATCTGGATTATAACCATAGAATATATTACCTCCAACACCAGGATTATCTGTCGTTCTGATCTCTGTTCCTGAAAGTAAGTTGATCTCATGTCGTTTCCATTCATGACTATAATTTAGCTGAAAGCGTCCATTATGGGATACTATGTTTGAAGACATCGTTTCTAAAATTCCACCGACAGGTAGAGGGTTGAATACAGCCCCAGTTGCTGGATTTATTTGTGCAAGTTTATTAATTTCGTTACGTGCATAGTACGACTCCACTTTGTCTAGTTTTCTAGATTCACTATTTCCCCTGCTATAAGAATAGTAAGCAGAAGCTTTCAAACCTTTTAGGATTTTGTAGCTTAAAGAGGTGTTAATACGATAATCCATAAGTGTTGAAGTAAGCGTACTATAGCGGTTGTTTATCTCATCCAAAGGACAGTATAACCAGTCAAGGAGTTTACCGTTACCTGCGGTAGTCGCATACGACGGGCGTAACACATTCGCCACTACTAACGGATTTCCGTTTTCATCGGCAATTTGAGTATAAGGATAATTAAAGCCCACACCAACACCAAGGCCCTGATTTTTTGCAGCGGTCAAAATTATTCCAGCATTGATCTCCAGTTTATTGTTCAACAAAAAATAAGTGTTATTTGCGTTTAGTGTAACCCGGTCATTATTGCTATTGACATCACTGTTCAAGTTCTTATCATAACCAGCAGACAAAAAATATTTCTGATTGGTGCCACCTCCACTTACGCTCGCCTGATACTGCTGATTAACACTAGTCCTGAATTGATATTTCAATTGTTGTACCCTCGAATCCATACCTTTCAACCTTTCTATCCCGGCAGCATAATCGGTGGCATTCAAAGTACCATTTCTATTTGCCAACATCAGTTCGACAGCCGGAGATAATGCACCATAGCCATTGTTGATTATGGTATTGAAGGCTCCACGGTCAAAAAGGAATCTTTCTACCTCCAAATACTGTTCAGAAGTCAAACGCGGTGTATAATATAGGTCTGGTTTATCTCCAATATTTACAATTCCAGTGAAATTTACTTGTGGCTTTGTATTGAGTTTTCCTTTTTTGGTTGTAATAACGATTACTCCGTTTCCAGCTCTGGCACCCCAAATAGAAGCCGCCGCTGCATCAGTTAGTACTGTAATACTTTCTACATCGTTCGGATTGATATTGTTGTATTCTCCTTCATAAGGGAAATTATCGAGTATTACCAGAGGTTCAGCACTTGAGAACAATGTCGAACGTCCCCGAATTTCAATGCTGCTCCTTGGAGCCCCAATATTACTACTTTTAGGAAAAATCAAACTGCTGGTTATTCCATCCAGTCGCTCTAATATGTTTGTTCCTACACTTCTATTGATCAGTGAATTACTAATCTGTACGAAAGCTCCTGTTGCTCTCTCTTTATTCAAGGTCTGATAACCAGTCGACACTTCAACTTCATTAAGTTCGCCAACTGCAATCGATAATGCTACATCTCCTAAATCCTGCCCCACATTCACTTCTTTCACCTCATATCCAATAAAAGAAATAACGAGCACGGCTTTTTCATCTACCGCGGCCAGGAAAAACGCGCCGCTTGCATCGGAGATGGCGGTTACATCAGTGCCTTTCACTTTAATAGAAGCACCGGGCAAGGGATTGCCCTTTTCGTCCACTACCCTGCCTTTTACATCGATGGATTGAAAGACTTGTACAACTTTGTCGAGAAAAGAAGGTGCTTTTTCTTTTATCATTACCACCTTGTCCCCTATTTTATAGGTCAGCGACTGACCGGCGAAGCATTTATCCAACACCTCGTCCAGTGAAGCATTCTTAACATTGATGTTTACATGCTTCGCGTTTTTAATAAGTTTTAAGTCGTAAAAGAAATCATAGCCGGTTTGCTGACGGATCTCTTTCATCACCTTCTCTAAAGGCACGTTTGTCCTGTTCAGCGTGATGGTTTGTGCATAGGTACCGGCGCTTACCTGAAGAATTGCTGTCGTTATTAAAATGATCACGAGTTTCATAACCAGCAGAAATTTATGCAAAGCATGGCGCGGTCGCCCCTGCTTATAATGCAAGTTTAAATTCATAAATTTGAATCGTTTGGGTTTAATCCTTTAAATGTTTGTGTCAACTGATATTTAATCCGATTCATCGGAGCGGGTAGCCCAAACATCGGCCAAAGGTGCTTCGAACCACCTTTGGCTTCTTTTTAAGTCCCGGAGGCAGGTAGTTATTTCTTCACTACAACCCTCCTTCCTTCGATCTTAAAGTGCACCTTTCCGGTATATTCCATGATATTCAAGACATCCCTGATATTCCTTGTTCTGGATATTTCACCACCAAACGAAAGTGAATTATCCGGCTTATCTTCGTAAACCACTTCCACATTGTACCAGCGGGCTATCTTATTCATCGTGCTTTCCAAGTTCTCATTGAACTTGAAATAACCATTCTTCCAGGCCACCACGTCCTCGATATCCACGTCATTGGTAACTTTGATCTCGCCGGCAACTACCTGAGCCTGTTCACCCGGTTTCAATAGTTCAGTTTTGCCCGCATCAGATAGGCGAACCGAACCTTCTAACAGGGTTGTTTTGATCACTTTTTCGTCCGGATACGCCATCACGTTAAAGTGAGTGCCTAACACTTCCACGGTTTGTCCTAAACTTGCTACCTTAAAGGGCTTACTCTTATCATGCGCAATTTCAAAATAAGCCTCACCCTTTATTTCCACGCGTCGTTCCTTGCCGGTAAATATTGTTGGGAAAGTGATGCTCGAAAGCGCGTTCAGCCAGACATGAGAGCCGTCTGCAAGAACGGCCTGCCATTGGCCGCCAACCGGAACCGTGATGGTATTGTACTGCGGTTCACCGGTGGACCCTGTCTCCCCTTCTGCCAGCTCGTATACCAGCTGCCCCTTAGCCGTTTTGGTGATACGCATACCCGACTGACTGGCGAGTTGCCCGTTGGCAGCATCCGTTAAACTGATCTGCTGACCGTTGGCGAGTGTTAAAATGGCCTTGTTGCCTCCCGGACTGATGGGTGTTTGGGCCATCTGTTGTCCTTTGTTTTTCTGATGGGTATAGATATAAAGGCCGGTTGATAAGGAAATGAGTAAGAGTGCGGCTGCGGCCACGCGCGGCCAGTACCTGATCTTTCCGATGGCAGCGGATGGCTTAGCCAGTCGACTTTGCAAGCTGGCATAAAGATCTTCTTTAAGTGCGGTGCGTTCAGCATCATCTAGCTGCGGCGTATAATCCGCTCTCAATCCAAATGATTCGTAATAGGCATCGAGGAATCGTATTTCTTCCGGCGTCGCCGTTCCGGCCTTAAATTTTTCCAGTATTTTAAAAAAATCCTCTTTATTTAGCTGATCCATTTGCCGGTTTTTATATACACGTAGCAGAACAGCCGCATTTTGCCCAGCCGGATATTAATTTTTATGAAAAAAAAGTAAAAAGCTTATTTTTCGTAGAAAAACATCACGAAATTCATCAAGAAAAAGGCTGTTTTTAATTTTAACAAGGCCCGGCCCAGATGATTCCGAACCGTTTTGGGAGAAAGATTAAGTTTTTGGGCGATCTCGTCGGGGCTTAGTTCGTCTTTGTACCGCATATTGAAAATAATACGCTGTTGCTCCGGCAAAGCATTCACTAACGCCTCGTAAGCTTTTGCCAATTCCGTTCTGAGGAGATTCGCATCCGGATGGTCACCGTAACCGTCGAGTTCCGCAAAAATATCGGTGAGCGGAACAAAGCGTTGCTGCTTTTTCAACATGCTGAAAACCTGATTTTTTGTTACAGTAGTTAACCAAGCCGGAAGATTCTTGATCTCGAGCATACCAGCTTTACTCCAAAGAGCTGCAAACACCTCCTGAACAACATCTTTAGCCTGGTCAATGTCATCTATACGTTTGTACGCTTCGTCCAGCACATCCGACCAGTATTTTTCATACAGCACCTGAAAGGCAACACTACTGCCGCCACTTATTTCAAGTAGTAGCCTGCTGTCTTCTGCACTGTGTTTTTTTCCTGTCAGCATACTGTGTTGCGTATGCAATTTACAGAAAATTAATACGAAATTAAAACACCACACCGCAAGTGCACCCCAATAGCGTTTATCGGGGAATGGAGATACTTCGTGATTGTAGTTAGAACCGTGTAAGAAACTAATTTACATCCCCTGCACGTATCACCGGTACTTAATACATTGGCAAAACCTCGCAATCTTTTTCTCGATCTCCTGATGGAAGAAATAGCGCCTACCTATTGCTAGGGAACACAACCGCTACTAAACAATATTTTTCTATAGCAGTAATCGCTGCCCCGACCATCGGATGTTATGTAAATCCTACAGAGTCGTTAAAGACCAAACTAGTAAATTCCCATAAGGTTTAATAGTCAGGTTTGCTTTTTATTTCCGGGCCACAGCCTGTTCAGACACCCTTCTAACCTTAGTGAGGAATTAAGAAATGTTTTTCTATATAGAATATAATTTAACAATAAAGGCACTAAAGAGTGGAGGCTACCATGCAGTAGTCCTCCATCATTTAACTGTGTATTATTTATTTAAATTTTCAAAGTTTTAAATCTTATACAAACCAGTGACAGCTATCGTATTTGATGACTTTCAGACCAATTAAAGTAATCATAAATTTACGCTGACGTCAAAAAAAGTTTATAGGCGGCTTATTTGATCTTTTTATAAATCAACTTTACTGAGTATGCTGAATGTTCACTGGGAATAAGCCAACGATTAGTTAGAGTTCTTCCATCATCTGAAATGGTATATATATTTTCTTCAAATAAAACTTGTTTAGGAATTTTCCTATAAAGAAAAACTAGAAACCCCTTTTGCATAGTGATCATTTTGGAAACGTTAGAATAGGAATTTCCATTACTATCCTGGCCTATAACTAGTATTTCTGAACCGTCAATTGGTAGTTTCAACTCATTAACTCCATCCTTAAATATATTTTGCAAAACAAGGCTATCTCTACTTTGGACAATATTTAACTTAGGAGCAGCAAAAGATTTAAAAAAGTTAGACAATTTACTGGCTGTTGTATCTAATTCCCATTCTCCTGAAGAATTAATTGTTGACTCGACCCTCTTCATCGAGTCGTAGTCGTGTGTTGGCAACACGAAATCATATACCGCTATTATCCTAATTTTCCCCTCTGGCATATTATTGATCTTAGTTACAGTAAGTTCATTTGTCTGTTCTGAATATCTGTATTCTTCAGTCCTATCAAAATCTTTTGACTTGCCACCGCCATCATCCTTAAAAACTGACTTGATAATAAATTCATTTTTACTTTCGAGAAAAGTAATTGAACTAGTTTTGGTAAAACCATCCGTTTTATTATCAATAGTGAGAGGTTTTCCTGTAATAAGTGTATCTCTTTGTAATTTTACGCCATTAATAAATCTGGTCAATATTAAAGCTTCGTTTTCTGTTTTGATAATGATTGTGGATGGCGCTGCCATATCTTGATCTAGATTACCAAAGTCACTTTTCGTCTTGTTAATTTCCCAACATCCGTCAATTTTATACGCCGGAGGCGTTTTTTTTGTCGGTATTACGGAGTTTGAAAATAGAACAACTGAGTAAATTATTAATGTTCTTAGCATGTGAAATATTTTAAGTGAAGGATGTATGTAGTTTTAGTTATCTAATGCCTGTTGAATTAATGACATAAAATTTATTGTTCCCTTATTAGGATCTAACTCAAAATTGTAGGAATTACCACTAGGTCGGGGAGGATTTGCCGAGTAAACAATGCCGTTCTTTAGAATATAAATCTGAGGATATGCGTTTATTAGATTCTCCAAGACGATAGGATGTTGCCCACCCTTACCATTTGTAAATAGATTAACGGCAGTCGGAAAAGTATAAATATTTTTATCGATACTTTTTTTCCAAGATTCAAATTCCTTATCTATGCTAACCGAAACAAATAACACTCTTGGGTTAGAGTGAAATTTCTCATGGATAGGTTCAAATGAAGTTCGTAATTTAGCACAGGGATAACAGCCCGTATACCAAAAGTCAAGAATGACTATTTTGTCTTTAAATTGAGAGAAGGATAAAGCGTTACCATTGTAATCTGTTAGTACATATTTTTGGAAATCTCGGCCTTTGGAAAAAGCAAATTTGAGTTCATCCATTGCATTTGCATATAATGGACTTTTTACTTTACGAGCAATAGCCTCTAAATGTTTTTTCACAGCAACCTTTCCCGACACAATTAACAAAGTCAATAATTTATCTTTGAGGAAATTAGAATATTTACTTTCAACAAGATCGACACATCGCTGATAATAAAGGGAATCCTTTAATTCACTGATCGAATCATTAACAATTGACGCTTCAAAATGAATTTTCTGAAGCAATACAGATGAGTAGACCGGGGACATACTTAATCCTATAGGATCCATTCCTGCTAAATTCTTGCCGATATTTTTGTAAAATTCACTTGCTAAAAGGATCTTATAAATTTTGATTCGAGGCCCTAAACCTCTTAGAAACCTATAATACTGAAGCCCAGTGGCATTGGCTTTCATTGCGATAATCTCTGAAGAATCAAGTACATTTTTATACTTATTTATTACTACATTTTGGAGCTTAATTACTGAATCACATTTTTTTTCCAGCTCAACAAGAGCTTCAGAAAAGCTGCTATCTTGCGACAACCTATTATTTAGCTCATCATCATAAAACCTTAAGGCATAAATTTCATTTTGACACTGTAATTTTGCAGCTCCTTTCCCAGAAAATGTTGATACGAAATTTCTAATTGAGCAATCGATTATATCACCTTTTTCAATAATGTATATATTGTCGATAAAATTATACTGTAATGAATTGAAATTTGAACTAGGTGTTGAATATGAGATATACATATAATAAAACCTGCTTTCCGCTGGAATTTTAATCTCGAAGCCTTCACCTGACTTAAAATTTGCAATAAAGCTTCGTTTTGGGCTTTGTGCCAGTTCAATTAACGTAAACGGCAATTCCGAAACCTCTATTTTTACCTCACTTTTATATGTCGGACTATCAATTAATTGATCGTCAGTTATTACACCTCTTATGATAATATCCGAAACAATAGGCTTTGATTGGGCGTAAACATTTGTCAATTTAAAAATTGAAAATAATACAAATAAAAATACACTTTTCATTATCTTATATTTTGTTGTATCCCACTGAGCATTAACTCGTTATCGGGAATAGGAAATGTGAAACGGACATCGTTAGGAAGGAGGGCATAAGTGACGCCATTGAGAAGCCTTGAAAGTGTAAAGTTTGCTCCAAGTTTATTTAACCTTCTTATATCATCCCAACGCAATCCTCTCCAAATCAACTCTTTTTGTCTTTCTTCTAAAACTTTATCAAGTAAAAGACTTGGGTCGGTTATATTAATCGGAGCAAAAGTTCCAGTCTTAAACCTTTTAACTAAAAGATCATTCAAATACTTAGTAGAGGTTGCAACATCATCGCGTCTAGCGGCGCATTCTGCCTTAATTAAGTAAATCTCATCTGTTGCTAATCCGGTTGAGGTATACGACCCAGATCGTTGATAACCTCGTTTTCGAACGTATGTGCCGTTAGCTCTTCTGGCGAAATAAATTGGCAAACGTAAATCGTTGGTGTTATAAAGACTTATTAAACGTTGTGGGATATTTATATTATTATTAGCGGTAGTGACAGTTAAAGAAGTATAGACACCAGGCGCAGTAGTATGATATAACAGTTCTGTATCGATAGTTCTAAATGGATTTGCATCAGTTAAGCTAATCGCGTTATAATCGGTTAACTTATTATATAAAGTTAGGCAGTTATCGGCATAGGTCTCTGATTTAATAAATTCCCCCATACTCAGATATATCCTAGCACCTAACGCGTAACACGTAATTTTCGTTGGCTGATTTTTATTGAGGGACATGGCTGGCTCCAAATTATTTAAAGCAATGTCCAAATCGGTAAATATTCTGTCATAGGTTTGCTCCTGCGTCGAACGAGGCATGATTTCATCTATAGAAGGATTTAATCTTAATGGCACTCCTAACAGAGTTTTTGCATTTTTTAAATCATACGGCGGCGAAAAGTTTTTTACTAAATCAAAGTATGCAAATGCTCTGCAATAATGCGCCCATCCAAATAGAAACTTCCACTTTTTATCGTTTTCTGGTGTTCTAGGTATTTTGCTTAAACCAGCAATAACATTATTTGCATAAAAAATGCTTGTGTATTGGTTATTCCAGTCACCCGTGTTAATTTCCCCACCGAAAATATCCTTATTCCATATATAAGTATTCTTTGCAACATTTTGACGCAATGCTAAATAAGTGTCATAGTTAATATATTCTAGTTCATCAGAAGATAAGAGGGGAAGATTGATTGTAAACCCATGCACTGTCATATTTTCCATTAGCATCTGGAATTCATCTAGTGTTGTCGGTAAAATAATAGCTGAATTGGGTTTCTCATCCAGAAAATTCTTTTTACAACTTGAAAAAGTCAAAAAGAAGACTATAAAAGAGCATAATTTTATGAATTTAGATATTTTCATAATCGAAGTTTTAAAAAATTGTCTTAAGACCAAATGAACAACTAAAAGGATATGGCGAGCCATATCTAACATCGGGATCGGCAAATGTTTTTGACGATTTCCATATTAAGCCGAGGTTAGTAGCGTAGGCATATATGCTTAAATTGGAGAGCGGAAGACTTCTTATCAGTTGCCTATTCAGATTGAAATTCAGCTGTATATCTTGGAACCTAATCTGATCTCCTTTTTCGATATGTACCGATGCTCCATTATAATAACTATCACTTGAATTATTCGATGGATAAATCATTTTAGGGACGTCAGTTTTCAGCTCATCCCCTGGATTTTGCCATCTTCTTTCAAAGTCTGGCTGATTGAAGGCGCCAGCATAAAGCGAAGTGTAGTTCAAAGCACTCTTTCTAATATAATAACCGTATTTATAACCAATGGTGAACGATAGCTCTACAAATTTGTATGAAAAAGTATTTCTTACAGACCCATATATTGTAGGTATTTTTGAACCATAAAAATCCAAGTCCTTAATATTAAAAGATTGTCGAATACTCGTATAATCCACGCTACTTACACCGTTCAAGAATCCTTTAGGATTGCCGTTTTGATCTAATCCGCCCCATCGATAAGCGAACATCGAGTTTATGGGGAAACCCACAATCGGATTTATTCCATTTGCGGAAATTATGCTTTCGTTATTTCCAGTATAGTCTTGGTAATTAGTTACCTCATCTTTAGCGGTATTAAAAATAAGAGTTGTCAACCACTTAAATTTCTGGTTAACGTTAACAGAATTAATTTGGACATCAATTCCTCTAGTTTTTGTGCTAGCAACATTTCCAGTATACAAAACCTGTCCAACCTGGGGAGCTATTGGATTGCTTCCGATTAAATCAAATCCACGCTTGTCGAATAGTTCGACACTTCCAGATAACCGACCTTGAAAAACTGAAAAATCTATGCCCAAATTTACGTTTCGAACTCTTTCCCACCTTAGATTTTCATTTGGAGCATTTATTATAGTGGAATAATTTTGCTGATAAAGGTTGACTGTATTTAGACTTTGTGCAGTAAGATAGGCTGTGATATTTTTATTAACATTTCCGTTATAGCCCAAAGTTGCCCTCAAGGCGAGTTTATCAACCCATGGTAGTTTAAAAAATGCTTCCTTATGCAAATTCCAAAGTAATCCTCCAGACCATAACGGAACCCCCTTTTGGTTTGCCTTTACCCCAAATAAGTTAGATTCATCTTTTCTATAGCTTCCTGAAAGCACGTATTTAGTTCTAAAAGCATAAGACGCATTAAAATAGTATGAAACACTATTATCAACAGCCCAACCTTGAGTATTAGGATTCACCGAACTGGCTCCAGGTATAAAATAATTAGGGAATTCGGCAGTTTGATCCACAGGTGAAGAACTTGCTCTGTCAGGATTATATCCATATAGGGTGGTTTCATAATTTGCAGTTTTATCTTGACGAACTTCATAACCTGCAATTGCAGTAATTTCATGATCAGCAAGTAGTTTGTTGAAGTTCAGTTGTCCTCTTGCTGCCTTCGCATTAAAAGTGGAATTATCCTTTCCCAAAATCCCGCCGTATGGAATAGGCCGCACGAGAAGTCCGGTTGTTTGATCAATATAAGATGCACTATTAATCAGATTTCTTGCTTCAAAGGACTCTATTGTACGCGGGCTCTCTCCAAGAGTTGATGCTCCATAATATTGATAATTTAAAGAAACAGATAGCGGCTCAAAAACTTTATATTCTGCACCCAAATTTACTCTAAAACCTAAGTTTTTTTCCAGTCTACTGGCGTATCCATTTCTCAATTCATCTAGCGGACGATATTTCCAGTCCAAGAGTAATCCGCCACCTACATCATCAGTAAAGGATGCTCTTAAACCACCCCGGATCAATACTGGTAAAGCACTTCCACTTTCGTCTGCTATTTGTTCATATGGCAAAAACTTATTGTATGCTGATCCTTTTATATCTCTACTTGAAGAATTAAAAGTAAAATCGGTTGAAATTATTAGCTTTTCTTTCATCAATTTAAACTGATTGTTGCCCTTGAATGTAAAACGATCATTTGATTGACCAACATTCGAGGAAGAATTTCGATCATAACCACCAGATAGGAAGTATTTGTTTATTTTACTGCCACCAGAAATATTTAAATTATATTGTTGATTGACACTTTGCCTATAATAATATTGGTTCAGTTGATCTCTTATATTAAGTCCTCGAAGTACATCGATAGCTGCGTTTGCCTGGCTCGTTGTTAAGGTCCCTAGTTTTTGCTTCTGAAGTATATCGACTACCGGTGAAATTACCATGTAGTTTGTGTTAATAGTTCCAGTGTAAACCCCTTGATTAAAGAGGAATTTTTCTACATCAATAACTTCACTTGATGTTAGCTGCTTTTCATAATATAAATCTGGCTTCCCCCCAACTGTAATATTGGAATTTATTGTAATTGATGTTGGTTGATTATATTTTCCACTCTTTGTCGTAAACACAATTACCCCATTACCTGCACGAGTACCCCAAATCGCCGCTGCCGCTGCATCTTTAAGTATAGTGACATTTTCGATGTCATTCGGATTTATCGTAGATATGTCTCCATCAAATGGAAAATTATCAATAACTATTAAAGGCTTAGCATTCGAAAATAAAGTACTTCTGCCTCTGACGCTCAAGGTAGTTCCAAGTCCCTCCTGTTGATATAAAAGCCCATTAGTGACACTGTTTAAACGGCTTATAATATCGGGGGAAACAGAGCGATTAAACGTTTTGTTATCAATCAAAGTAAATGAACCCGTCGCTCTTTCCTTCGGAACAAACTCATAGCCGGTAGAAACGATGGCTATTTCCTCTAACCTTCCTGTGGTCAAATCCATCACAATATTTCCTAAATCCTTCGCCGCATTTAACTCCTTAGACTCATACCCGATGAAAGAAATAACGAGTACCGCTTTTTCGTCTACCCTGGACAAGGAAAACTCTCCATCAGAATTAGAAATTGTTGTTACATCAGTACCTTTTACTTTAATAGAAGCGCCAGGCAAGGGACTCCCCTTGTCACCTACGACACGGCCCTTAACTTCAATGGATTGAAAGATTTGCGCTACTTTATTCATGAACGATAGCGTTTTTTCTTTTATCACCACAGTTTTTTCGTCAATAGTATAACTGAGTTCCTGCCCCTCGAAACAGGCTTTCAACGCCTCTTCGATGCTTACGTTGCGCAGATTAAGGGTGACAGGATGGGCTTTCTGCATGTCATGACCATTATAGAAGAAATCATAGCCTGACTGCTTTTTAATGGAACGGATCACTTTCTCGAAAGGGGCATTTTTTTCGGAAAGGGTGATCTGCGCTTTGGTCACAGCGCTTACCTGCAACAAAAGTGTGGTCATGATGAGAATGCATAGCTTCATGATGCGCACGATTTGCTTTGGCCAATGAACATGATGCCCATGGCCGGGATGAGTAAAAATCATTACATTTGTTTTGTTTGGGTTGTGTATCCTGTTGATTCGCTAAAATGAGATGGGACAGTTCCGGACATTTGCCGGGGGTAGGTCGAAGCACTCCCGGCTTTTATGTTTTTACAGGATCTGTCTGGGTTGTAGAGTTTATTTCAAGACGATGATCCTCCTT
>Ga0247814_10000676_pt1 | contig 24772 bp, 25 predicted proteins | sample UWRJL179409R1_FD_179947 | JGI IMG/M metagenome (GOLD analysis project Ga0247814, IMG submission 179947) | Plant litter microbial communities from Arlington Agricultural Research Station in Wisconsin, United States - UWRJ-L179-409R-1 | ecosystem: Environmental > Terrestrial > Plant litter >... | reverse complement strand
CTCGCGGCGACGGTGAGCTCGCCGACGTCGCCCGCCTCGCGCTCGTCGATCTCGCCGCGCCTCCGCTGCCGCCCAAGAACCACGACCGCCTCAGCATCGCCCAGCTCTTTCTGCACGCCGACATCGACGCGGGGCTCGAGCACGCGGGCCGCGGCGACAACGGCGGCATCGCCACCCTGATCGTGCGGCTCGGCGATGCCCTGGTCGCGCGCGACGCTGACACTCGCGTGCTGACCATGTCGCGGGGGTCGGTTGCTGACGCGGCTGAGAGTGTTGCGTCGATCAGCGCGGCGGCCGATGGGCACGTCTATGGCCGCATCCCGCTGCTCAGCGAGCCGGTGCAGTCGGCCAACGCGTGGCCGCTGCGTGTTGCCGCTCGCCGAGGGATCCGGCGCCTGCTGCGCGCAGCCGGGGGAGTGGATGTTGTGCACCTGCGCATGGCCGATGTCGGCAGTCTCGCCGCGGCCGATGTCGCGCGCGAGCTCGACATTCCCGTCGTGTTCACCGTCGCCCCCGACCCGCACGCGGTCATCAACACCCTCGACCAGTCGGGCCGCCTCAGCCGCGAGAACTTCGGCGACATCGACGAGACGGAGCACTTCTGGTTTCGCGCGCGGCTCGTTCAGCAGCTCGCCTCGAACGCGGCGCACACCGTGCTGTTTCCGCGGCCGAAACTGGCGGATGACATGAAGACCCTGGTCGGCATCGACATCACCAAGCATCCAGAGCGCCACAGCATCGTGCCTGAGGGCATCGACCTCGGGGTCGTCGATCAGGGTGTCGCAGAGGCCGCGGACTTCAGCGCCGGCCAGCCGGCCACGCCGCCGCTCGCCGTGCTGCGATCCCTGTTGCAGGAGTTGCCCGACGAACGCCGCGGCCTCCCCATAATCATCAGCGTTGGCCGCTTTCACCGGGTGAAGGGCATGGCGACCATCGTCGACGCGTGGGCGAACGGCCCGCTGCGCGAGACGGCGAACCTCATTCTCGTCGGCGGCGACCTTGTCACCCCGTCGGCGGATGAACGGGAGCAGCTGGCCCTCATCGACGCGATCGTCGCGCCGACCGCGCGTCGCGAGTCTGGCCTGATTCTCGCCGGCCACCGCCCCAACGACGTGGTCGCCCGCTGGGTCGCTGCCGCTCGCTTCGGAGTCGGTGAGCTGGCCGCCCCGCGCGGCATCTACGTCTGCGGCAGCCTCAAAGAGGAGTTCGGCATCGCCCTCCTCGAGGCGATGGGCGCCGGCCTGCTCGTTGTCGGCCCCGACAGCGGCGGCCCGGCCACCTATGTCGAGCAGGGCGTCACCGGCTACCTCGCCCCCACCTGGGACCCGCAGCGCCTGCGCTCTGCCATGCTCACCGCGCTCGCCGCGGCTCAGGGCGAGTCGGGTGAGACGCGTGCGCTGCAGTCGCGCGCCACGGTCGAGAAGAGCTTCACCATTCAGGCGATGGCCACGGCGCTCGGCGGCGTCTACACCCGCGTCGACGCGGAAGAGAGCGAGCTGCGTGAGACGGTGACCGCGCTGTGACCCTGCTGATCATCAGCCCGGATTACGCGTCGCACCTTCTGCCTCTGGCCACGCTGGGCACTGCCTGGCGCGATCGGGGCGAGCGCGTAGTCGTGGCGACCGGTCCGGCGACGGCCGCGATCGTCGAGTCATTCGGGTACGAGCGGGTGAATCTGCAGTTGGGTAAGGGGTCCAACCCCGGGGTCATCAAGGCCGAGGACCAGCCGAAGGGCGAGGATGACGCGCTGCGCGGCTTCTTCGACGCCACCCGCCGCGGCATGATCGAGACCCTCAGCTTTCAGGCGGAGGCGCGACTGAGCGACCTCATGTGGGAGCCGGTGCGACAGGCGCGTGCCGTGCAGCAGATCATCACTGACCTGCAGCCTGACCAGATCATCGTCGACCACCTCGCGTTCAGCGCCCGGGTCGGCCTCGTCGCTGCGGGCATCGCCCACGCGGATGTCGTGCTCGGCCACCCGTCGGCGCTGCCGGTTGCGGGCGAGGTGTACGGGTATCCGCCTTCGTGGCCCGCGGCCTTCGCGCCGTCGGCCGCAGAATTGGCCACCCTCCGAGAGCTCTGCGAACGGGTGAGCGAGTCGTTCACCAACGAGTGGAACACCGCGCTCGCCGAACTGAACCCCTCTGCCGCGCTTTCTGACAGTGCCTTCGAGGAGCACGGCGACCTGCTGCTGCTCAACTACCCGGCCGAGCTGTCGTCGCGAGACGCGGTCTTTCTCGGCTCCGCCATTCGTGAGGAACCCGTCGACACCGACGTCGAGGCGTGGCTTGCCATCGACGAGCCCTTCGTCTACGTGAGCTTCGGAAGCTTCCTCTCGGTGCGCGACGACGTGCTGCGCTCGGTCGCCTCGGCGTTGGCCCAGCTGGGCGTACGCGCTGCCATCGCCACCGGCAACTCCACCATCGACGCCCCAGAGGGCTGGCTCGTGCGCCCCTTCCTGCCCCAGGTGCACCTGTTGTCGCGGGCAGCGGCCGCGGTCACCCACGGCGGCAACAACAGCGTCACCGAGGCCATGCACCACCGGGTGCCGCTGCTCGTGTTGCCGTTCTCGACCGATCAGTTCGCCGGAGCCGCAGACATCGAGCGAGCCGGCTTCGGCGTCGCCCTCGCGCCCAACACCGCAACCGTCGACGAACTAGTGGATGCCGTGCGCCGGGTCCTGCAGATCAAGGTCACCGTGGAGCCGACCAACGGCCCCGATCGCGCCTACGCGTCCTTCTCGAAAACGAGCTGAGCCATCGCCTCGCGGCTCGAGCTGGACGCCGTGTAACGGTCCATCAGCGCCGCGTTGAGGTCGTACTGCGGGCCCTCGCGCAGCTGCGTCTCGTGGTGCAGGGCGTAGACGGCGCCGGGGTGCCGACGCGGCGCCTCGCCGAGCAGGGTTTCGTGGGCGACGTACCAGGCCGCGTCTTCGAAACCCCAGCCGCGAAAACGTTCGTCTTGCCCGCCGTGACTCCACCAGGTCTTCGGCGTGGTGACGTAGACGCCGCTGCGGGCTCCGATGACGAGCTCGTACTCGCAGTCCTCAGGCTCGGCTCCGGCGAGAAACTGTGCGGTGCCGACCGCGCCAAGCCAGTGGTAGCGGTCGTAGGGCAGGTGCACTCGCCCGGAGACAGCGGCAGTCTCGATGGCCTGTAGCAGCGGGCCAAGCTCGGGCACGGTGTCCGCGTCGTTGATGATGACGACCTCGTTCTCGTCGTCAACCGACGAGATCGCGATGTTGCGGCAGGCCGAGAGGTTGAACAACTCGTCGTCGCTGTCGAAGGTGCGAATCACCGCGTCGGGCAGGTGTCGCGCGTACCAGGACTTGAGCGCCTCGAATGCCTCGATGCGGGAGGGCTGGGGGCGCCAGGGAACAAGCACGGTGACCATCAGTACAGCCTAGGTGGGCTTGGTTGCCGCCCCGTCGATCCAGAGCTCGACCGACTCGTCGCGGTGCACTCCGTCGGTGCCGACGTGTTTCTCGCTGATCGTCGTGCCCTTCTGAATGACGTAGACCATCGCCATCGCGTGACCGCGGCCGAGGCCGTGGTCGGTGGCGAGCCACTCGACGATTGCTCCGGCCTTGATTCCCGGGGCGTCGAGGCCGCGCTCGTGGGCCTGCTCGACCAGCTGCCGCGGGGTGAGACCCGTCTTCTTCTCGACCGCGTCGAGGTAGGCCTGAAATGACATCCTCTGATTTTGCCAGCTTCAGCCCAGAAATCGCTGGTATCGTCACCGACGGATTTGCGCCCCTCTTACAGTGCGTCCCGCTCACCTATGAAGCCACCTCTCTTTGACTCCCTCCGCCGCGCGTGGTCCCGGGTTGTTGGCCACCCCGTTTCGGTGAAGGTCGCGAAGGTGGGCGTGCGCGAGAAGGTCGTCATCGTCGCCGCGATGGCGCTGACCGTGTCTCTCGCCATCGTCATTCCAACACCGCCGACCGAGGCCGAGGTGCTCGCGGAGTACATCGACGACAACGCGCAGAGCATGGCCGTCTCTGTCGTGGCCACCGCCGGCGAGGTGACCCGCGGCACCTACGGCGCGACTCCGGGCATCGCGACCCTCGCCGCTGGCGGCACCAACCGCGACTGGGCGCAGCTCGTGCTGCTGTCGGGCGGCTGGCCGATGACCGACGACAACATCACGGTCATCATGCGGTGGATGCGCCAGGAGAACGGCACCAACAACTGGTGGAACCGCAACAACCCCCTCAACAACGGCTTCGGTTCGGGCGGCGGTGGCGGCACCGGCCGCTACGCCAACCTCGTGATCGCCGCGCAGAAGGCCGCCGAGGCGCTCGGCAAGCTCTCCGGCTACCGCGGCATCGTCGCCGCGCTCTCGACCGGCACCACCCCGACCGCTTCGATCGAGTCCGCTATCTGGAACTCCAACTGGGCTTCGGGTCACTACGACAACGGCGGCCACTGGTCGTATGCCGAGGTTCCCGTGGTCAAGTCGCCCGAGGGCACCTGGGGCTAGTCGGCGTGCGCCTCTGCGCCCTCTCCCTGTCGGGTGCTAAAGCGGCTTGAGCTAGCTCGGCTGTGTGACGCTGGCGACGCTCAGCACGAGGCCCTTTGACGCAACGCGCAGCTGTGCGGCAAGTGCCTCCGCTTGGGCTTCGTCCATGGTGCCCGAGATCGCCACTTCGCCGTCCAGGATCGCCTCGGTGACCTCCGGTGACTCAAGCACCACGCCGCCCAGCGTGAAGGCGAGCCGGTCGGTTGCACCCTCGGCGCCTACGAGCCGTTGGGTGAGAGACGCCAGGGCGCTTGCGCCTGTGGAGTTGAAAGTCAGGCTGACACCCCAGGTGCCGTCATCGAGCTCTTGGGTGGTCGCACCCATCAGCGACTCGCCGCTCAACTCGCTAGGCCCCAGCAGCAGGGCAGCGAAGTCCTCTTGATCGCAGAAGACAACCTCCTCTTCTGGGCCGTAGTCGGTGTAGTCGTTGCTTTCCAGACACGGACCAGAGTTGAGCACCGGCCGAAAGTCGACCTTGAAGGTGAGGTCGAGAACTGTGGATGCCGCGTCGAGTGTCTCGTCATCCAACTCGTCATCGAAGGTGATGTGAATCTGGTCGTCGTCGACAGAGATGTCGAAGTCGGTGATGTCGATGCGCTCGAGGCGGCCAGCGACAATGTCTTCTACGGTCTCGAAGTCGTCGTTGCCAAGTGCACCACCATGCTCCCAGCGCGCATCGAGCACGATCTCGGTGAGTTCTTGCTCCTCGTCACCGTCGACTGACCGCACGGGACTCTGCGTGGACATCAAGTTCAGGCTCAGAGCCACGATCACGCCGACGGCAGCCACAGTCGCAGCTGAGCCGATGGCGATCACCACGACGGCAGACGGCCCAGACTTGGGAGCGTTGGCGGACATGTGAACATCTTCGCGCAGGTTCTGAACCGCCCCTAGGGGCTGGTATAGTTTTCAGGTTGCCTGTTGTCAGGCAGCAGGACTGCGCCCGTAGCTCAGCGGATAGAGCAATTGACTACGGATCAATAGGCCGGGGGTTCAAATCCCTCCGGGCGCACCACACTCGAGAAAGCCCCGCTTCGTGCGGGGTTTTCTTGTTTTATTAGCCGAGCTCTCTCAGACGCTGCCCGATTCGCTCGCCGAGCTCGAGGTGCGCCGCACGGGCAGTGCGAAAGGCGTAGCCGAAAAGCAGGGCGGGGGCGGCGAGGGTGATCTGCACGGTGATGGCGACACCCGCGTCTACCGTGGCCAGGCGAGTGTGGTTGCGCACCGTGGTGGCGGGGCGCTGGCGGGCGAGGGTGACGACATCCGTCTCGGTGGCCTCGATCACGTCGGCCTCGTAGACGATGCGCAAGCGCAGCTGGCCGAGCGGCAGCAGGTCGGTGATGCGGTAGCTCGCGATCGCGCCCGGCTGCGGACTTACCTCGTCAACCGACTGGATGAGCGGGTGCAGTTCGCCGCTGCGCCGCGGGTCCCCGAGAAGGGCGACCGCGGTCGCGGCGTTGCAGGGCGCCTCGATCGTGTACGTGAAGGTGCCGCTGCGAGCCATGCGATCAGGCTAGCGAGGGAAGGCGACGCCTGTGAGCTCCTCCGACGCCGCCCAGATGCGCGCCGCATCCTCGGTGCTGCGCAGCCGCGAGTAGAGCTTCTGTTCGGCGGGCGGGCCGCCCAGGTGTCCGACACCGCTCGGGCCGTAGAACGTGCCGGGCTCGCCAGTCGTTGCGGCGAGGAGAGCCGGGAGGCCTGCCGATTCGGCTGTGCCGAGCAGGATGCCGCGCCGCGACAGCGCGCCGATGAGGCCGCGGCCGGTCGCGGGCTTGGCGCGGCCGAGGGTCTCTTGCGTGGCCAGCAGGTTCGTGGGGGCAATGCCGGGGTGGCTGAGGTTGCTCGTGATGCCCCAGCCGTGCTGCGCGCTGCGGCGCTGAAGCTCGAGGGCGAAGAGTCCGAAAGCGATCTTGCTCTGGCTGTAGGCACGGCCGCCGTTATACGACGTCGCCCAGTTGAGATCCGTCCAGTTAATCGAACCGCTGTTGGCGGCGATGCTGATCTGCGACGTGACGCGGGCGCTGCCAGCACGCAGCAGCGGCATGAGGTGGGCGACGAGGGCGAAATGGCCGAGGTGATTGGTTCCGAACTGCAGCTCGAAGCCGTCGGCGGTGGTCTGGCGGTTGGGCGGGGTCATGACTCCGGCGTTGTTGATGAGCAGGTTGATGGGCTGCCCCTCGGCCTGCAGGGTTGCGGCGAGGGCGGCAACCGAGGCGAGGGATGACAGGTCGAGATCGCGCAGGGTGACGCGGGCATCCGGTGCTGTCTTCTTGATGGTGGCGATGGCGGCCTCGCCCTTGGTGAGGTTGCGCACGGGCAGGATCAGGTCAGCGCCGGCGGCGGCCAGGCGGGTGGCGATGCCGAGTCCGATGCCGTCGCTGCCTCCGGTAAGAAGAGCGCGGGTGCCGGTGAGGTCTGGGAGTGTGAAGGTCATGGGCCAACTCTGTGGCACTGGCCGCGAGCTAAACAGGGATCGTCGATCCGTGGATACCCGCACCCCCGCGGGGTAGACATAGACCATGCAGATTGACCGACCCGCGCTCGCCGAGTTTCTGCGGCTGCGCCGCGAGAGCCTGCAGCCCGACGATGTAGGACTACCGAGTGGACAGCGCCGCCGCACCACAGGACTGCGCCGCGAAGAGGTGGCCCTGCTCTCACACATGTCGACGGACTACTACTCGCGCATTGAGCAGCAGCGCGGCCCGCAGCCCAGCGAGCAGATGATCGCGGCGATTGCCCAGGGGCTGCACCTGTCGCTCGACGAGCGCGACCACGTGTTCCGGCTGGCCGGGCACACCCCTCCCTCTCGCGGCACTAACAGCGATCACATCAGCCCGGGGCTGCTGCGCATCTTCGATCGGCTGGAGGACACCCCGGCCGAGATCGTCACGGAGCTCGGCGAGACGCTGCGGCAGAACGCCCTCGGCGCCGCGCTGACGGGCGACCTCACGAATGCGACGGGAGCCGCGCGCAGCATCGGATACCGCTGGTTCACCGACCCGGCCACGCGGGCGCGCTACGACCACTCAGAGCACGAGCACCTCACCCGCATGTTCGCCTCGGGCCTGCGCGGAGCGGTCGCCCTGCGGGGACCCGACTCGCGTGCCGCTCGAATCGCCGAACAGCTGCTGCGCGAGAGCGAGTGGTTTCGCGAGGTGTGGGAGCGTCAGGAGGTGGGAATCCGCCCCAACGAGGTGAAGCACTTCGTGCACCCAGAGCTGGGATCGCTCGAGCTGAGCTGCCAGTCGCTGCTCGACCCAGAGCAGTCCCACATGCTGCTCGTCTACACGGCGGCGCCTGGCAGCGAGAGCTATGAGAAGCTGCGGCTGCTGTCGGTGATTGGGGCGGGGGTCTAGCGCCGCTTGCCGCCGATGCCGGGCACGGAGGTGATCTGAGTCATCCAACTAGCGAGCTGCGCTTCGTCGATCTCGTCTAGTGAAGCGAGCTCGACGCCCCGCGTCGACTTGCCCATGCCTGTCGGGGTGACCGGCGGCACCGGGTCGAGCAGTCTGTCGCCATTGATGAACATGACCTTGACGTGCCCGGTGAAGGCGCCGCTGCTGAAGCACCAGCCGTCGCCGGCACCGTAGTAGGCCATGCCCCACTTAACCGACCGCGTGAGGCCCGGGATGGTGGCGGCCGCCAGCGCATCCACGGCAGACGCGATCTCGCGATGCGGCTGCGGCAGGCTTGCGATGTAGTCGAAGACCGGCTGGTCGCCGACTGCGGCCTTCGCCGGGCTGGCCGCGCCGTTCATGGCGTCGGGGAGTGGGAAGCTCATCCGTTCATGGTTGTGAGAAGCGCGTAGCTAGTCAAGACCCGGGCGCTGCCGGTTCTGCTTGGTCGATGAGCGCTGGTTTTTGGCGGTGAGCCGGCGCAACTTCGAGCCGCGGGTCGGCCGCGTCGGGCGGCGCTGGGGCCCAGGGGGAGCGAGCGCGGCGCGCAGGCGCTTGCCCAGCGCTTCGAGCGCGGCCTGACGGTTCTGCAGCTGCGATCGCCGCGCTGACACCGTCGTGGTGATCGACGCCCCGATCGTGGTGAGCAGAACCTGTCGCTGCTCGTCGCTGAGCGCGGTCGACTCTGCGATGCTCCAGGTCAGCTGCACGCGGCTATCGGAGGTGTTGACATGCTGCCCGCCGGCACCCGACGACCTCGAGAACTTCCACTGCAGCTCGGCCGCGGGGACCGTCAGTTGCCGCGTCACCTCGAGATCCATGCAGCAAGACTTGCACGGCAGCTGCGTGGTCGCGGTGCGACTTATGCTCTGAGGCTGTGCCAGATGTCGAAGGTCACGTCAGAGGCCTGCTCTGCATAACCGTTGGCGAGCAGGTCGATCAGCTGGTTGTGCAGCTCGACCGAGGTGCTTCCGTCGCTGCTGAAGCGCTGGCGCTCTGCACGTCGCACGACCGGGCCGAAGTGGCCGATGACCGACTCGAGGGCGTGGTTTCCGAGGGCGGCGATGGGCACGGCGTGCAACTGCTCGTCGGCGACGTGGGCAGCCTCGATGTCTGCGGAGGCGACGGCGTCGGCGAAGCGGCGGTTCGCATCCCGCATCTGCTTCAGCTGACTCTCGCTCAGCTGGCCGGCTATCTGCCGTACAGCGAGCGCGTGCATCGCCCCAACGACGTCGCGTGCGTCGTTAACCGCGTTGGCATCGATTTCACTCACGGTGGTGGAGCGACCGGGTACAGCAACAACCAGTCCGCTCGATGCGAGGCGCAGCAAGGCCTCGCGAATCGGGGTGCGGCTCACCCCGAGCCACTCGGCGAGCTCGGCATCCTTAAGCTGCTCGCCCGGCTGGAGGGTTCCGTCGACGATCGCGTCGCGGATGCGGTCGTAGACGTTGTCGCGTAAGAGTGAGCGGTCTACTCCGGCGCTCTTCGAGGGAATCGGCATGCAATATATTGCGCACACCGAGGGGGTTTGCCCAAATTGGAGGCGCTTGGGAATATTAGGTGGCTGCAATATATTGCATATTACAAGTTGGAATTCTCCAACCTCACACACCTCATCCGGGCTCCGGAGCGAGGACGGAAAGGAAGAGCATCATGAGCACCACCGATCAAGCAATCACCAACGTCGTTCTCGTGCACGGCGCTTTCGCCGACGGCTCGGGCTGGCGTGGGGTCTACGACAACCTCACCGGTCGCGGCTACCGCGTGACGATTGTGCAGAACCCGCTGACCTCCCTCGCGGATGACGTCGCCGCGACGACGCGCGCACTCGACCTGCAGAACGGCCCGGCGATCCTCGTCGGCCACTCCTGGGGCGGCACGGTCATCACCGAGGCGGGCAACCACGAGAAGGTTGCCGGACTCGTCTACGTCTCGGCCCTCGCTCCGGATGACGGCGAGACCACCTCGAAGCAGTACGAAGGATTCGCGGCGACACCCAACTTCGTTATCAACGTCGGGGATGACGGCTTCGGCTACCTCGACCATGACAAGTTCCAGATTGGTTTCGCCGCCGACGCCAGTGACGCCGACGCGGCCTTTCTTCGCGACTCGCAGGTGCCCATCAACATGGCGGTCTTCGGCGACGTCGTCACGCACGCGGCGTGGCACGACAAGCCGAGCTGGGCGGTCATCGCCACCGAAGACAACTCCTTCGACCAAGCGATGCTGCAGCACATGGCGCAGCGGGCCGGCGCGAAGATCACGAACGTCTCTGCCAGCCACGCCCTGTATCTGACCCAGAGTGGAGCCGTCGCCGACGTCATCGTCGAGGCGGCGCTCGGAAGCTCCAAGTAACGGCAGCCGGGGCGCCCCGATGAACGTCATGCCGTTTCAGCTGCCACTGTGGATTGAACTTGTGGCAGCCGGACTGGGCGGGCTTCAGGGCGCCCTGTTCGCATCCGCCCAGAGGGACCGACGCATCGACGTGCTGGGGGTGATCGTCATCGGCCTGACGGTCGCCCTCGGCGGCAGCCTGCTACGCGACGTCGTGCTCAACCAGCCGCCCGTCGTCGTGTGGGTCAACTGGTACCTGCTGGTCGCGGGGGCATCCGCGCTGGTGGGAATGGCACTACAGCCGCTGCTCGAGCGGGCTGGCTGGCTGATCACCGGGCTGGATGCCGTGGTGATGGGCCTGTTCGGCGCGATCGCCGCAACCAAGGCTCTCTCCCTCGGGGTCGGTGTTGTGGGCGCGCTCGTCGTCGGCGTGATCGGAGCAATCGGCGGCGGGCTGCTGCGCGACGTGATTCTCAGCCGGCCGATTTCGGTGCTGCAGGTTGGCACTCTCTACGCGGTGGCGGCCGCGGCCGGCGTGGCTGTGCTCATTGCCCTCGTGCGGCTAGACGTCGCTGTGCCGATTGCTGGGCTTGTCGGCACCGCGGTAACGACGGCCGTTCGAGTGGCCGCAGTGATCTTCCACTGGACCTTTCCCGAGCAGCGATCCCTCGGTTCGCGGTCTAGCGGGAGTGCGCTGAACTAAGTGCCTGCTCGAGGTCGGCAATGAGGTCATCGACGTGCTCGATGCCGACCGAGAGCCGCAGCAGGTCGAAGGGCACCGGGGTGCCGACACCCTCGACGCTGGCGCGGTGCTCGATGAGGCTCTCGACTCCTCCGAGGGAGGTGGCGCGCTTCCACAGGCCGACGGATGCGGCGGTGGCGATGGCGGCCGCCTCGCCTCCTACGGTGCGGATCGACAGCATCCCGCCGAATCCGCCCTGCATCTGGCGGGCCGCGACCTCGTGGCCCTGGCTACCCGGCAGACCGGGGTAGAGCACTTCTGCAACGAGCGGATGCCCGTCAAAGTGCTGCGCGATCGCCTGCGCCGACGCGCTAGCGGCCCGCACCCGCAGGTAGAGCGTGCGCAGCCCCCGCACGAGCAGGAACGACTCGAACGACCCGAGGGTTCCGCCGATCTGGGCGCGCACGGCCCGCACCCGCTGCCAGTGCTCATTGTCGGCCGCGGTGGTGAGCGTGCCGGCGGTGAGGTCGGAGTGGCCGTTGAGGTACTTGGTCGCAGAGTGCATGACGATGTCGGCGCCGAGCTCGAGCGGCTTGGTGAGTACTGGGGTGGCGCCGGTCGAGTCGACGGCGAGCAGTGCTCCGGCTGCGTGAACCAACGAAGCCGTGGCCCGAATGTCGGTGATGGTCCACAGCGGGTTGGCCGGCGTCTCGACCCAAACGAGCGCCGTCTTACCGGGGCGCAGGGCGGCGGCAACATCGTCGACAGAGGTCATGTCGATGAGCTCGACCTCGAGGCCCCAGCTCGTCGCGAAGCCGGTGAGCCAGTTGCGCAGGCTCCAGTACATGACCTTGGGCGCGAGCACGTGGTCGCCGGGCTTCAGGCCCTGAAAAACTGCGGTCGCCGCAGCCATGCCGCTCGCAAAGAGCAGAGTCTGGTGTCCGCCCTCGAGCGCGGTGATGACCGCCTCTGCCTGATCGAAGGCCGGGTTCTGATCGCGCATGTAGACGCGGCCAGAGCGGTACTGGTTGTCCTCATCGCGCAGGAAGGTGCTCGACACGTGGATGGGCGGGTTGATCGCCCGGGTGCGTTCGTCAATCCAGCCGAGGGCTTGGGCTGCGATGCTCTCGGGGTGGGTCTCGTCGTGGTGCATGGGTCAATGCTAGACAGCGCGGGGTCAGCGACGGCCGACAAGTCCCGCGAATACGGAGTGCAGCAGCGGCAGCGCCGAGGCGATCATCAACGCTGTGCCGAACACGGCGTCGTCACGCCGCAGCAGGATGCCGCCCACCAACAGCGCCGCAAACAGCACCGCAGACACCAGCCGCCGCCCCGTGCGCTCCAGCCCCGCGAGCCGACGCTCGACAACGGGGTTGCGCACCGACACCTCGCCGGCCTCGATGCTCGTCGCGAGAGAGTCGAGCCGCTGCGGCAGCCGCAGCAGGGTCATTGCCTGCGAGCCGAGGTCGCGAATGAGGTTGCCACCCTCGTCGCGGATCAGCTGGGCGCTGTATGGCTCCACGGCATCCCAAATATTGAATGACGGGTCGAGTGAGCTGCACTCGCCCGAGGTGAGCGACATGGCCCGAATGATGAGGATGAAGTTCTCGGGCAACTGAAAGGGCAGCGTGCGCACGAGGTCGCTGAACTCGTTCGCGAAGGCACGGAACTCGCGCGGGTCGACCTCGGCCAGCTCAGCGAATCCCATGCCGCCGAAGCGGGAGAACAGCTTCGTCATGGCCCGCTCGAGCTCAACGGTGTCGGCCGTGGGCAGCAGCACGCCCACCTCGCGAATACCGTCGACCATGCCCTTGCCGTTGCGTGAGGCGGCGGCGATGAGCAGGTGACGCAGTCCCCGGCGCAGCCCGTCTGGCACCTCGCCCATCATGCCGAAATCGACGAACGTGAAAGCCCATTCGCCGTCGGAACCAGGGGTGACGAAAATGTTGCCGGGGTGCGGATCGGCGTGAAAGAAGCCGTGCACGAACAGCTGGTCGAACATGACGGCGGCGAATCTCTGCGCGACCTCCGCGGGGTCGATGCCCGCGGCGTGCAGCGCGGGCCCGTCGTTGATCTTGATGGCCGTGACGTCTTGCAGCGTGAGCACGCGGCGCGAGCTGCGCTCCCAGATCACGGCGGGCGCGGCAACGCGAGGGTCGCCTGCGAAGTTGTCGGCGAAGCGCTCACTGTTCGCTGCCTCGTGCAGGTAGTCGATCTCGTCGACGCTGGTGCGGGCGAACTCCTCGGTGAGTGCGGGCAGGTCGACACGGTCACTGACCAGCCGCACCCGACTGAGCCAGCGCGCGATCTGCCGAAGGGCCCGAAGGTCGACCTCGATGATGGCGGCGATATTGGGGCGCTGAATCTTGACGACGACGGCGCTGTGCCCGGTCTGCTCTGCGTCCACATCGAGCAGGCGCGCACGGTGCACCTGGCCGAGGGATGCGGCAGCCAGAGGCACCTCATCGACATACGCGAAGGCGCGCTCGAGCGTCACCCCCAGCTCGGCTTCTGCGAGGGCACGGATCTGCGCGAAGGGCACCGGCGGCACCTTGTCTTGCAGCCCCTCGAGCTCTGCGGTCACCTCGGGCGGCAGCACGTCGAGACGCGTGGACAGAAACTGGCCGAGCTTGATCATCAGTCCGCCGAGGTCGACGGCGAGGGGGCGAAACCGTCGCGCGATGCGCTGCATGCGCTTCGGTCGCGTGCGCACGGTAACGCGGTTGAGTCCGAAGCGCGGCAGCACCAGCTCGTACCACCAGGACTGCACGAGGTAGCGGGAGGCGAACCTCAGAATCCGGCGGTATCGAGCCTGCAGGTTGTCGGCTGTTGCCACCCGCTAGTCCTGGGCGAGGATCGCGTAGAGCTTGCGACGGGCCTCGTCGAGCACAGCGACGGCCTCGGTCACCTGCGCGGGTGATCCCGATCGCTGCACCTGGCCGGCGGCCTGGGCGAGCTCAAGGCCGGCCTTCGGCAGTGCGCCGTGCTTGCTTGCCGAACCACTGCTCTGCCACGGGGCGCTCCCCGCGGGAACATCTTTGCCGGCGTCGGTCAACGCGTAGGTCTTGCGACCGTTCGACTGCTCAACCTGCACGAGGCCCTCGTCGGCGAGCAGCTGCAGGGTCGGGTAGACGGAGCCCGCGCTGGGCTTCCACGCACCCCCGCTGCGCTCCTCGATCTCTTGGATGATCTGGTAGCCGTGCATCGGCTTCTCGGCCAGCAGGGCGAGCACTGCGGCGCGCACGTCACCACGGCCCACGCGGGTGCCGACCTTCTGCTCGAAGCTGCCGCGCAGCTGCTCGAGGGTCTCCCAGATGGCAGTACCGGTGAATGCGTTGCTCATGATGTCTCCTTGTCGACGACACCTAACGATATAGCGTCCTGCGCGAAAGGATGCGGAATTCAGCGATCTCGCAGCCGTGAACGACATAGCGCTAGGGTCCCGCCGACATCGGCGGGACCCCCAATGCTGTTACGCGCTCGCCAACAGCCCCTCCAACCGCACATAGCTCGTCTCCATGCCGCCGGTCATGCCTGTTGCGAGGATCGCATCCCGCTGTTCTGCGTTGGCGTAGGTGATGACGAGCGACAGCAGCGTTCCTCCCTCGACCGGGGTGAGGGTGAGCTCGTTGAGCGTCGCCGGAAAGTCCATGCCGATCATGGCCTCGGTGGTGACCGCACGGTGCGGCGCCTCGTTCTCGAGCAGCTCACCGGTGAACCCGAAGCCGTCGCCGCCGCCCTCGGGTGCCCACTCGTAGCGGTAGGTGTCGCCGACCTTCGTTGCGATCTCGCAGACGGGCATGGTCCAGCCATCGGGGCCAAGCAGCCACTTCTTCATGAGCGCGGCGTCGTTGTGCGCCTGCCAGACCTGCTCGACGGTGCCGCGGATGACGCGGGCGACGCGCACTTGCGTGTCGCTGAGAATCTGCGCGTCGGCAGCAAGGTCGTTCGAGAAGGCTGCGAGGTCGGCGAGCACGTCGTCGATCTGGGCCATGGCCTCCTTCGTGCCCTCGAGCATCTGCATCTCGAGAAGCTGCTGCAGTTGCTGCAGGGAGTCGAATCGTGAGGTGGTGGTGAGGCGGGATCCGGTGTCCGTCGCTTCGAAGGCGAACGTCGCTCGGGTGGCCGGCAGGTCGGTGTTCGGCTCGCCCTTCTTGTCGGCGAACCAGTCGATCACGTCGAAGGATGCGGGGGAGTTCACGTCGGTCCACTCCCAGCAGCCGTAGTGCTCGTCGCCGGCCGGGCCGGTCATCTTGTAGACGCTGCGTCCACCGGGAGCGGCGTCGTGCCGAAGGAAGGTCGCGGGGTAGCTGGGCGGACCCCAGAAGCGCTCGATCTGGCGGGGGTCGACGTAGGCATCCCACAGGCGGGTGACCGGCGCGGCGAAGTCGGCGACGATGGTGATGGTGAGTGCGTCGAGGTCCTTCTCGACTGAGGTGATGGGCATGATGCGCCTTTCTTAGTTGGTGGGTTCTTCGTCAAGTAGTGCGTCGAGACGGTCGATTCTCGAACGCCAGATCTGCTCGAACTGGTCGAGCAGGCGCTGTGCCTGGCGGATGCGCTCGGGGTCGCCCCGAACGATGCGCTCACGGCCGCGCGGTTCTTTTGTCACTAGCCCCGCCTCCTCCAGCGCGGCGACGTGCTTCTGCACGGCCGCGAATGACATGTCGTATGACTCGGCGAGCTGCGAGACCGAGACCTCGGCGACGAGCGTGCGGCGAACGATGTCGCGGCGCGTTGCGTCGGCGAGTGCCCGGAAGATGCGGTTCACGTCGTCGTCAGTGAGTTCTATTTGTACAACCATTTGGTTGTACGTTACGCCCATCTGCGACCGAGGGCAAGAGGGGACAGCAGACTAACCATCACGAGGACGCCTCGTGCGCAGCGTCCTCGTGATGGTTACTGTGCGCGGGGGAGCGCCGCCTACGCGTGCGCCGCCACGAGCGCCTGCTCGAGGTCCTCGATGAGGTCGTCGACGTGCTCGATGCCGACCGACAGGCGCAGCAGGTCGAGGGGTACCGGCGAGGTCGGTCCTTCGACGCTGGCGCGGTGCTCGATGAGGCTCTCGACTCCTCCGAGGGAGGTTGGCCGCTTCCACAACTGCGTGTTGGCGGCCACGGCGATGGCGGCCGCCTCGCCGCCTGCGGTTCTGATCGACAGCATCCCGCCGTATCCGCCTGTCATCTGGCGGAACGAGACATCGTGGCCCTGGCTGCTGACGAGCCCGGGGTAGAGCACCTCGGCGACGAGCTCGTGCCCGTTGAAGTGCTCGGCGATCGCCAGCGCTGAGGCGCTCGCGGCGCGCACGCGCAGGTAGAGCGTGCGCAGCCCGCGCACGAGCAGGTAGGACTCGAAGGAGCCGAGTGTTCCGCCGATCTGCGCGCGCACCGCCCGCACCCGCTGCCAGTGCTCGTTGTCGGCGCGGGTGGTCACGCTGCCGGCGGTGAGGTCGGAGTGGCCGTTGAGGTACTTGGTGGCCGAGTGCATGACGAGGTCGGCGCCGAGGTCCAGCGGCTTGGTCAGCACGGGGGTCGCGGTGGTCGACTCGACCGCCAGGAGCGCGCCCGCGTCGTGCACGAGGGAAGCGGTCGCGGCGATGTCGGTGATGGTCCAGAGCGGGTTGGCCGGCGTCTCGACCCAGACGAGCTTGGTCTGGCCGGGGCGCAGGGCGGCGGCGACATCATCGACCGACGTCATGTCGATGAGCTCGACATCGAGACCCCACGAGGTGGCGAAGCCGGTGAGCCAGTTGCGCAGGCTCCAGTACATGACCTTCGGCGCGAGCATGTGGTCGCCCGGCTGCAGCGCCTGGAAGACGGCGGTCGTGGCCGCCATCCCGCTCGCGAACAGGAGCGTCTGGTGTCCGCTCTCGAGGGCGGTGATGACGGCCTCGGGCTGATCGAAGGCGGGGTTCTGGTCGCGCATGTAGACGCGGCCGCTGCGGTACTGGTTGTCCGCATCCCGCAGGAACGTGCTCGACACGTGGATCGGCGGGTTGACCGCGCGGGTGCGCTCGTCGAACCAGCCGAGTGCCTGCGCTGCGATGCTCTCGGGGCGGGTGTCGTCGTTGGCCATATGCCAATGCCAAGCGGGCTCAGTTGCCCATGGCGTGATAGCGGTGGCGACCGGAGAAGGGCAGCGAGGTCGATCGCGACAGCCGGTAGGTGCCGAGGAAGCCCACCGGCTTGATGACGACGTCGATGCGCCACGAGTGGGTGCCCGGGGGAAGCGCCGTCGCTCGGTTTCTCAGATCCCAGTACCAGGCATCCATGCTGGATGACACGAAGAGTGCCCGAGGAGTCTCGCCCTCGATGACGGTGAGGCCCGCTTCTGGATCGCGCTTGCCGCTCTCTCCGACGTGGCCCGTCAGGTGCAGGTTGTCGGCCCCTCCGGTCAGCGAGAAGTGCGGCATAGGGGAGCGGTCGAGCGCGTCCGTCGTGGTGCGCAACCACGCCGCCCAGCGGGGGCTCAGTGCCTCAGGAGTGGATGCCCACTCGGCATTGCTCGGATTGGCCGCATCGAGATAGGAGGGCTGCAGCCTCAGCAGCCACGCCAGGTAGACGTCGAGGTGCCCGTCGCGATCCCAGATCTCTGACACGAGGGCAAACGTCGGGTCGTCGGTCGGCTTGCCGTCGTCGTACCACCGCATAAGCCCCCGCGCCGGACTGGACCAGCCGAGGCGGTAGAGAAGGAGGTACTGCAGCGCGCACCAGTAGCCCAGCGACTGGCTGTGCGGCTCGTCGTGCGCTCCCGTCGGGGCGGCGGGCACCGGCTGCCCGGTACTCGGCGAGGCCAGGGCGTGGAACACCCCGGGCACACCCCAGAACCAGTTGGACTGCCCGCCGAGCTGCGACCAGGTTTGCTCGCCCAGGTGCACCGCGTCGGGCGCGGCGAGGCGGCGAAGGGTGAAGGTCTCGCCGATGGTGAAGGCCGAATCTGCGCCGGGTGTGCTCACGTAATCCTCCGAGTTGCTCTGTGGGCACGCTACTGCATGCGCCGCGGCGGGGCCCGAGGTGCAGAATGAGTCCCGTGGGGAACGCGATCGAGCTGCGAGGGCTCACCAAGAGGTTCGGTGGCACGGCTGCCGTCGACGACCTCAGCCTCGCCGTTCCGCAGGGATCGTTCTACGGACTCGTCGGGCCGAATGGCGCGGGCAAGACCACAACCCTGTCGATGGCGACCGGCCTGCTGCGACCAGACGCCGGCGAGGCCTTCATCGAGGGAGTCGACGTCTGGCGCCACCCGCTCGAGGCAAAGCGCCTCATCGGCAATCTCGCGGATGGCGTCGACCTTTACGACCGCCTCACCGGCGAGCAGCTGATCACCTTCAGCGGCCAGCTCTTCGGCCTCGACCGTGCTGTCATCGCCGAGCGGGTCGCCGACCTCGTGCGACTGCTCGACCTCGAGGGCGCAGCAGGCCGTCTGGTCAGCGACTACTCCGCTGGCATGACAAAGAAAATCGCGCTCGCCGCGGCACTCGTGCACTCCCCAAGGGTGCTCGTGCTAGACGAGCCCTTCGAGTCGGTCGACCCGGTATCGGCGGCCAACATTCGCGACATCCTCGACGGATTCGTCAAGGGCGGCGGCACCGTCATCGTCTCGAGCCACTCGATGGACCTCGTGCAGCGCATGTGCGACCACGTCGCCATCGTCGCCGCCGGCCGCGTGCTGCTGGCCGGAACAGTGGATGATGTGCGCGGCGACGGCGACCTAGAGACGCGCTTTCTCGAGCTCGTCGGTGGCCGTCGCAGTGGAGAGAGCCCCGCGTGGTTGCTGCGCTCCTGAGGCTGCGCTTTCGGGTGCTGGCCAACACGCTCGGGCGCAACTCCCTTCAACTCGCTGCAGTCGTGATCGGAGGCATATCGACGCTGTTGCTTCTGGTGTTCGTGCTCGGGGTTCTGCTTCTGGCATCCACCCAGGCGCCGGAGGCGACCCAGGTCGTCGTCGTGGTCGGCGGCAGTGTTGTCGTGCTTGGCTGGCTCGTTGTGCCTCTCATGTTCGACGGGGTCGATCGCACCCTTGATCCGGTGAAACTCGCCCGCTTTCCGCTGCGCACCAGCCAGTTGATGGTCGCGATGTTCCTGGTCGGGGTGGCGTGGATCCCCGGGGGAGCGACCGTGCTTGCCGCCCTTGGAACAGGGCTGGCCTGGTCGTCGCATCCGGCATCCGCGGCTCTGGCGGTCGTGACCGGGCTGGTGGGCGTCGCCACCTGCATCGTTGGATCGCGCCTCACCACCACGGTCGCCGGCGCCCTCCTCGGTGGCCGGGGTGCCGTTCGCGTTGGCATCGCCGCGCTCATCGTCGCGGCTATTGCCCTGCCCATCGCCTCGACCGTGCTGCGCGATGCGCCCTCCGGTGGGCGCGCGCTGTTCGCCGCCATCACCTCGGTGATCGAGGGGCTCGGCTGGTCGCCCTTCGGCGCGGTGTGGTCGATTCCCGGGCGGGTGGCACTGGGCGATCTGTCGGGCGCGGCTCTTGCCTCCGTCATCGCACTCGCGACGCTCGCCGTGCTCGTGCTGCTCTGGCGCGCTGCGCTCGGGCTCAGCCTGCGGGTGCGCGGCGACGGCCCCGCGCGGGCGATCAGCGGCGGGCGGCTGGGGCCGCTCGGCGTCTTTCCCTCCACCCCGACGGGCGCGATCGCCGCACGCTCGCTGATCTACTGGTTTCGGGATGCCCGGCTGACCCGCCAGCTCATCCTCATTCCGGTGCTTCCGGCCCTCATTCTCGTGTGGTGGATGCTCATCGGCATCGACGCGATCACCTTCGTGGCCGGCCCGATCGTCGCGACCCTGCTGCCGCTGTCGGTCTTCGCCGGGCTCTCGTACGACGGCACGGCCTTTGCCGCAGAGGTCGCTGCCGGTGTGCGCGGCCTGCACGACCGGCTCGGCCGCGCCGCGGCCCTTCTGCTCATCGCCGGCCCGGCGGTGCTGCTCGTGCAGGTGGTCATCGCGGTCATCATCGGCCGGGTTGGCGACCTGCCCGCGCTGCTGGCCCTTGCTCTTGGAACGCTGCTGGTTTCGGTCGGCGTGGTGAGTGTCTCCTCTGCCCGCTTCGTCGTGCCCGTGCCACGAGCGGGCCGCAACCCGTTCTCATCGCAGCCGGGTGCGGCGACGGTGTCGATCGTCGGCTCCTACGCGGTGACCGCGGTCACCGGGCTGCTGCTGCTGCCGGTCGCGGCGCTCGCGATCGTGTCGCTGGTGATCGGCTCACCTCTGCTCGGGTGGCTGTCCCTTGCGGTCTCGCTGATACTCGGCGCCGCGATCGCGGTTGGCGGCGTGGTGCTCGGCGGGCGCATTCTCGATGCGTCGGGGCCGGCGGTGCTCGCGCGGCTGCGGCTCATTCGCGCGTAAGGGGTCGCTCTAGAGCCCCGACTGTCTCAGCTGCAGCATCGCGAGGTCGGAGGTGAGTTGGTCGACTCGGGTCTCTCGGCCATCCGCGTAGTCAATGTTCTCGGCAACGCCAACTCGCATCGCGTTGGCGATGTCGTCGAGCGCTGCGTCGCGAGCCGCGTCGACGATCGCCCCTGCCTCGGCGTCGCCCATGGCATCGAGCCGCGCCGCCAGCCCGAGCAGCGCCTGCCCGCGGCGCTCGAGGGTTGCGGCGTCCTCCTGCTGGTAGTCACTCGGGTCGCCGTAGCGGTCGGTCGCGGCGGCGAGGTATCCGGAGACGCGGGCGGCATCCGCTCGCTTCTCTGCGGCAAGCTCGCGCAGCTCGACCAGGGTCGCGTCGAGGTACCAGGCCTCGTCATAGTCCACGTTGTCGCGCAGCGCGCGCACGATCATGAGGTTGCGCACACTCAGCCGCACGCCGGCCACCGCGATGAGCACGCCGTCGTCGACGACCTCGTCGATGATCGGGTCTGGCGGGGTCTCGGGCGCCACGAAAGGTGCCATCGTCACCCTGCGTTTCTTGCCCACCGCTTCAGTATGAAGCGAGCCGCTGTTACGCGCTGGCTCGCACTACAAGCGTCGTCGGCAGGGTGACCGCTCGTCGCTCGCCACCGTCGATGATGTCGAGCAGCAGTGACACCATCTCGGAGCTGATCTGATCCCACGGCTGGCGCATGGTGGTCAGCGGCGGCTCGTGCGTCGCGGCCAAACCGGAGTCGTCGAAGCCGGCCACCGCGACATCCTCTGGCACCCGCAGCCCCGCGCGACGCAGCGCCGCAATCGCCCCGGACGCCATCAGATCGGATGCCGCAAACACCGAATCGAAATCCCGCGTGCGCTCGAGAATGCGTTCCATCGCCGCGCCGCCCGACTCGTAGCTGTAGTCGCCCTCTTCCACGAGCGCGGGGTCGAAGTCGCTGCCCATCTCCTGCTCGAACCCGACGAGCCGGTACCGGCCGCCGGGGGTATCCGCGGGCCCGGCGACCATCGCGATGCGGCGGTGGCCCTTCTCGCGAAGGTACTTCGTCATCTCGCGGGCCGACCCGGATTCGTCAACCGAGACGGCGGGCACGTCGCCCTGATGGCCGAGCGGCAGACCACAGCTCACCACGGGAACGTGCGCGGCGATGAGCGAGTCGAGCAGGGGCTCTGCCTCGTGCGACGAGATGAGCAGCACTCCGTCGACGTGCCCCGCGCTGACGAAGTGCTCGACGCTGAGGCGCTCGGCCGGGGTGCCTGCGACGAGCAGCACGAGGGTCATGCGGCGCTCGGCGAGAGCCTCGGCGGCGCCGCGCAGCAGCAGCGAGAAGGTGGGGTCAGCGAAGAGCAGGTGCTGCGGCTCGGTGAGCAGAAAGGCGACGGAGTTTGCGCGGCCGGTGGCGAGGCTGCGAGCGGCGTGGTTGGCGGTGTAACCGGTGGCGATGATGGCGTCTTCTACGGCCTCACGCGACTGCGGCGACACCCAGTGGCCGCCGTTGATGACACGAGAGACGGTGCCGTGCGAGACCCCGGCGGCGGCAGCGACATCCCGAATTGTCGGCTTGCGCTTCGGCGCGCGGGGCTGCTCCACGCTGCGACTCTACTACTGAGGAGCGATCGTGCTGTAACCGGTCACAGTTTGGTAACGAAAAGGTCACGGGGGTGGGAATCTCTGGGCGGACTGTTCGAGACTGTAACCGGTCACAGTCGCGACACGGCGACGGGCCACCAAGACCCAACGGAGAGTCATGAGCGTGCACGGTGTGTGGCCGGCGATTTCCGGCATCGCCTATGGCGGCGATTACACGCCTGAGCAGTGGCCCCGCGAGACCTGGCTCGAAGACGTCGCACTCATGCGCGAGGCCGGCGTCACCATGGTCAGCATCGGCATCTTCGCTTGGGGTCTCATCGAGACCAGCGAGGGCGTCTTCGACTTCGGGTGGCTCGACGACGTGATTGAGCTGCTGCACTCAAACGGCATCGCGGTCGACCTTGGAACCCCCACGGCATCCCCGCCAGCGTGGTTCTACGCCACCTACCCCGACGCGCGACCGGTCACCCGTGACGGCGTGCCGATGGGCTTCGGCTCCCGGGGCATGGCGTCGCACTCCTCGCCAGAGTACCGAGCCGCCGCCGCCGGGATCGCAGGCAAGCTTGCGGAGCGCTATGGGCAGCATCCCGCGGTCGTGCTCTGGCACGTGCACAACGAGTACGGCGTTCCCGTCGGCGAGGACTACTCGGCCAACGCGGTGCGCGCGTTCCGCGAATGGCTGCAGGCCAAGTACGGCTCGCTCGACGAGCTCAACCGTGCATGGGGCACCGCCTTCTGGGGGCAGCACTACACCGATTGGGCGCACGTGGGCGCCCCCGCCGCCGCGCCCTCGGTCGTCAACCCCGCCCAGCGCCTCGACTTCGCTCGCTTCACCGACCACCAGCTGCGCGCCTGCTTCGTCGCGGAGCGCGACGCGATTCGCGCGCACGCCAGCCAGCCGGTCACCACGAACTTCATGGCCAACGCCAGCTGGACCGCCGACCTCTGGGCCTGGGGCCGCGAGGTCGACATCGTCTCGGATGACCACTACCTTTGGGCCGCCGACCCCGAGGGCGAGATCGGCCTTGCCATCGCGGCTGACCTCTCGCGTTCGGTCGGGCAGGGCAAGCCGTGGATCCTCATGGAACACTCCACCTCTGCGGTCAACTGGCAGGACCGCAACGTTGCTAAGCGGCCCGGCGAGATGCTGCGCAACTCGCTCGCGCACCTCGGCCGTGGTGCCGACGCCATCTTGTTCTTCCAGTGGCGCGCCTCGCGGTCGGGCGCAGAGAAGTTCCACTCGGCGATGCTGCCGCACGCCGGAACCTCGTCGCGGGTCTGGCGCGAGGTCGTTGAGCTCGGCGGCGCGCTGGAGAAGCTCGCCGAGGTCACGTCGTCGCGCGTGGTCGCCGAGGTCGCAATCCTCTGGGATTTCGAGTCAATGTGGGCGCAGGATCTCGAGTGGCGCCCATCGATCGATGTCAGCCACAAAGAGCGCATTCGCGCCTACTACGAGCAGCTGTGGCGGGCAGGCATCACCGTCGACTTCGCGCTGCCCGGGCAAGACCTCAGCGCCTACAAGCTCGTCATCGCCCCCGCCCAGTACCTGCTGCGCGCCGCGGATGCCGCCAACCTCACCGCTTACACCGCGGCCGGTGGCACCCTGCTGGTCTCCTACTTCAGCGCCATCGTCGATGAGAATGACGCCGTGCACGCGGGCGGATTCGGCGCCCCGCTGCGCGAGGTGCTCGGCCTCGGCGTCGAGGAGTTTCTGCCGCTGCGCGAGTCAGACACCCACGGCGTGACCTTCGACGGGGCGACACTGCACGCCGATGTCTGGCAGGAAAGCCTGATCATCGACACCGCAGAGGTGCGCGGCAGCTACGTCGACGGACCGGGTGCAGGTCAGCCAGCCATCACCCGCAACGCGCACGGCGACGGCGCCGCCTGGTACGTCAGCACCCGCCTCGACCCGGCCGGTCTCGCGACCGTGCTCGCCGAGGTCTACGCCGACGCGGGTGTCTCCCGCGCCACCCACGGACTCGAGGTCATCACCCGCCGCAGCGCGGATGCCGACTACGTCATCGCCATCAACCACGGCGACCACCTCGCCACCCTCCTCACCTCCGGCCACGAGCTGCTGCGCGGCTCCGACGTCGAGGGTGCCCTTCAGCTGGATGCCGGCGCTGTCGCCGTCGTCCGCACGACGCGCGGTCATCCCTGACCCGCACTGCTACACCCCCACCACCACATCGAGAGTAAGGAAGAACCATGCGAAAGCAGATCGGTATTGGCGCTGTTGCCATTACGACGCTTGCACTCCTCGCCGGTTGCACCAGCACCCCCAGCGAGAGTGAACTGCCCGACGGCTCCGGCGTCGAGCTTGTCATCTGGACCGACGCGGAGCGCGAGCAGGCAATCGCCGACGCCGCCGTCGCCTTCGAGGAGGAGACCGGCGCGAAGGTCACCCTCGTGCAGAAGAACTTCGAAGACCTGCGAGCCGACTTCATCGCCCAGGTTCCGACCGGCGAAGGCCCCGACATCACCGTCGGCGCCCACGACTGGCTCGGCGCACTGGTCAGCGCGGGTGTCGTCAACACGATCGACCTCGGCGACAAGTCCGGCGAGTTCGAGCAGGTTGCCCTCGACGCGATGACGTACGACGGCCAGCTCTACGCGCTGCCGTACTCGCTCGAGACCATCGCCCTGCTGCAGAACGTCGACCTCGTCGGCGCTGAGGCACCGGCGACCTGGGACGACATGATTGCCAGCGGCCTCGCCGCCGGCACCGAGCGCCCCTTCGTCATCAACACCAACGGCGAGACCGGTGACGGCTACACGATGTACGGATTCCAGACGTCGTTCGGCGCCCCGGTCTTCGTGCAGGACTCCAGTGGCTCGTACACGACCGAGGTCGGCATGGGCGGTGAGGCTGGCAACG
>Ga0247814_10000674_pt1 | contig 24864 bp, 21 predicted proteins | sample UWRJL179409R1_FD_179947 | JGI IMG/M metagenome (GOLD analysis project Ga0247814, IMG submission 179947) | Plant litter microbial communities from Arlington Agricultural Research Station in Wisconsin, United States - UWRJ-L179-409R-1 | ecosystem: Environmental > Terrestrial > Plant litter >... | reverse complement strand
TATTGGTTCATAACCAGATAAATCGATAATCGTCGAACCAATATTATCACCGTATCCACCGTCAATAACAAGATCAACGAGATTTTGCCATTTTTCAAAAATCAATTCCGGATCAGTAGAATATTCCAACACCTCATCTTCATCATGGATAGATGTGGATACAATAGGATTGCCCAGCATCTTTACAATTTCAAGGGCAATATTATTGTCGGGAACACGAATTCCGACCGTTGTTTTCTTTTTAAATTCTTTGGGGAGATTATTATTTCCGGGCAAAATAAAAGTATAAGCTCCGGGTAACGCACGCTTTAACAATTTGAAAGTAGCGGTATCTATTTGCTTAACGTAGTCTGAAAGGTTACTCAAATCATAACATACAAATGAGAAGTTGGCTTTATCCAGTTTGATCCCTTTGATTTTCGCAATGCGTTCCAGGGCTTTTGTATTGGTAATATCACAACCCAATCCATAAACTGTATCGGTAGGATAAATAACTAGTCCGCCATTCCTCAATACATCAACGACCTTCTTAATCGCAGCTTCATTGGGTTTGTCTTCGTATATTTTAATGAATTGACTCATATGTAAATCTAGCCTATCTGTTTTTAGAAGCAGTCATCTTTTAAGAATAAAAAGTAATAGTATTTCGATGTTAACCTATCACATCCAATTTTGCAAAACGCAATAGTAATTTTTTTATACCACCCACTTCAAACCGGATCTCCGCTTTTTTATCCGCGCCGACACCTTCAAGATTAATTATTTCGCCTTTTCCGAAACGCTCGTGCATCACGACATTTCCAACAGTAAGTTTACTATCAAACAAATTAGAATTGCCAGGCGCATTGCTGGAAACAGGTTTTAACTTTCGAATATTAAGATCGGGTTTTGGTTCATTATCAGTGATGTATTTTGGTGGTGTTCCCGCAACTGGTTTGGCCAGCCGTAGTTTTGACTTATCGACATCGCCAAAAATATCCATATCAATCATCGGTTTGTAGCGGTAATTGGTTTCTTCTCCTGACAAATATTCAAGATATTGGCCGTCAATCTCATTAATGAAACGGGAAGGTTCGCTGTCTGTTAATTTTCCCCAGCGATAGCGTGACTGCGCGTATGTCAGATATGCCTGCTTTTCAGCGCGCGTCAATGCCACATAAAACAGCCGTCTTTCTTCTTCCAATTCGCTGCGCGTACTCATACTCATGGCACTCGGAAACAAATCTTCTTCCATCCCAACGATAAATACATACGGAAATTCGAGGCCTTTAGCCAAATGGATTGTCATCAGCGCAACACGATCGTCATCTCCAGTATCTTTGTCCAAATCAGTAGCGAGAGCCACATCTTCCATAAATTCAGATAATGCACCGCGGGCATCGGCTACTTCTTTTTGCCCTTCGGTAAAATCCTTGATTCCGTTTAACAATTCTTCAATATTTTCAATACGGGCAATACCTTCAGGTGTCCCGTCTTTTTTAAGTTCCTGGACCAATCCTGTTTTCTTGGCTACATGATCGGCAATAAAAAACGCATCCTGGTTTTCATTAATCACCTGAAAACTCTGGATCATCGTTACGAAATCCTGCAACTTGGCTTTAGTTCCGGAGTTGAGTTTAAGGTCGATCTTATCAATGTTCTGCATCACTTCAAAAATCGAACGCTTATAGTGATTGGCGGCAATTGTCAGTTTCTCAATAGTCGTGTCACCAATACCGCGCGCAGGATAGTTAATGACGCGAACCAATGCTTCCTCATCTTTTGGATTCAAAACCAGCCGAAGATAACACAGCACATCTTTAATTTCCTTTCGTTGATAGAATGACAGGCCGCCGTATATGCGGTAAGGAATATCGCGTTTACGCAGCGCATCTTCCATGGCTCTGGATTGTGCATTTGTTCGGTATAAAATGGCAAATTGCCCGTTGGTCATCTGGTTCAGCATTTTCTGTTCCCAAATGGTACTTGCGACGAATCGTCCTTCTTCGCCATCGGTGATGCTGCGGTTGATTTTTATCTTGTTACCAAAATCATTTGCCGTCCAGACTACCTTATCGAGTTTTACTTTATTTTTATCAATGATAGAATTGGCCGCTTCAACTATATTTTTGGTCGAGCGGTAATTCTGTTCCAAACGGTACATTACCACATTTTCATAATCTTTCTGGAAATTTAAAATGTTGTTGATATTCGCTCCGCGGAAAGCGTAAATACTTTGCGCATCATCACCAACTACGCAAATATTCTGGAACCGGTCAGACAATGCTCTAACGATTAAATATTGCGAGTGATTGGTATCCTGGTACTCATCTACCAATATGTATCTAAACCGATCCTGGTATTTTGCCAATACATCCGGAAAACGATTCAGAAGTTCATTGGTTTTCAATAAAAGATCATCAAAATCCATTGCTCCGGCTTTGAAACAGCGTTCTACATAATTTTCGTAGATTTCTCCCAAACGTGGCTTTTTCGACATGGCATCGGCTTCCTGCAATTCCGGATTATTAAAATAGGCTTTTACGGTAATGAGGCTGTTTTTGTAGGACGAAATCCTGCCGAGGATCTGTTTGGGTTTATAAATGTCTTTATCCAATTGCATTTCCTTGATAATCGCAGAAATTAATCGCACGCTATCCTGTGTATCATAAATCGTGAAGTTGGACGGATAACCGAGCTTATCTGCTTCCGACCTTAATATTCTTGCAAAAACCGAATGGAAAGTTCCCATCCACAGATTTTTGGCTTCAGCCGAACCGACAATTTGGGCAATTCGGCTTTTCATTTCACGGGCGGCTTTATTCGTAAATGTCAATGCCAAAATGCTAAATGCATCGACACCAAGACTCATCAGATAAGCAATCCTAACTGTCAATACCCGTGTTTTCCCCGAACCGGCACCGGCTATGATGATCATTGGTCCGTCTTTTTGAAGAACAGGCTGTTGTTGCGCTTCGTTGAGCTGGCTTATATATTGCTGCATTCTTTAAGTTACTGGGTTGCTAAGTTACTGAGTGACTCAGTTTTGTCACGCAAACGACAAAAATACGTTTAGAAAAGGTTTATTACAATTAAATTGGCACCGATTTATCAACTAAAATTATATTTTTGTCCAAATAAAATAACAACATGGATACTACAAAATTTATAGAATTACTGGCTTATACATTACCTGCTATTATCACAGGTGCGGTGGCTTACTATTTCTTCCAGATGCATTTCAAAAATGAAGAAGGCCGCCGTCGTTATGCTTTGCAGAAAGAATCACAAAAAGATGCACTGCCATTGCGACTACAGGCTTTTGAACGCATGGCGTTGTTTCTGGAGCGTATTAACCCAACCAAATTACTAATCCGTATTACACCGCATTCGCAGAATAAGCATGATTACGAGAATTTTGTTATTGCTCAGATCGAACAGGAATTTGAACACAACCTCACCCAACAAATCTATATGTCAGATGACTGCTGGACGATTATCGTTACCGCGAAAAACGCGACCATACAGATGATCCGCAAGGCCAGCATGAGTGAACGTGTAGACAGTGCCGACAAACTAAGAGAAGTCATTTTAAGCGATTTAATGGAAAAGCAGACGCCAAGCAGTGCTGCATTAAGTTACCTGAAGAATGAATTGAATGAATTTCTTTAGCGAATAATATTATTACGCAAAATTTAAAGCCACATTGCAAAACAAGTTACAATGTGGCTTTCCTTTTTTAAACCTTTAGCAAAATACTATCTTGAATAATTCGGCGCTTCCTTGGTAATCGTTACATTGTGCGGATGGCTTTCATTAATCCCGCTCGCGGTAATGCGGACAAATCTTCCGTTTTCCTGCAAAGTCGGGATATCTTTAGAACCACAGTAACCCATTCCGGCACGTAGTCCGCCGATGAATTGCTGCATGCTCTCATTAAGTTCGCCTTTATAGGGAACCCGACCAACAATTCCTTCAGGAACCAGCTTTTTAATATCGTCTTCAACATCCTGAAAATAGCGGTCTTTAGAACCTTCCTGCATGGCCTCAACAGAACCCATTCCGCGGTAAGATTTAAACTTTCTTCCTTCAAAAATAATGGTCTCTCCCGGTGATTCTTTCGTTCCGGCCAATAACGAACCCATCATTACTGAATCAGCACCAGCCGCAATTGCTTTCGGAATATCTCCGGTGTAACGGATTCCGCCATCTGCTATTACAGGAACACCGCTGCCTTTGATCGCAGCCGCCACCTCAAGTACAGCAGAAAATTGTGGAAAACCAACACCGGCAACCACTCTTGTCGTACAAATAGAGCCCGGACCAATACCCACTTTAACGCCATCTGCACCGCTAGCTACCAAATATTTTGCTGCTTCGGGCGTGGCTATATTTCCAACGATGACATCAATCTGCGGGAATTTTGATTTGACTTCTTTGAGGACATTGACAACGCCTTCAGTATGTCCGTGTGCGGTATCAATAATTATAGCATCGACTCCTGCATTGACCAACGCCTCAGCTCTTTGCACAGCATCTCCGGTAACGCCGATTGCTGCCGCTACCCTTAATCTTCCAAATGTGTCTTTATTGGCAATTGGTTTTAGCGTTAATTTCGTAATATCCCTAAAGGTGATTAATCCGACCAATTTATAATCAGCATTCACTACAGGTAATTTTTCAATTTTATAACCCTGCAAGACTACTTCTGCCTGTTCGAGTGAAGTGCCTTCAGCGACTGTAACCAAGTTTTCACTCGTCATGACCTCTACAATCGCGCGGGCGTTATTTTTTTCGAAACGCAGGTCGCGGTTGGTAACGATGCCTTTCAATTTCTTATTTTCATCAACAATAGGGATTCCGCCGATACCGAATTCCTTCATAGCACTTTTAGCATCGGCAACTGTAGCGGTTAAAGGCAATGTTACCGGATCGATAATCATCCCCGATTCGGCTCTTTTTACCTTTCGTACTTTGGCTGCCTGCTGCTCGATAGTCATATTTTTATGGAGAACACCGATCCCGCCTTCCTGCGCCATTGCAATCGCCATAGCACTTTCGGTAACAGTATCCATTGCTGCGGAAACAATAGGAACATTAAGTGTAATATTTCTGGAAAATTTCGACCGGATGCTGACTTCCCGCGGAAGTACGTTCGAATAATTCGGAACTAACAAAACGTCATCGTATGTTAAGCCTTCGCCGATAATCTTGGAGTTGTGTGCGATCATTGCAATTTGTAGTTGTAGTTAAATTGCGTGCAAATATAGGTATTTTTCGGGAAACTATTTTTGATATCAGTGCATTAGATTCAGAAATTTAAGTTAAAAAAACAAAATGTAATTTGATGACTGCATTTTTAAATTACTTTTACCGACTGATTAGTCAATCTATATATGGACAAGCAAAAAGAAATATTAGCGGCGGCACTCAAACTATTTGTGCTACATGGATTTCACGGAACGGCAACCAGCAAAATAGCCAAAGAAGCAGGCGTTGCCAATGGCACTTTGTTCCATTATTATGCTACAAAAGACGACCTTATTCTTTCGCTCTACCTCAACGTAAAAATGCAAATGGGTGCTTTTATTGAGGATAAGATTTCACCGAATGATGATTTTCAGGCGAAATTCAGGACACAATTTGTTCAGGCAATGTATTGGGCAACAGACCATCCTGATGAGTTTCAATACCTGCAACAGGTTTATGCTTCGCCTTATGCAGCAATGATCCAATCGGAAGCAATCCAGCAACAAATGGAAAAAACCTGTATGGAAATACAACAGGCCATCGATTTAAAAATCATTAAGCCGTTACCTGTAAATTATATTTTCATGCTCATGAGCAGCCACATTTTCGGACTCAACCAATACCTCAAAAATTCAGATTTTCCATTAGAAAAACAAAAAGAAATTACAGCACAGACTTTCGATTTGCTTTGGGACATGTTAACCTAATTCTAAATCATGACCAATCTTGCAAAAAACAGACTATTTACCCCTATAAAACGCATCATTATGTTCCTTTTAATCGTATTGGCTCTACTCGCCACAACCGTTTATTTTTTTCTGCAACAGCCTCAATTTGGTCAGATGCCATCCGGCGCACGGTTCGAAAAAATTAAAAGTTCCCCTAACTTTCGTGATGGAAAATTCCAAAATCTAAGTTTTACACCCGATCTGGCCGAAGGCGAAACCATGTACAAAGTCCTTAAAAAATTCTTTTTTGAAAAAGACAAGCGCAACAAACCAATGGATCGTATGCCTTCAGAAAAAACAGACCTGCTGGGTTTAGACCCTAAAGAAAATGTAATTGTATGGTTCGGCCACTCTTCCTACTTTATGCAACTGGACGGAAAAAAATTTCTGGTTGATCCCGTTTTTAGCGGCGCTGCGTCACCTATTGCCGCAACAACCCGAAGTTTTACCGGAAGCGATGCCTACACTCCCGAAGACTTTCCTGAAATTGATTATCTACTCATTTCACACGATCATTGGGACCATTTGGATTATGATACCGTTCTTAGACTAAAATCGAAAGTAAAGCAGGTTATAACCGGATTGGGAACCGGAGCACACCTCGAATATTGGGGATATGATCCGGCGAAAATCATTGAAAAAGACTGGAATGAGCAGGTTGATCTGAGCGAAGGTTTTACAATCAATACTGTTCCGGCACGCCATTTTTCAGGACGTACTTTCAAGCGCAATCAGGCGTTGTGGCTTTCTTTTGTACTCACGACACCATCGCGAAAAATATTTATCGGTGGCGACAGTGGCTACGATACGCATTTTGCGGAAATTGGAAATAATTTCGGTCCTTTTGATCTCGCTATTTTAGAATGTGGCCAATACAATGTTAGCTGGAAAAATATCCATCTGCTTCCCGAAGAAATAATTCCGGCTGCAACCGATTTAAAAGCAAAAGTCCTGATGCCTGTTCATTGGGGAAAATTTTCTTTGGCATTGCACGCCTGGGATGAACCCATTTCCAAAGTTACCGAGGCGGCTAAAGTTGCCCATTTGCCATTGCTCACACCTAAGATTGGTGAAAAAGCGAGTCTTGATGCTCCGAAGATTTCTTCTGATTGGTGGAAAAACATCAATTGATACGAATACTCTAGCCCGGATGGCAGCGAAAATCCTTTTGTTTTAAGGTTTGCCGAAGCAGCGTGGAGGAAAAGCTTAAAACAAAAGATTGCAGCGTACAGCCGGATTGACTCCTAATGAAATTCACCAAATAATTTTGTGGCTTCGTTATAGGCACTTTCAAAACTCATTGGACTGGTATTGGTATTTTCTTTCTGTGCGGTAAAGTAGGAAAGTAATTTTTCTGTTGGCATATTGCCCGTCAGCTGGTCGGTTGCCATCGGACAGCCGCCAAAACCCTGTATGGCTCCATCATATCTTCTGCAGCCTGCTTTGTAAGCCGCGTCGATTTTCTCATGCCATTTATCGGGCGTCGTATGCAAATGGGCACCGAATTCGATTTGTGGGTATTTCGGAATTAAATTGGAGAACAAGTACGCAATCACTTCGGGCGTTGAGCTGCCCACAGTATCAGAAAGTGACAGGATTTTGACGCCCATATTTGACAATTTCTCCGTCCATTCGCCTACAATTTCTACATTCCACGGATCGCCGTAAGGATTTCCGAAACCCATTGAAAGATAAGCGACAACTTCCTTATTACTAGTATCGGCAATCTCCAGGATTTCCTGTAAGGTAATTAAAGATTCTGCGATTGTTTTGTGCGTATTGCGCATCTGGAAATTCTCGGAAATAGAAAACGGAAAGCCTAAGTATTGAATCGCTTTGTGCTCAGCAGCCATTTTTGCGCCCTGCGTATTGGCAATAATCGCCAGCAACTTGCTTTTTGTCCGGGAAAGGTCAAGCTGTTCTAAAAGCGCTGCCGTGTCCTGCATTTGCGGAATGGCTTTAGGGGAAACGAAACTGCCAAAATCAAGCGTATCGAAACCAACACGGAGCAAAGCCTGAATGTAAGCTGCTTTTCTTTCTGTAGGAATAAACGGCTTGATGCCTTGCATGGCGTCGCGCGGGCATTCGATAATTTTAATTGGTTTCATGAATGCCAAATATAAGAAAGTATTATATTTTACGAAAACGTTTTATATGATAATTAAATTACATAATAGTGTAATAAAATAAAGTATTACATAATTTGGTAATAATATAAAATATTACGTTATTTGGTAATATTTAAGTTGTATTTGATTATGATATGTATTATTACAGGTGACATTATTAACTCGCGAAAGATTCCGTCACAAATATGGCTTGATGGACTTAAGAAAATTTTGAATGCTGTTGGAGAAAATCCCGAAAATTGGGATATTTACCGTGGCGATGAATTTCAATTGGAAGTAAAACATCCGGAAGACGCCCTGATCATAGCGCTTCAGATTAAAGCCTATCTCAAAACATTAAAACTCGATGCCCGGATGAGTCTGGGTTTCGGAGATAAAACGCATGCGGCCGAAAAAATTTCTGAAAGCAACGGAAGCGCTTTTATTCGTTCGGGAGAACTTTTCGAAACGCTGAAAAAGCAAAAAATCACGCTGGCCATCAATACGAATGACATCGGGTTTGATACACAAATGAACCTTATGTTGCGGCTCGCGCTTACCTTTATGAACAATTGGCTCGTTCAGCCTGCTGAATTTGTGGTAACGGCTTTGGCCAATCCAACACTTTCCCAGGATGGAATCGGATTGCAACTGGGCATCAACCAGGCAGCGGTGAGCAGGAGAAGAAAACGGGCACAATTTGATCTTGTCCTTGAACTGGAAGCCTATTTCAGAAAAAATATTAAAAATGTTACCACATGATTATTTTTATAAAATTATTTTTAGCGCATTTAATTGGCGATTTTTTTCTTCAATCCAATGCCTGGGTTGCGCACAAAGAGACCAGGAAATCCAAAAGCATTTTCCTTTACTTTCACCTGTTGCTGCATGGGATAATTGCCTGGATATTGGTTGGAGAAACAGCATTTTGGAGCTACGCATTGGCATTGGCACTTTCCCATGGAATGATTGACTTACTGAAATTGCATTTTCAGAAACCGCGCACAAAGCGCTTATGGTTTATAGCTGACCAGATCCTGCACCTTATTGCCATCGGAGGTATCGCTTTGCTGTGGAATGCCACCGATTTGCGCCTTTATGAAATTGACAATCGCTTCTGGATTTACGCCACCGCGGTTGTATTGCTGACTACTCCGGCATCAATCGTCATTAAAAACATCATCTCGGTATGGACGCCTGATGAAACGGATGATAGAGAGGCCGATTTGCAAAATGCTGGGAAATACATTGGGATTTTGGAGCGGCTGTTTGTGTTCTTTTTTATCATCACGGGAAACTTTGCTTCTATCGGGTTCCTCATGGCGGCGAAATCAATATTCCGTTTTGGCGACCTGACGCAGTCAAAAGACCGAAAACTAACTGAATATGTGCTGATTGGAACGCTTATGAGTTTTGGGACAGCAATTGCCGCAGGATTTTTGGTAAAATATGCATTACGGTTTTTGCTGTGACAGTATCTTTTTATTGATTGATTTTACCAAAGCCGGACCTTCATAGATAAAACCCGTGTACAACTGGACCAGGCTTGCTCCTGCGTCGAGTTTTTCGAGGGCATCTTCTGCGGAATGAATACCGCCTACTCCAATAATTGGAAATGCTTTATTACTGTTGTCTGAAAGGAATCGGATGACTTCTGTGGCTCTTTTGGCCAAAGGTTTCCCGGATAATCCACCGGTTTCAGCTTTATTTTCAGAATGGAGGCCGTCGCGCGAAATCGTCGTATTCGTAGCAATAACACCTGCAATTTTGGTTTCATTAACGATGTCAATGATATCCAGCAATTGCTCATTGGTTAAATCGGGGGCAATTTTTAAGAGTATCGGTTTGGACTTTGGCTTTGCCGCATTTTTATCCTGTAATGTCTGCAGCAAGCGGGTTAACGGTTCTTTATCCTGCAAAGCGCGAAGGTTGGGCGTATTGGGTGAACTTACATTAACGACAAAATAGTCAACAACATCGTAGAGCGCGTCAAAGCAAATTTCATAATCAGAAACCGCTTCGTCATTGGGTGTATTTTTATTTTTTCCGATGTTGCCTCCGATTAAAACCCCTTTGTTCTTTTTGAGGCGCTGCACGGCTTCGGAAACGCCGCCATTATTGAAGCCCATTCGGTTGATAATTGCCGCATCTTCTTTCAGTCGGAAAAGCCTTTTTTTGGGATTGCCTTCCTGAGGTTTAGGCGTCAGCGTACCAATTTCGATAAAGCCAAAGCCAAAATCAGACAGCTCTCGGTACAATTTGGCATCTTTATCAAAACCAGCCGCTAATCCGACCGGATTTTTAAATTGCAATCCGAAAACTTCCCTTTCCAACCGTGGATCTTTTATTTCATAAATTGATTTGAAAAGTGATGAAAATCCCGGTATTGCAGAGAAAAACCTTATGAATGAAAAAGTAAAATAGTGTACTTTTTCGGGATCAAACCAAAAAAGCAGCGGGCGGAAAAGCAATTTATACATGGTAGTGTGTTGTCAGGCAAAAGTAAAAACTTTTGGAGAATGTTTGAAGATTATTTGTCCCAATAAGTACTGTTGCGCTACATACCATATGGAAAGCGGTACCGATTTAAGATATATACACGAATTATTGGGTCACAGCAGTTCAAAAACCACAGCGGTCTATACGCATGCCGGCACCAGTAATTTACAGCAAATCCTGAGTCCGTTTGACTGTTTATAATTTGTATATTCGCTAAATATATGTACGTATGATTCAGACTTATACAGCTTGATGTAAGGGATATAGGGGTGTGTTTTTTGGGTGTATATGGTAGTTGGCGGCAAGTTCTCAAGAACTTTGTCGACTTACATCGAAAATTTGGATTTTGAAATTATATGCTTTAACTTTACATAAAAATTTTTAATCATGAGTTTCTTTAAAATACTTTCTAGCTGGAAAAACAGACAAGATAATTCTGATTTTAAAAAAATTAGAGTTACTTCGGGTGGTGCTTTTTATATGAAAAGTGAGGACATCTTTAACGACAAAGTTGAAACGGTTGCACTAATGAAAAAGCTAAACAAATCTCTTGATAATTATAGTAAGATCAAAGATTCAATAGTTACTGTAAAATAAATGCCGCGGCTAGATTTAATAATTCTGCCTCTACTTGCTGGTTATCTATTCCTGATAACTTTTAACATTACTAGGTTTTATCATCAGAGAATTGAAAAACAAAGATTAATTTTCAACTCTTTAGTCGCTGCATTTTTAATTGCAGTCATTGGTTATGTTTTCGATTATTTTGTATTAAAGTCGGCTTATTTTATTTCATATAGAACTACTGCGAGCAATTTAATAACCGAGATAACAAAACTGAAAGTTCCAGGTTTAAAACATTCGATACTCTTTTTCCTTATTTCCTATCCATTAGGTTTTTTCTTAAATTTAATTTTTTGGAGGAAATTTTCATTTGCATATACCGTCGAAAAATGGGGAAATCAAATTGAGAGATTATTTTGGTTTTCGCTGAATCAAAAGCAAGATGAAAATAAGCTTTTAATGTTGACAACAAAAAGTAATAAAGTCTACATTGGTTATGTAAGCAAAATTTCTGAACCTATCGGAGAAACCTATATAACCATAATCCCTAATTTCAGCGGTTATCGAAATAAAGAAAATTTGAAATTAGAAATTACTACTAATTATACTGATGTTATTGAAAGATACGTTCTTGAGGACAGAGCAAGCGAAGTCGATAAGTTGGGTATAATTTTACCTGTAAGTGAAATATTGATTGTGTCAAAATTTGACATAGAAATTTTTGGTAGATTCAATGAAAATACCATTGAAGAAGATACAGTAAAAGAGGAAGAATCTGTAAAAGAAAACTCATTAAAAAACTGTCTCATAAAAATCATTGAAATCATATTCAAGTAGAAACTGCCTATAACCGCCTGTAACCGCAATCGCGGAGTTTTCAGTAGCCGGAAGTTGCAATTTCACGAAGAAAGTTTATCTTCTGCAGAGAGAACTTAGTCCGCTTTGATCCGCGACTGACGGTTACAGGCCAAACGTTGGGCGAAATCTAAAAGAACTATGACGGAAAAATTTACTTTACGAGATATTTTAGTTTACAGCATCATTGGCTTAACAGCGATGATTACTTTTTTTCTATACGATTTAGAATCTTTAAAATCAGTAATATTAGAAACAAAAGATTATTCCGATCTTACGGTATTGATCCTAATTCCGATTTGTTATTTAATCGGTCATTTGGTTATGGGAATTGATGATATGATTTTTAATTGGCTACTATATTGGCCATTAAGAAAAGTAAATTTTCAAAATACGAGTAAATTAATTAAAGTATATAATTTCATTTTATTTGGAAACAGAAATCTAGGTGTTCGCAATTCTCAAAATATCGATGAAGAAAAATTTAATGAAACTTGTAGAAAATTATATTTTATAAATTTATATCCTGAAGTGGCAAAAAATCCTAAAGAGATAATTACGACACAACAATAAACAGCCACCAGGCATGCCATTAATACTCATTTTTAAATATTTAAAATGTCAATAGCCTTACCTATAATTACCAAACCTCTTATGAAACTGTCTTCTAAAATCACTTTAATATTTCTAATAACATTTCTTATCAGCTGTTCCTCTGCCAAGACATACAATAGCAAAATGTTTGGCGATGATTTTCTAAAAAACAAAACGATTGTATTTACACTCAATGAAAAAAGCGCCACTGTAGGAGTGGTTCGTGAGGGTCCAAGTGCCGGAATACAAAGGCAACCGGACGTTAAAAAAGCTTTCAAGAAATCAATTGAAAATTTAGCTGAAGAAACAAAACTCAATTTACAGTACAGGGATTCTTTCAGTCAGCCAAATGATTCAGAAATCCATATCCAGGCAAACATTACGCAAATAAAATGGATCTTTACGATGATGTCTGCCACTATGAAAACCAATGTCAATTATGATATCTTAGAGAAAGATTCCCAATACGAATCCATTGGATCTTTTAAAAATATGTCCGGAGGATCAGAGGACAACAATTTATACAAATCACTTAAAAATGCAAATTATTTATTTTTAAAAGAACTTGAAAAAAATAAAGAATTCAACTAGTCATTAGAAAAACAAATGTTTACAGCAGAACAAATCAAAGCGGCTCACAGCAAAGTAAAATCGGGTGCAGATTTCCCGTCTTACATCCGGGAAATTAAAAAATTAGGTGTTACCCATTATGACGCTTACGTAACAGACGGACATATCAACTATCACGGTACCGGCAATTATACTGCAAAAGTACCTGCAAAATATGACGCTTTAGCCATTGCTAACACTTCAGATGTTGCTGCATTCAAAGCGGAACTGGTGGCTCACCAACAGGGAAAAACCGATTTCCTGACTTTCATCAGAATGTGTGCTGCTTTCGGCATTGAAAAATGGGTTGTCGCTATGGACAAAATGACCTGCACTTATTATGACAAAGCGGGAAATGAAATCCTGGCAGAAAAAATCCCGCAATAAGTCGGCTGCCACTTATTATCACCACTCAATATTTCTGTCTTTTAATGGCATTTTTTCAATCCATCACAAGTTTGGGTGAGAAATGGAATTCGTATATTTGTTGCTCTTCTTAAAAATATACTTCATTATGCAACATATTATTGACCGTTTTATCAGTTACGTCATTATTGATACCGAATCAGACCCGAATTCTGAAACTACACCAAGTACCAAAAAACAATTAGTTCTGGCTAATTTACTGGTCAAAGAACTCCAATCCATCGGAATGTCTGAAGTAACTATAGACAAAAACGGCTACATAATGGCCACGCTGCCTTCTAATATTGATAGTGATGTACCAACAATCGGATTTGTTTCGCATTATGATACAACCCCAGATTTTACCGGTGCCAATGTAAAACCACAATTAGTAACCAACTACGATGGCGGCGATATCATTCTCAACGCAGCGCAAAACATTATCCTTTCTCCAGGTTATTTTAAAGATTTGCTGCAGTACAAAGGACAAACGCTTATCACTACTGACGGAACTACTTTGCTTGGCGCGGATGACAAAGCCGGACTGACGGAGATTATCACGGCAATGGAATACCTTATTAAAAATCCATCAATCCAACACGGAAAAATACGCGTGGGTTTTACTCCCGATGAAGAAATTGGCCGTGGTGCCGATTTATTCGACGTAGCGAAATTTGGTGCCGATTGGGCTTATACAATGGATGGCAGCCAGATTGGCGAACTCGAATATGAAAATTTCAATGCCGCTTCCGCGAAAATTACTTTCAAAGGAAAAAGCGTGCATCCGGGATATGCGAAGGGAAAAATGATCAATTCGATGTTGATTGCCAATGACTTTATCAACAAACTTCCGAAACACGAAACACCTCAGGAAACCAAAGGTTATGACGGCTTTTTTCACGTGCACCATCTTTCGGGAAGTATCGAGGAAACTGTGTTGGAAGTAATTATTCGGGACCACAGTGCTAAGAAATTCAAGAAACGCAAGAAACTGATCCATAAGATTGCTAAAAAGATCAACAAGAAGTTTGCTGAGCAATTTGGTGAGGACATTGTTGGTGCTGAAGTAAAAGACCAGTATTATAACATGAAGGAAAAAGTAGAACCCGTACTGTTTATTGTTGATCTTGCAGAAAAAGCGATGATTGACCTTGGAATTGTTCCGCTGATAAAACCCATTCGTGGCGGAACTGATGGCTGCCGATTGTCATATATGGGATTGCCTTGCCCGAATATATTTGCGGGCGGACATAATTTCCATGGAAAATATGAATATGTCCCGGTTGAAAGCATGCAAAAAGCGATTGACGTCATCGTAAGGATTGCCGAATTAACAGCAACGACTGATTTTCAGAAATAAAAAAAGCCTCATTTTATCAATAAGGCTTTTTAAATTGTATTTGTTTTTATTTTTTGGCTAAAGCCGCGCTCAGTTCCATTGAGATGGCAGAACGCTCCATTTTTAGTTTTCCCGACATCGTTTCGATGACAAGGGTTGTTTCTGAAAGTTCGGCGATCTTTCCGTGGATACCACTTTTGGTAACGATCTTATCCCCTACTTTTAAATCCGATTCGAATTGCTTTTCGTTTTTAGCCCTTTTTTGCTGCGGACGGATCATAAAGAAATAAATGACCACGAACATTAAAATAAACGGTGCGAATTGTTGTATCTGTTCCATAATTAAAATGAAGTTATACCGGAATGTTTGCCGGCGCTTGGTGTTATTGATGCTTTTATTGTAAGGGTTTCTTTGCCGGTTTTGGTATTGGCGGTAATGTTTACGGTTTTAGACTGATGGCCTGATTTTCCTGTAGAATTAAACGAAACTTTCATTTCTCCCGATGCGCCCGGTTCAATGGGTTCTTTCGGATATTCCGGAATTGTACAGCCGCACGAACCTACAGCATTGGAAATAATGAGGTTGGTGGCACCTGTATTTTTAAAGCTAAAAATATGCGTCACGACATCGCCTTCATTAATGTCTCCGAAATCATGCTGCTGCTCATCAAACGCCATCACCGGATAAATGCCGCTAAACGCTTTGTCCTCATCCTTACAGGAACTCATTACAGCCACAAAGGCAAACAAAAAAACTATTTTCTTTATCATTGGTTTGTATTTTACATTAGGCCTCTGCCGGTTTTGAGCAATTTTTTTTCGGCCTGAAATTCTTTGACAAGGTTATCGAGGATTCCGTTGATGAAAATGCTGCTCTTTGGCGTTGAATATTCTTTAGCGATTTCGAGGTATTCGTTGATGGTAACTTTCACCGGAATTGAAGGGAATTTGAGAAACTCACAAATCGCCATTTTAAGGATAATCGTGTCAATTTCAGCAATACGCTCGGTATCCCAGTTGGGTGTTTTATTGATGTATTCTTTGGCGAGATCGGCTTCATTTAAAACTGTCTTGCGGAAAAGATTGGTCACATACTCTTTATCTTCACTGTCCTTATACAATTTTGAAACCTTAAAACTATCATCGTTTCCTGATTTGATCGCTTTTAATTGTTTGATAATTTGGGTATTCACTACCGGAATATCATCAACCCATGTCAGTTTATAATCTTCGAGATAATCGTATAATTTATCATTGGCAGCAATTACATCAATAAAAAGTGCAACGATAAATTGCTGGTCTTCTTCAAAACTATTGGTTGATGAAGCCATGTAATTATCATACAGCTCGCTTTCCTTAATCGCTTTCAATAACAATAAGATATAGTCGTCATTTTGAGTCCAGTTGTTAATTTTTCTGGTTTCCAATGCGATACTTAAAGAATTGTTTTCAGCAAGCATCCTGAAGATGGCATTATGGATAAACTTTGTATTGGGATTGCGTTCTTCCTTCGTCGCCAAATGCTTCTCTTTTGACTTTTCGAGGAATTGCTCTTCTTTTTTGCAGATTTCAATTAGTGAAGACAACATGATCAGGTAGAGATCCTGAATACTATCGATACTGAACAATAAGAATTTTTCTTCTTTTTCCAAATTGTCAGAACCATTCTGATGCATCGCATAGATCGACTGCATTACTTTAACCCGGATATGTCTTCTGTTTAACACCTGTAAGAACTTTATAAAATTAAGAGAGCGAAAGAAAATCCTTTCGCTCCGCAAAAATAACAATAATATCTGAACACTAAATTATTTAGCGTTTTCTTTTTTTCTTTCGGCAATGCGATTTTCCGCGATAGACAATGCTGCCTGGTGTGTCGTGATTCCTTTGGATTCGGCAAAGTTAAAAATCTCTAAAGTGGTGTTGTAGATATTTTCGGTTCTTCGCATCGCTTCCTCTTTTTCATAACCTACGATTTCTCCATACACATTGATAATACCGCCAGCATTGATTAAAAAATCGGGCGCATAGGCAATTCCTTTTTCTTTTAGGATTTGTCCGTGTATTTTTTCATTCGCCAATTGGTTGTTCGCCGCTCCGGCAATCACCTTAGCTTTAATTTTATTAATGGTGTCATCGTTTATTGTCGCTCCCAGAGCACATGGCGCATAAATATCAACATCAGCACTGTACAAATCATTTCCTGTAAAAATCTGCGCGCCGTATTTTTTGCTGACATCGTTAACCCTGCTTTCATTGATATCGGTAATCTGTACTTTCGCGCCTTCTTTGGTAAGATATTCCACAAGGGTTTCACCAACATGCCCGATTCCTTGTACCAATACTTTTTTGCCTTCGAGTTTATCTGTCCCAAACTGGTACATTGCCGCCGCTTTCATTCCCATGTAAACACCATAAGCAGTTACGGGAGAAGGATTTCCTGAACCGCCTCTTGATTCTGAAATTCCGGTTACAAATTTAGTCACATCATTAATGCGGTCCATATCTTCAGTAGTTGTTCCTACATCTTCAGCAGTGATGTATCTTCCGCTCAGGGAATTTACATATTGGCCGAATTTGGTAATCATTTCGGGTGTTTTATCGATTTTGGAATCTCCGATAATTACCGCTTTTCCACCTCCAAGATTCAATCCTGAAATGGCTGATTTGTATGTCATTCCGCGTGAAAGGCGTAAAACGTCATTTAAAGCTTCCCATTCATTGGCATAATTCCACATTCTGGTTCCGCCTAAAGCTGGTCCCAAAACTGTGTTATGAATTCCGATTATTGCTTTTAAACCAGTATCTTTGTCGTTACAAAAAACGATTTGTTCGTGATTGTCAAATGACAGCTGTCCAAAAACAGGATCGATTTTGTGAAGCTCTTTTGCATTTAGGATTTCTGTAGTCATACTATTAAGTTTAAGTGTTGCGACTTTATCAAAAAGACAAGACAAAATTAGGATTAAAATCAATAAATCGCACTATTTTTGTTATAAATTAGTAATTCTTTAATGATACGTTTTTTAATTACGAAATTCATAAATTACACAATACATCCGTTTTTAACAAATTATCGAAATTAACCTTTGGATTATTTCAAATAACATGAAAGAATTACAGTATTTAAATAAATATTTCATTAAATATAAATACAGCTTTTTGCTGGGAATTATTACAACAATTGTAGCGCAAATCTTCTCCTTATTTACTCCAAAACTGATTAGCAAGTCATTTAAAGCCATTGAAGATTTTGCGAAACAAGGATCGGTTGATACTGCTTTTATCCAGAAAGAATTGGTACACAATATCTTATTGATCATTGCTACGACAATTATTGCCGGTTTCCTTACTTTTTTAATGCGTCAGACATTAATTGTAATGTCGCGGCATGTAGAATTCGATTTGAAAAATGAAGTTTTCCGCCAATATGAGAATTTGTCGCAGAATTTCTACAAGCAAAACCGGACAGGCGACTTAATGAACCGTATTAGTGAAGACGTGGGAAAAGTAAGAATGTATGTTGGACCGGCCGTGATGTACACAATCAATACTTTTATCCGCTTTGCGATAGTAGTCATATATATGTATAATGTTTCACCGCTTTTAACTTTATATACATTATTGCCTTTGCCGATACTTTCCTATGCCATCTTTAAATTAAGTTCGCAAATCAACCAGCGGAGTACCGTTTTTCAACAATACTTATCTAAGATTTCGAGTTTTACCCAGGAAATTTTTTCGGGCATTCGGGTTGTAAAAGCGTATTCACTTGAAAACCAGCAGCAGCAAAACCTCGTCGATCTATCATTGGAAAGCAAAGAAAAAAGCATGAGTCTGGCTAAAGTGCAATCGCTTTTTGGTCCGTTAATGATTGCCTTAATCGGATTGAGCAACTTGGTCGTGATTTATTTTGGCGGAATGATGTACATCAACGGAAGCATTACAAGCATCGGAACCATAGCAGAATTTATTTTGTATATCAACATGCTGACATTTCCGGTTGCTTCTTTAGGCTGGGTTTCATCGATGGTGCAGGAAGCCGAAGCGTCACAAAAACGCATTAATGAATTTTTAAAAATTCAGCCGGACATTCAGAATAACCATCCTGAAAAATCGGTTATTAATGGCTCTATCGTCTTTAACAATGTTGATTTCACTTATGATGATACTAATATTACAGCATTGAAGAATATCAGTTTTTCAATTAATAAGGGAGAAACGCTGGCAATCCTGGGAAAGACAGGTTCCGGAAAATCAAGTATACTTTCATTAATCAGCAGGCTTTATGATGTTTCGGGCGGAGAAATTCTGATAGACGGAAAGGAAATCAGCCAGCTCAACCTGTATGATCTTCGAAACAGTATTGGTATCGTGCCTCAGGATGCTTTCCTTTTTTCGGATTCGATAAAAAACAATATCAAATTTGGCAAAGAAACAGCAACAGAAGAAGAGGTGATTGCTGCCGCGAAAAAAGCAGTGGTACATGACAACATTATCAATTTTAATCTGCAATATGAAACCATCCTTGGAGAGCGCGGTATTACACTTTCGGGCGGGCAAAAGCAGCGGGTATCGATCGCCAGGGCAATTATTAAAGATGCTGAGATTCTATTGCTGGATGATTGCCTTTCGGCAGTAGATACAGAAACTGAAGAAACAATATTGAACAACCTGCTGGAATTTTGCAAAGACAAAACGACAATTATAGTAAGCCACAGGGTTTCTTCGGCAAAAAATGCTGATAAAATTATTATTCTGGAAGACGGAAAGATCATCCAACAAGGTTCTCATAATCAATTAATAAACGAAGGCGGTTATTATGCGGAATTGTACCTTAAGCAACTTTCGGAAAAAGAATTGTCATAAATTTTTGTTTTGTAATACATTTTTTATCATTTTTGATTGAAATTAACACCAAACTAATTGACTGAAGGATTATGAGAGAAAACGATATGTTAGAAAAAGAGGAGATTTTTTCTAAAGTTTTAAGAGCAGGAAGAAGAACTTACTTCTTTGATGTAAGAGCAACAAAAGCTGATGATTATTACATTACGATTACTGAAAGCAAGAAATTCACGGAGGAAGACGGCTCATTCCATTTCAAGAAACACAAAATTTATTTATACAAAGAAGATTTTGCTGCTTTTGCTGAAATTCTTGAAGAAATGACTTCTTATGTATTGAACCATAAAGGTGAAGAAGTGATATCTGAAAGACACCAGAAAGATTTTAAGAAAGAATATGTTAGTGAAAAATCTGAAACTATTCCCTCTGCAAATGCTTTCACCGATATTGATTTTGATGATATTTAATCTGTATTAAAAAATAAAGCGATACGAAAGCCTGAAAGCCCAATAGTTTTCAGGCTTTTTTTTGTGCTAATAAGTTCCATATATCGATTAATTCCTGCACTTCATAGGGAAACTTGCAAGTTTTTACAATCTAATACATTTTTAATTATATTTGACCCCGATATTGAACCTTGAGGTCCCCAAAAACTTGAAGTTCAGTATTTTGAAAAAGAAAATAATATTTCTTTCTAAAAGATTAAAAAGAGAGCAAACAAAAATTGAATACCACCATTTGAAAAAATTTACTTAACGAAATCTTAAATCTGTTAAAAACTAATATTTTGACAGGCAAATTTTCCATTTAAATAAATTAAATTTGGCGCGGATTGTAATTTTTTAAGAAATAAATATTTCAAATTCAAGTAATTAGTCCAAAGTATTTGTAGAAAATAAGATTGAAGCAGCAGCACTTAAATAATATGAAAATAAGATTCCCAAAATCGAATTTAAAAAAACTATTGACCTTTTCGATCTTACTACTGGCGTATAGTTCTTACGCACAAGATCATATTTCGAAAGCAAGTCCGTTTAAAACCAATACAAGTACTTGGTTTGGATCAGAAAAACCAGACAATAGTGCATATAATATTGGAAACATCACCTTTATGGTGAATGGAGACAGTATTTGGGTCTTTTCTAAACCAAACTTTCAATTTGATGATTTGTCGGACGAAGAGGTAAGTTTCGGAAAGCCTGCCACCAATACAAAATTCAAAAACACAAGTATTCCCGATAGTCGTTCATCTACTGTTGACACAACTGCTATTGATGCCAAGGAAAATATTGCTGCTTCTTACAATAAAGTTTTTCTAAACCGATTTATAATTGCTGTACCAGGAACGACAATTACAGGTACATTTAATATTTGTTTCCCCGGAACAACGCAGCTTACAGGGTCAGGAACACCTAATGCTTCCAATCCATGGGTATCTTCCAATCCTGCTGTGGCAACAGTTTCTAACACTGGTCTGGTAACGGGAATTGGACTTGGTACGACAACCATTACTTACACGGATAGCCTTTTTAACAACGCTTCGCAAAATGTAACTGTTACTGCATATCCAACCATTACAGGTACATTAGTAAGATGTGCCGGCGGAACAACCCAACTTACAGGAACCGGAACACCGGCAGCTATCAATCCGTGGGTTTCTTCAAATCCCGCAGTTGCAACGGTATCCAATACAGGTTTGGTTAGCGGCGTATCCGGCGGAACGACAACTATAACCTACAAAAATTCTTTTGGTTGCTCTACGACTGCAAATGTTACGATCAATCCTTTATTAATCCCTACAATAACTTGTGGTACAACGACCACTACCCAGATAACTTTCAATTGGTCCAGCATTCCAGGGGCAACAACGTATACCGTTGGATATAATGTCAATGGTACCGGAAATATATTTGTCGGGAATATTGGAAATGTACTTACTTACACAAAAACTGGTTTGAATCCGGGTGATTCTGTAGTTATTACAGTAACTCCTTCTGGAGCAGTTGGAACATGTTTTGCAACCGGAACAAGAACTTGCGCAGCTGCCACTTGTACAGGTGCCTTGATACCTCCAACTCCGGTAACTACAGTTACACAGCCTACATGTACGACTTCAACAGGTTCGATTAGTATCACTCCCGTTACAGGATTGACTTATAGTTTTGATGCCAGTCCTTATTCGACTACACTTTTATATCCCGGATTGGCAGCGGGTTCATCCCATACGATAACATCTAAAAATACCGATGGGTGCATATCACCTGTGGTAACCATTACTCTGATTTCACAGCCTTTAACACCGACAGCACCTGTATTGAGCGCAACGCATCCGACTTGTACCGTTGCTACAGGGTCGGTTACAATTACCGGAGTGGCAGGTGAAACTTACAGCTTAGACACCAATCCATATTCGGCTACTTTGGTTTATTCCGGACTAGCAGCTGGCTCTTCACATACCGTAACTGCAAAGAATTCAGACGGATGTATTTCTGCGGTATCAAATATCACTTTGAATGCGCAGCCACCAACTCCGGCAACACCGGTTGTGGCCGTAAGCCAACAGCCGACATGTACCGTAGCGACGGGAGAAATCACAATTACAGCAGTTGCAGGTTTGACTTATAGTTTTGATACCAATCCGTATTCAACCACTTTGGTTTATTCAGGATTAGCTGCGGGATCAACGCATACTGTTACGGCAAAAAATGCTGACGGATGTATTTCTGCTGTATCAACAATTACGCTAAATGCACAGCCACTCACTCCTGCCGCACCAGCACTTTCTGCTACACAGCCGACATGTACTGTGGCTACAGGATCGATTTCAATTATCGGAGTTGCAGGAGAAACTTATAGTTTTGATACCAGTCCGTATTCAGCCACTTTGGTTTATTCAGGATTAGCTGCGGGATCAACACATACCGTAACTGCACTGAATGCGGACGGATGTATTTCTGCGGTGTCAACAATTACATTGAACGCGCAACCACTAACACCTGCTGCGCCTGTGCTTTCTTCTACTCAGCCAACTTGTACTGTGGCTACCGGATCTATTACAATTACAGGAGTTACAGGAGAAACTTATAGCTTAGATACCAATCCATATTCAGCTACTTTGGTTTATTCAGGATTAGCTGCGGGATCAACACATACCGTAACTGCAAAAAATTCAGACGGTTGTATTTCTGCTATTTCAACAATTACATTGAACGCACAGCCATTAACTCCTTCGGCACCTGTACTTACTGCAACGCAGCCAACTTGTACTGTAGCTACAGGATCGGTTACAATTACCGGAGTTGCAGGATTGACTTATAGTTTTGATACGAATCCGTATTCGGCTACTTTGGTTTATTCCGGACTTATTGCAGGATCAACGCATACTGTTACGGCAAAAAATGCTGACGGATGTATTTCTGCTGTATCAACAATTACGCTAAATGCACAGCCACTCACTCCTGCCGCACCTGCACTTTCTGCTACTCAGCCGACTTGTACTGTGTCTACAGGAATAATTACAATTACCGGAGCTGCGGGAGAAACTTATAGCTTAGACACCAATCCGTATTCGGCTACTTTGGTTTATTCAGGATTAGCTGCGGGATCAACACATACTGTAACTGCAATGAATGCGGACGGATGTATTTCTGCGGTGTCAACAATTACATTAAACGCACAGCCATTAACTCCTTCGGCACCAGTACTTACTGCAACGCAGCCAACTTGTACTGTAGCTACTGGATCAATCACAATTACAGGAGTTGCGGGAGAAACTTATAGTTTAGATACCAATCCGTATTCGGCTACTTTGGTTTATTCAGGACTTATTGCAGGATCAACGCATACTGTAACGGCAAAAAATGCTGACGGATGTATTTCTGCTGTATCAACAATTACGCTAAATGCGCAGCCACTCACTCCTGCCGCACCAGCACTTTCTGCAACCCAGCCAACTTGTACTGTAGCTACAGGATCGGTTACAATTACCGGAGTTGCAGGAGAAACTTATAGCTTAGACACCAATCCGTATTCAGCTACTTTGGTTTATTCGGGACTTACTCCGGGATCAACACATACAGTAACTGCAAAAAATGCTGACGGATGTATTTCTGCAGTTTCGACAATTACATTAAACACACAACCACTCACGCCTGCTGCGCCTGCGCTTTCTGCTACTCAGCCAACTTGTACTGTGGCTACTGGAGAAATTAACATCACTCCTATTGCAGGATTGACTTATAGTTTTGACACTAATCCGTATTCGGCTACTTTGGTTTATTCCGGACTTACAGCAGGATCAACACATACAATAACTGCAAAGAATTCAGACGGATGTATTTCTGCGGTATCAACAATTACATTAAACGCGCAACCACTAACACCTGCTGCGCCTGCGCTTACCCCTACTCAGCCAACTTGTACAGTGGCTACAGGATCGGTTACAATTACCGGAGTTGCGGGAGAAACTTATAGTTTTGATACCAATCCGTATTCGGCTACTTTGGTATATTCAGGATTAGCTGCGGGATCAACACATACTGTAACTGCAATGAATGCCGACGGATGTATTTCTGCTGTATCAACAATTACGCTAAATGCACAGCCACTCACTCCTGCCGCACCAGCACTTTCTGCTACACAGCCGACATGTACTGTGTCTACAGGAATAATTACAATTACCGGAGCTGCGGGAGAAACTTATAGCTTAGACACCAATCCGTATTCGGCTACTTTGGTTTATTCTGGACTGATTGCGGGTTCAACACATACAGTAACTGCAAAAAATGCTGATGGTTGTATTTCTGCTGTATCAACAATTATATTAAACGTGCAACCACTAACACCTGCTGCGCCTGTACTTACTGCTACTCAGCCAACTTGTACTGTAGCTACTGGATCAATCACAATTACAGCAGTTGCTGGGGAAACTTATAGTTTTGATACGAATCCGTATTCGGCCACTTTAGTTTATTCCGGACTTATTGCAGGATCAACGCATACTGTTACGGCAAAAAATGCTGACGGATGTATTTCTGCTGTATCAACAATTACGCTAAATGCACAGCCACTCACTCCTGCCGCACCA
>Ga0247814_10000673_pt1 | contig 24898 bp, 16 predicted proteins | sample UWRJL179409R1_FD_179947 | JGI IMG/M metagenome (GOLD analysis project Ga0247814, IMG submission 179947) | Plant litter microbial communities from Arlington Agricultural Research Station in Wisconsin, United States - UWRJ-L179-409R-1 | ecosystem: Environmental > Terrestrial > Plant litter >... | reverse complement strand
CGGCGCATTGCTCCATCGGCGCGTGCTCGGCACTCCACGCGTCAGCGTCGCGCTTGAAGCGCAAGCGCAAGGCGTCGTGCTGCACCAGCACGTCACGCAGCGCCTGCTCCAGGCGGACCGGGTCGATAGTTTCCGTGGCTTGCAGCAGCACGGACTGGTTCCAGTGCTGCGCCTGGGGGATTTCGCTGGCGAAGAACCAGTGTTGAATCGGGGTCAGTTGCGCCGCACCGAGAATCGGCCCTTGTTCGGCAAGAATCTGTTCGACGCGGGTCGCCACGCCGGCCAGGGTCTGCACGGTCTGGTGCTGGAACATGTCACGCGGGCTGAAATGAATCCCCGCCTGACGCGCCCGGCTCACGACCTGAATCGACAGGATCGAATCGCCGCCCAGTTCAAAGAAGTTGTCCACCAGACCAACCCGCTCGACATTCAGCACGTCACGCCAGATCGCCGCCAACGCTTGCTCCAGCTCGCTTTGTGGGGCGATGAAACGCTCGCGATTGTGCTCCGGGTCCGGCGCCGGCAAGGCGCGGCGGTCGAGTTTGCCATTGGCGGTGAGCGGCATGCTGTCCAGCAGGATCAACTGCGCGGGCACCATGTAATCCGGCAACTGGCTGTGCAGGTGAGTGCGCAGGGCATCACGCAGCTCGGCCGTGTCGCCTTCGCCGACCACATAACCCACCAGTTGCTTGCCACCTGGCGCATCCAGCGCCAGCACCACGGCTTCGCGCACACTCGGATGTTCCAGCAGGCGACTTTCGATTTCCCCCAACTCGATGCGGAAACCACGAATCTTCACTTGATGGTCGATGCGCCCCAGGTATTCCACCAAACCATCGGCGCGCTGGCGCACCAGATCGCCGGTGCGGTACATCCGGCCGCCATTGGCGCAGAACGGATCGACGACAAACCGCTCGGCGGTCATCCCCGGCCGCTGATGATAGCCCCCGGCCAGACCGGCACCACCGATGTACAGCTCGCCGATGGCGCCTTGGGGCAACAGCGTCAGGTCGGCATCAAGAATGTAGGCGACTCGCGCCCCCACCACGCTGCCAATCGGCACCGTGGCGGCACCCTCTTCCAACACGTGCGGCGCCAGACACGCCAACGGCATGACCACGGTTTCGGTCGGGCCATAGGCGTTGAAAAACTGCTGCGGCTGGAACGCCGCGCGGATGCGTTGCAGGTGCTCGCCGGTCAGCGCTTCGCCGCCCGTAATGCACATGCGCACCGGCAAGGTTTGCTGCTGGCTGGCCAGCCATTGCGCCAACTGGCTGCCGTAGCTCGGGGTAAAACCGAGAATGTTGACCTGCTGCTCACGAACCAGCTGGCAGATTTCCTCGGCATCCCACTGTCCCTGGGCGCGCATGACCACTCGCGCGCCGCAAAGCAACGGCACCAGAAGACGTTCAGTCGCGGCATCGAAGTTGATCGAATAGAAGTGCAGCTCGCAATCGTCGGCACGCATGCCAAAGCGCTGGATCACCGCCCGGCAATGCATGGCAATCTCGCCATGACTGACCGCCACGCCCTTGGGTTTGCCGGTGGAGCCGGAGGTGTAGATCAGATAAGCCTGATGCTGTGGCGAGGTGAGGTTGGGCAGGTTGCTGCTTGATGCAAAACCTGTAGGACCGGATTTATCCGGGAAGATGTCAGTAAGATCAGACAGGGTTTCAGCGCCTGCATCGGCCTCTTCGGGGATAAATCCCCTCCTGCAATGAGCCTGGAAGTCGAAAGTGATCAGCCCCGCAGGCAACTCGCCCAACGCCTCAAACAACGCCGTATCGCCCAACAGCAGGCCGATGCCGCTGTCTTCAATCATGTAGTGCAAGCGATCCAGCGGGTATTCCGGGTCCAGCGGCACGTAAGCGCCGCCCGCCTTGAGAATCGCCAGCAGGCCGATGACCATTTCATGAGAGCGCTGCAACGCCAGCCCGACCCGCACCTGCGGACCGACGCCGCGCTCGCGCAGGGCTCGGGTCAACTGGTTGGCGCGGCCGTTGAGCTGGGCGTAACTGAGGGTTTGCCCGGCGAACGTCAGCGCACCCGCCTCCGGGGTTTTGCGCGCCTGCTCCTCGAACAGCACATGAATGCACTGCGACAGATCATGCTCGCCCGCCTCTTCAGCCAGACTGGCAATCAAGCGCGTCTGCTCGGCAGGATCAAACAGTTGCAACTCGCTCAAGCGTTGGTCCGGATCGGCGATCAAGCCTTGCAGCAGGTTGCGCCAATGAGCGGCCATGCGCGCAATGCGTGGCTCATCGAACAGATCGCGGCTGTAGGTCAGGCAGCAGCCCAGGCGCTGATCGAGATCGGTGACTTCCAGATTCAGGTCGAACTTGGTCGCATGGGCATCGTTGACCAGATAATCCACCGCCATGCCCGCCAGCGTGCGGCTTTGCTGGAATTCCCAGCGCTGCACGTTGCACATCACCTGAAACAGCGGGTTATACGCAGCACTGCGCGGCGGTTGCAGGGCTTCGACCAGATGATCGAACGGCAAGTCCTGATTGGACTGACCTTCAATGACTGTCTGGCGCACCTGATCGATCAACTGCGCGACACTCATCTGCCCGTCGAGCTGACAGCGCAGCACTTGCGTATTGAGGAACGCGCCGATCAGCCCTTCGCTTTCCGGACGGATGCGATTGGCAACCGGCGCGCCGATGCGCAAATCCTGCTGGCCGCTGTAGCGATAGAGCAATACTGCCAGCGCGGCGGTCATGGTCATGAACAGCGTCAGGCCGTGTTCAGCGTTGAAGCGGCGCACCTGCGCGGCCAGCTCGTCGCCCAGATCGAAGCGATACAAACCGCCGCGATGACTTTGCACCGGCGGACGCGGACGGTCGCCGGGCAATTCCAGCAGCGGATGTTCATTGCCCAGCTTGGCGGTCCAGTAATCAAGCTGACGCTGACGCTCGCCGGATTCCAGCCATTGCCGCTGCCAGACGCTGTAGTCCAGATACTGCACCGGCAGCGGTTCAAGGGGCGATTCGCGATCATCGACGAAGGCTTCGTACAGCGCGCTCAATTCCCTGGCGAAAATATCCATCGCCCAACCTTCGGTGACGATGTGGTGCAGGGTCAGGACAAAGTAGTGTTCCTGCTCGCCAGCCTTGACCAGACAAGCGCGCAGCAACGGGCCGCGCTCCAGGTCGAAAGGCTGGTGCGCCTGAGCATCGGCAAAGGCCTGTAACTGCTGCTCGCGGGCACTTTGGCTCAGCGCGGAGAAATCCTGCCATTGCATAGGCACCGTCGATTCAGCTGCAACCTGCTGGCAGGCCACGCCGTCGACGCTCGGGAACGTGGTGCGCAAGGTTTCGTGACGGGCGATCAAGGCTTGCAGGGCCGCTTCAAAGCGGCTGATGTCCAGCACGCCGCGCAACCGCGCCATGCCGCCGACGTTGTAGGCCGGGCTGTCCGGCTCCATTTGCCAGAGGAACCACATGCGTTGCTGGGAATAGGACAACGGCACTGGCTGGCTGCGATCAACCCGCTGAATCGGCTGCTGGCGATTGCTGTCGCCCGCCCGTTGAATCCGCGCCACCTGCCCGGCAAACGCGCCCAGCTCGCTGGCATCGAACAACTCCCGCAATGGCAATTCCACGTCGCAGGCCTGACGCACCCGGGAAACGATCTGGGTGGCCAGCAACGAATGCCCGCCCAGGGCGAAGAAGTCGTCGTTCAACCCCACTTGCTGCAAACCCAGCACCTCGCGCCAGATGGCGGCGATTTGCTGCTCAAGCTCGGAGCGCGGTTCGACGTGCTCGCGCTGCTGCCATTGCGGCTCCGGCAAGGCGCGGCGGTCCAGCTTGCCGCTGGGGCTCAGCGGCATCTGCGCCAGACGCATCAGCTGCGCGGGAACCATATATTCCGGCAGTTCGGCGGCCAGCGCGGTTTTCAGCTGTTCGGGGGCAACCTCGCCGTCTGCCGTGTACCAGCCGATCAACTGCGCGCCCGCCTGGGTTTCGCGGACCAGCACCACGGCTTGCAGCACGTTGGGTTGGGTCAGCAAGCGCGCTTCGATTTCCTGGGGTTCAACGCGAAAGCCGCGCAATTTGACCTGCTGATCGAGACGTCCCAGATACTCGATCACGCCGTCGGTGGACCAACGCGCCCGGTCGCCGGTGCGATACAGGCGCGCGCCCTCCTCGCCCAATGGATCGGGCACGAAACGCTCCGCCGTCAAGTCAGGTCGGCCCAGATAACCACGGGCCAGGCCAATGCCACCGATGCACAGTTCGCCGGGCACGCCGGCCGGCAGCGGATTGAGTTCGCTGTCGAGAATCCGGCACACCACGTTGCCCAGCGGACGGCCAATGGGCGAGCGCGGGCCGTCTTCACTGCGGCAATGCCAATGGGTGACGTTGATGGCGGTTTCGGTCGGGCCGTAGCGGTTGTGCAGTTGCACGTTCGGCAGCTGCGCCAGCACTCGATTGCGCAGTTCGGCGGACAAGGCTTCGCCACCGGAGAAAATCCGTTTCAGGCTGCTACAGGCAACGACGTGCGGGTCTTCGATAAACAGCTGCAACAGCGGCGGCACGAAGTGCAAGGTCGTCACGCCAAATTGCTCGACCCGCTCGGCAATGCGTCGAGGATCGCGGTGCTCTCCGGGCGCGGCTATCAGCAGCTGGCAACCCGTAATCAGCGGCCAGAAGCACTCCCACACCGACACATCGAAACTGACTGGTGCCTTCTGCATCAGCACATCGTCGGGCGTCAGTTGATAAGTGGCCTGCATCCATTGCAGGCGCTCGGCCAGCGCGGCATGGGTGTTGCCCACGCCTTTGGGCTGGCCGGTGGAGCCGGAGGTGTAAATCACATAGGCCAGGTTGTCGCCATTGAGGTGCAAACCCGGCGCGCTGCGTGGCCAGTTGTCCAGATGCAGGGTATCGAGGGTGATGGCGGTGACGCCTTCGTCCACTGACAAATCGGTCAGCAGATGGCTTTGGGTCAGCAGCAGCTCGACACCGCTGTCGCGCAGCATGAAACTCACCCGCTCTTGCGGGTATTCGGGGTCCAGCGGTACGTAGGCACCGCCGGCCTTGATAATCGCCAGCAAGCCGATCAGCAATTGCGGCGAGCGTTCGGCGCAGATGCCAACGCACACGTCCGGGCCGACGCCTTTGTCGCGCAAATAATGCGCGAGCTGATTGGCCCGGCTATCGAGACTGGCGAAATCCAGGTGCCCGCCGTCCCAGATCAGCGCGATACGTTCAGGCGTCAGTGCCGCCTGCTCGGCGAGCAACTCCGGCAACCAGCGGCTGGCGGGCGGGCAAGGTGCGCGACTCCATTCCTGTTGCTGGGCCTGCTCGGCAGCGCTGAGCAGCAAGAGGTCGCCAATGCATTGCGTTGGTTGGTCGCTGACCTGCTGCAACAAGGCAGTGAAATGCTCGGCCATGCGCTGCACGGTCTGCACGTCGAACAACTCGGCGGCGTAATCGAAATGCAGCGCCAGACGCCCGCGATGGTCTTCTTCACTGTGCAATTGCAGGTCGAACTTGGCTTCGCGGCTGTGCCACGGCAGTTCATCGGCGAGCAGGCCCGGCAAGCGGCGCAGCGCGCTCAGGTCCCGTTGCTGATGGTTGAACATCACCTGAAACAGGCCTTGTTCCCGCGCATGGGGCATGGCTTCGAGCAGTTGCTCGAACGGCAAGTCCTGATGGGCCTGAGCGCCGAGGGCTGCCGCGCGGGCTTCGCGCAACAACTGGCTGAACGGTTTGCGTGAATCCACGGCACCGCGCAGCACCAGGGTATTGATGAAAAAGCCCACCAGACCCTGGGTTTCCAGACGCGGGCGGTTGGCGCCCGGCACGCCGATGCGGATATCAGTCTGGCCACTGTAGCGATGCAGCCAACCCTGGAACGCGGCCAACAGAACCATGAACAGCGTTGCGTCATGTCCCTGGGCGGTATAGCGCAACGCAGTGCTCAGGCCTTCATCGAGCAACACGCTGTAACGCGCTGCCCGATGGCTGTGCAATGCACTGCGCGGATGATCGGTGGCCAATGCCAACGTGGGCTGCTCGTCGCCCAGTTGTTCGGTCCAGTACGCCAGTTGCCGGGCGGCTTCACCCGCCGCCAGCCATTGGCGCTGCCATTGGGCGTAATCGGCGTAGTGCAGCGGCAACGGCGCGAGCGCCAGGGTCTGGCCTTGACTGGCAGCGGCGTACAGCCTGGAAAATTCGTCGATCAATACATTCAGCGACCAGCCGTCAGCAATGATGTGATGCAGCGTGACCCAGAGTTGATGTTCCTGATCGTCGAGGCGTACCAGCGTCACGCGCAGCAGCGGGCCGTTTTGCAGATCGAATGGGGTGTGCGCTTCTTGCTCTCTGGCTTGCGTGGCCTGGGTGTCGCGCTCGCTGATGGGGAACTGCGTCAAATCCAGATGCTGCAAGGCGAAGGCCGACGCCGGCTCGATACGTTGCAGCGCCTGCCCGTCGCGCTCCAGGAAGCGCGTGCGCAACGCTTCATGGCGCTGGATCAACTGCTGGAAGCTGGCGGTCAACGCCGCCTGATCCAGCTCGCCGCGCAAACGCAGCGCCGCCGGGATGTTGTAAGCCGCGCTCTGCGGCTCCAGTTGCCAGACAATCCACAAGCGATTCTGCGCCAGGGATTGCGGCAGGTCGCGATCGCGGGGCAGCGCCTGGATTGCATGCTGCGATGGCACCCCCGCCGCTTGCTGACGATTGATTTCAGCCGAGAACTCGCCCAACGTTGGCGCTTCGAACAGCAAACGCAGGTTCAGCTCCAGGCCAAGTACTTCCCGCAGGCGGGCCATGACCTGCGCCGCCGCGATGGAATTGCCGCCGAGCAGGAAAAAATGATCGTCGGCCGCGATCTGCTCCACTTGCAGCTGTTCGCGCCAGATAGTAGCGATGCTGTCCTGCAAGTCGTCGACTGCGCCAGCCAGCACTTGCTCAAGAGGCTGCTCATCCGGATAACGCGCATAGCTGTCGAGACTGCCATCGGCCAAACCCTTGGCGCAGGCGGCGCGTTGCAGCTTGCCGCTGGAGGTCTTGGGCAGCGCGCCGGGATTGAGCAGCACCACGACGCCGGGCGCTTCCTGGAACGCTTCGGCAACAGTTTGTCGAATGGTCTTGATCAACGCCTGCGGGGCGAGGATTTTCTGCACGCTGCGGCTGACTTCGGCGGCGATCCCGATGCTGTCCACGCCGTTTTCGCTGATGGCGAACGCCGCGACCCGGCCCTTGCGCACGACGTCCACTTCGCGCTCGATGGTCTGCTCGATGTCCTGTGGATAAAGATTGTGGCCGCGCACGATCAGCATGTCTTTCAGGCGCCCGGTGACAAACACTTCGCCATCACGGATAAAGCCCAGATCGCCGGTGCGCAGCCAGGTGCGGCCGTCACGCTCGACAAACGTTTTCGCGCTGGCTTCGGGATTGCGCCAATAGCCATGGGCGATGCTCGGACCCGCAGCGCAGATTTCGCCGACCTGATTGTCGGCCAGCACTTCGCCGCTTGCCGGTTCGACGATCTGCACCGCGTGCTCGGGCTGACTGCGGCCGCAGCTCAGCAACAGGCTGCCACGGCCCGGTTCCGCGCGATTTTGCGTAAGCGCCTGGCTGTCCACTTCAAGGTTGCCGATGCCCGATCCACGTTGCCCGCCGCTGACGAACAGCGTCGCTTCGGCGAGGCCGTAACAGGCGAAGAAGCTTTCCTGGGTGAAGCCGGTCGCAGCAAATTTGTTGTTGAACTGATCGAGGCTGTCCTGCCGGATCGGCTCGGAGCCGGAGAACGCCACCCGCCACTTGCTCAGGTCCAGACCGGCCATGGCCGATTCGCTGATCCGTTCGCTGCACAGGCGATAGGCAAAATCCGGTGCACCACTGATGGTTCCGCCGTATTCGCTGATGGCTTGCAGCCAGCGAACCGGCCGCGTCAGAAAATACCCCGGCGACATCAAAACGCACGGCACGCCGCTGAAGATCGGTTGCAGCAGCCCGCCGATCAGCCCCATGTCGTGATACAGCGGCAGCCAGCTGACGATGACATCGTCCGGGTTCAGATCAATGCCAAAGCCGCGCCGGATCAACAGTTCATTGGCAACCAGATTGCCGTGGGTGACTTGCACGCCTTTGGGCAACGCTGTGGAGCCGGAGGTGTACTGCAAAAAGGCGATATCGTCGGCGTGCAACTGCGTCGCGCGCCAGTCATTGGCCAGCGCATCGTCCAGGCTGTCGACGCACAACAATTGCGGCGCGTTCGCGTTGTGCAGTTGCTCCATTTGCAGCAGCGAATCGCGCAATGCGGAACGGGTCAGAATCAGGCGCGGTTCGGCGTCCGCGATGATCGACAGCAGACGCTCCTGATGATGGCGGCGCGCCGACTCGGGCGGATAAGCCGGCACGGCGATGATCCCGGCGTACAAACAGCCGAAAAACGCGGCTACGTAGTCCGGACCGCTGGGGAACAGCAGCACCGCACGCTCGCCGGGATTGGCCCGTGCCTGCAATGCAGCGGCGATGGTGCGCGCCCGCAGATCCAGCTGGCGATAGCTGAGCACCGCGCCTTCGCTGGCGTCTTCGGCAAGAAAACGCAGGGCAATTCGATCAGGCTGGCGGGCCGCACGTTGTTGCAGGGCCTGCACCAGAGTGTTGGGGAGTTCGAATGCGTCGATCATGGTTGTTCCTGCCTGAGTCTGGCTTGCAATCGGGAATGCCGGGGATGGGCGCGCCGAATGCGCGCCGGGTATCGCGGTGTGGATCAGCTGGCTGCTGCGGCGGGTGAGCGTTGGCGGCTGGCACGCGCCAGATGCTGCTCGGCGTAGCGCCGCAGACAACGCAGCAAGGCGCCTTCCTGTTTCTGCAGGAAAAAGTGATGGCCTTCGAACATGTCCAGGGAGAATCCGACCGTGGTTTCATCCTGCCAATCGAGCAGCTCTTCAACCTTCACGCTGTCTTGCTTGCCGCCGAACACATGAACCGGCATCGGCAGCGGTTCGCGCGGCAGGTATTCAAAGCTGCCGCACATCAGGAAGTCGGCGCGCAGAATCGGCAGCATCAGCTCCATCAAGTCGCGGTTGGCCAACACATCCTCGGAGGTGCCTTGCAGCGTTCGCAAGCGCTCGATGAGCTCGGCGTCGGTCTTGGCGACGCGGTATTCGCTGACATCACGCCGCGCCGGACCGGCGGTTGCCGAGGTGAACAGGCATAACGGCGCAGGCGCACCCAGCTCATCCAGCGCATGAGCCAGCTCGTAGGCCAGCAGCCCGCCGAGACTGTGCCCAAACAGGGCGTAATGCTGATCCGGCGTGCGGAGACATTGCTGGCTGACTTCCCGCGCCAGTTGCCTGGCCAGGCCGCGAATATCGGTGTGCAGCGGCTCGTTCATGCGCATGCCGCGTCCCGGCAATTCCAGCGGATGAACTTCAAGCCACTGCGGCAATGCCCGTCGCCAGCGGCTGTAGACCATGGCGCTGGCGCCGGAATACGGCAGGCAGAACAGGCGCAAGCTGTTGAAGGCGCTCACTTCAGGCCACCACTTTGTCCTGATCCATCTTCTGTCGCAGGCTCAGCGGACGCATGTCTGTCCAGTGCTGCTCGATATATTCCAGGCATTCCTTCTTCAGGCCTTTCATGCCAACCGCCCGCCAGCCATTAGGGATGGCCTTGTAGTCGGGCCAGATGGAGTACTGCTCTTCGTGATTGCACACCACCTGGAAGGTGAGGTCTTCGCGATCAAATACCATGTCATTCTCCTGCTGCATGGGAGCCCGGCGGTGAGCCGGCACTGTCACCAAGGAGAACGGATGGGGTTGCGAATTAATTAGTAACAGATGGTTCTGACCACTCTGTGCGGCCCACAAGCCATCAGAAAGCCACCACCGAAACATGATGTTAGTTATATTTCTCAATTGACAATAATTATCATCCAGCCTAATTTGTTGCCCGGTGTGTAGGGGGCTTCTCCTACAAAGCTTCAGCTGCCCATTGCTGCAAGGTGATTTCCATGCCGGAACAATTATCCACAAGTACGTGCGATTCACCGTTACTCCAGGCGTTCGTAGAAAACCGCCTTATCCTGGTCAAAATCGCTGCCCGCATTACGGGCTGTCGATCAAGGGCCGAAGACGTTGTGCAGGATGCCTACTTCCGCCTGCAATCCGCGCCGCAGATCACCTCATCGATCAAGGCGCAACTGAGCTATCTGTTCCAGATCGTGCGCAATCTGGCGATCGATCACTATCGCAAACAGGCCTTGGAACAGAAGTATTCAGGCAGCGAGGAAGAAGGACTCAATGTGGTCATCCACGGCGCATCTCCTGAAACTTCGCACATCAACTTCACGACCCTGGAGACCATTGCCGATGCCTTGACCGAGCTGCCGAGCCGTACCCGGTATGCTTTTGAAATGTATCGTCTGCACGGTGTTCCGCAAAAAGACATCGCCAAGGAACTGGGCGTGTCACCGACCCTGGTGAACTTCATGATCCGCGATGCGCTGGTGCATTGCCGCAAGGTGTCCCGCCAGGAACCCCGCGCTCTTCGTCGCTGACAGCTATCGGGCAGGTCATCCCTGCCCGCGCTGCGCCCCGCCCACCCTTTCCCATTACAGCCAGTCGCATTGCGCAACGAAGCGCTCGCGATCCAGGCTCATGAGTGCCGCGCGTTTGTGCGGGAAGTCGAACTCTTTCTCGCGAATAAAACCCTGCGCCTGCATGTAGCCGATCATCTTCGCGTTGTCCGCACGGGGTTCCGACACGATCCGCCGGGTGCGGTCGTCGTCGCCAAACACATGGTGCAGCAACGCCGACAGCCAACTGGCGACCTTATGCGGACCCCGCTGACTTTCTTCGCCGACCAGCATGTGAACGCCACGGTCAAATTCGGCCGCGTCATAGAACGGCGCGATGCGATCTTCCAGCGCCCAGTACACCTCGAAGTAAGCAAACGGCTGATCGTCGAAGCAGCCAATCAAGGTCACGGTATGCGGGTCGGCTTGCTGCTTGAGTAAATATTCGCGGTGTTGCTCAAGCGTGCCGCCTTCCTGCCAGAACGCCAGAACCCGCGGGTTGTTTTGCCAGCGGCTGAATCGCTCCAGATCCTGGTCGATGTCGACGGTACGCAGGGAAATCCAGCTGCCCAGCCGGGCATCGAAGCGTCGATAGACTTCGCCGACCGGCTTGGGCGGGCGGATCAATTGCAGGGGGCTCAGCGGTAATGAAGAGGGCATGTTCCGGCTCACGAAAAAAGACGTATTCCATGAGAAAACGTCAGTCGCGCCGAGAAATTTAGCGGCTTCGCCCACCCGTTGGCTGGAACATAAATGAATGCTGCATCAGCTGGCGCATCCATGTGAAAATGTCGACCACCATTTAACGAGCCAGGTCGGGAGGCTCAGCATGCGTTACGCACAGGATCACAAAGCTCAAACTCACCAGCGCATCCTTACCGAAGCGGCGGCGCGCTTTCGCCGCGACGGCATTGGCGCGACGGGTCTGCAACCCTTGATGAAGGCCTTGGGCCTGACCCATGGCGGGTTTTACGCGCACTTCAAATCCAAGGACGATCTGGTGGAAAAGGCGCTACGCTGCGCGGTGGACGAGTCCCGTGAACGCACCGCACCGGTTTTCGCCGAAGAAAACGCGCTGGAGAAATACATCGATTTCTATCTGTCCGAAGGCCATCGCAGCAACCCTGACAAAGGCTGCCCGCTGCCGACCATGTCCGCAGAACTGGGACAGCGCGGTCAACCCAGCCCGATCACCGACGAGCTGATTCTTGCCCGACTGGCTTCCCTCAAGAACACGCTGTCCGGCCCCGATGCCGAAGCGCAGAGCATCATGATGATGTCGACAATGGTCGGCGCGCTTATGTTGTCACGCAGCGTGCAGGACCCGGAACTGTCGGACCGGATCCTGGCAACTGCCCGGGAATGCTTGAAGAAGACCCCGGACGAGGCGTGATCAGTCACGCCAGCGGCGCAACAGTACGCTGGCATTGACGCCGCCGAAGCCGAAACCGTTGGACAAGGCATATTCAATCGCCATCGGCCGCGCGGCACCGTGCACGATATCCAGCCCGTGCGCAGCCTCGTCAGGGTTATCGAAGTTGAGCGTCGCTGGCGCTATCTGATCGCGAATCGCCAAGGCGGTGAAGATGGCTTCTATGCCACCCGCAGCGCCGAGCAAGTGCCCGGTTGCAGATTTGGTCGACGTCACCGCAACCGAGTTCTGATCCCCGAATACCGCCTTGATCGCCGCCATCTCACCTTTATCCCCCACTGGCGTGGACGTGGCGTGCGCGTTCAGGTGCTGGATTTGCGCAGGCTCGATACCCGCCTGGCGAATCGCCGCCTGCATCGAACGTTGAGCGCCGTTGCCGTCTTCCGGTCCGGCGGTCAAATGGTAGGCATCGGCACTGGTGCCATAGCCAACCAGTTCGACAATCGGCGTGGCGCCCCGGGCCAGTGCATGCTCCAACGTTTCAATCACCAGAATCCCGGCACCTTCGCCCATCACGAAACCGTCACGATCCCGGTCGAAAGGTCGCGAAGCCCGCTCGGGGGTTTCGTTGAAGCCACTGGACAGCGCCCGCGCTGCGGCAAACCCCGCGAGGCTGACTTTGTCGATAGCGGCTTCAGCTCCGCCGCAGATGGCAATGTCAGCCTCGCCACAACGAATCATCCGCGCCGCATCACCGATGGCCTGCACGCCTGCCGCACAAGCGGTGACCGGAGCGCCCAGCGGACCTTTGAAACCATGCTGGATGGAGACGTGACCCGCTGCGAGATTGACCAGGAAAGACGGAATCGTAAATGGCGAAAGACGTCGCGGTCCGCGTGTATCGGTGGTGCGCACTGCCTCGGCGATGGACACAAAACCGCCAATTCCTGAACCGATGATCGTCGCGGTCCGCTCTTGGGCGTGCAGCGTGTCCGGAGCCCAGCCGGACTGGGCGATGGCTTCCTTGGCCGCCGCAAGGGCGAACAGGATGAAACGATCCATCTTCTTCTGCTCTTTCGCAGCTACTGCCCAATCAGCATCGAAGCCGGCTTCGGCATCTTCCTCCAGCAACGGCACACGCCCACCCACTTTGCCCGGCAGATCCGCAACAACCTCATCCGCCAGCCTGACAATGCCGGAACGACCTGCCAGCAAACGCTGCCAAACCTGCTCGACCCCGCTGCCCAGGGGCGTGACTAGGCCCATGCCAGTGACCACGATTCGGGGACCACTCATAAACTCGCTCTCCTGATATTCATCGAATGGTTCAGTCTTTATGACGAGCTGCCGCAGAGGCGCCGCCATTAAATTACGATCATAATTTAAGCGCATTGTATGTCGGCCGACATTCATAATGTCAAGCCGAGGCTACAGTTTTGCGATGACGGGGATGACGGGGATGACGGAGTGCGACGAGGCGGGAGCGAGATGGCCGATCCTGGATCGGCCGGGGGGAGTGAGGTCAGGACGCTTTATTGAACCACGATCTTTTCGCGGTTCTTTTCCAGAATCGCTTTGCCGATGCCCTTCACTTCAATGAGCTCGTCAATGGATGTGAACTCGCCATTGGTCTCGCGGTAGGCAACGATGGCATTGGCTTTACCCATGCCAATACCGGACAGCTGTTTTTGAAGCGTTTCCGCATCGGCGGTGTTGATGTTGACCTTATCGGTCATCTGTTGCTGTGCGCTCGCCACCTTTGGCGCATCCATTGTTGCAGGCGACGCCGGGGCGGCCGTGACGGCGACCGAGGCACTGGTTAACAATGCAAACAACAGCGAGGACAGAAGAGATTTACGCATTAGCAGGCTCCATAACATCATTAAAGTTGGCAACTTTCCAAAGTCGCCCACTCAACTTAGTTGATGAATGGAGGCTGTCAAAGACGACAAGAGTTTCGAGTTATTACTTGATCAGTTGTAAATTCAATTTACAAAAGTTAAATAGATTCTTTTGACCGACTCAACTCCAATCAGAATTCACCGCGACGTTCCTGATATATCCAGTCAACAATTTCTCCATCCGGCGAATAGCCACTGACGGTTTCCCGGAGTTGTTGTCTGACGGCAGTGTAATCATCGTCTTCAACGGCTGTAAGAAGTTGAGAAAGGCGGACCTTCAATACTTCCCAGGATAAATAGTCTTCGTGAGCGCTCATGATCATGGGATGCTCGGTTGACACCACGTTATCGCCGATCAGCAACTCTTCGTACAACTTTTCACCTGGACGCAACCCCGTGAACTCGATCGAAATATCCCCCTGCGGATTCTTCTCGGAGCGAATACTCAGACCGGACAAATGCACCATCTTCTCCGCCAGTTCGACGATTTTCACTGGCTCGCCCATGTCCAGAACGAACACGTCGCCGCCCTGCCCCATGGAACCGGCCTGGATTACCAATTGGGCGGCTTCCGGAATAGTCATGAAGTAGCGGGTAATTTTCGGGTGGGTAACCGTCAATGGCCCGCCGGACTGGATTTGCTTATGGAACAGCGGAATCACCGAGCCAGAAGAGCCCAGGACATTGCCAAAACGAACCATGATGAAACGGGTTTTGTTGACCTGGTAAACATTGCCCTTGTCACCGAACATTACCGGCGCTGTTTCGCGGCTCAGGGCTTGCAAGGTCAGTTCAGCCAGACGTTTGGTACTGCCCATGACATTGGTTGGCCGCACAGCCTTGTCGGTGGAAATCAATACAAAGTTGGCGACACCCGCCTGCAACGCCGCCTGGGCAGTATTAAGCGTACCCACAACATTGTTGATCACGCCTTCAGCAATATTGTGCTCGACCATGGGCACATGCTTATAAGCTGCGGCGTGATAAACCGTCGCCACATGCCAGGTTTTCATGATGTCCAGCAGCTTGGAGTGATTACGTACCGACCCCAGAATCGGCAACAGCTTCACCGACAGCGACTCGCGCGCAACCCGCTGCTCCAGCTCGGAAAGAATGGTGTAGAGGTTGAATTCACTGTGATCGAACAACAGCAGTGTCGTTGGCCCGAGGAGCAGGATCTGCCGACAAAGTTCGGAGCCGATCGACCCGCCGGCCCCCGTTACCAGCACAACCTGGCCTTTGATGCAGCGCTCCAGCAATTCCTCTTGGGCAGGAACGGAATCGCGCCCGAGCAGGTCGGCGATGTCCACTTCCTGGAGGTCGTCAACCTTGACCCGGCCTGCAGCCAGATCCATGAAGCCGGGTACGCTGCGCACGTGCAGCGGAAAGCCTTCCAGATACCCGAGAACTTCACGACGCCGGCCACGGGTCGATGACGGGATTGCCAGCAATATTTCCTGAGCGCCCGTGACCTCGATCATTCGCTGGATATGCTTGGGCTTGTAGACCTGCAACCCGGAAATCACTCGATTGGAGATGGATTCATCGTCATCGATAAATGCCACCGGGCGCATCAACCGCCCCATTCGCAGGGCCGCGACCAGTTGATTACCGGCAGCGCCCGCGCCATAGATCGCGACCTTGGGCAAGCCGTCATCACGATTGGTAAACGGCACATGCTGCGCGGCAGAGAACCAGTCGCCGAGAAAATATTGACGCATCGCCAGGCGCAGCCCGCCAATCATCACCAGGCTCAACCACCAATAGTTGAACATGATGGAGCGCGGCACCACAGGCTGATGATTGCTGTAGGAGTAAACGATGCAACCCAGAATAAGAGCGGAAAGGCTGACAGCCTTGATGATCGCGATCAGCGCATCATTGCCGAAATAACGCATGACAGCGCGGTACATCCCGAACCGGATAAACAGCGGGATAGCAACGATCGGCGCACTGATGAACAGCCAGGTATGTTTTTCCAGTGGATTGATCAGGTCGTCGATGCCCAAACGAACGACGAACGCCATCCAAAGCGCGAACCAGACCAACACGACATCAGTGGCTACCTGAATCACACGCTTTTGCCGACGTGGCAATGCCACTAGAAAATTCCGTAACGTGTTCATGACTCCTTCCCGCACCTCTTGCTACCCCTCTTGTTTCGACACAACGAATTTGAACTGTTACGCAAACACGGAATTGTTTCAATTTATCTGAAAAACCAGGGCGCCGCGCTGTCAATCGCGCTCAAGCGCACCCGCGCTGAATTTGATTGCCAGCACCACCAACGGCACGTAAGCAATACAAATCCCTATCAGCCCGTCAATTCCGGACGTCGCCACCCACAACGCTACGGGGAGCAGCCACAACAGGTTAATCAGGCCCACTGCCAGCGTGACGGGAAGGTGTCGGCCATACCGTCGTGATGCGAATTGATAAGCATGACTGCGATGGGCTTCGTAGACCTTGTCCCCGCGCAACAAACGCCGGATCAGTGTGAATGTCGCATCGACGATGAACACTCCCAGTAAAATCAGCCACGCCCAAAACAATTGAGGCGATGCCCAGCCCGCCTGCAGCGAGGCCACGCCTAGTACAACCCCCAGAAAACCGCTGCCTGCATCACCCATAAAGATTTTCGCGGGTGGGAAATTCCAGAAAAGAAACCCGGCAACGGCCGCCGCCAGCAGCATCGGCATCCAGATCAGCTCGGTATAACCGCACACCAGGTAAATGAAGCTCGCACCGCAGCAAACGCTCAACGCTTCAATACTGGCAATGCCGTCGATGCCATCCATGAAGTTATAGAGATTGAGCATCCATACAAGATAGAACGCCGCGAGAACGTTACCGACAAAACCGAGATCCACTCGCACGCCAAAAAGCTCCAACGGTGCCAAACCGCCCAGCCAGTAAAGCGCCCATGCCGCAGCCGCAAAATGGCCAAGCAACCGCCAGCGCGCAGCAATGTGCCCGTGATCATCCATGAAACCGATCACCGCAACCAAAGCGCCCGCACCCGCTATCGCTATCAGCGCGGCCGTAGGCAGTTTTTGCTGGAGGCCCAACACGATCAGCGCCAGCAGAAATGTAACAACAATAGAAACACCGCCCCCACGTGGCGTCGGCACCGAATGCGAACTTCGGGCATTGGGCACATCCATCAACCTTTGCGAAAGCGCATAGCGACGAAGGCCAGCCGTCAGCGCTAGCGACAACAGCACTGCCAATACAACCCACCACCACTCACTCATCGTTTTTATGTTCCAGATAATATTGTGCTGTGTTCTTCATGGCGTCTTCGACACTGACCGGAGGCGTCCAGCCGAGCATCGTACAGGTTTTGGTTATATCGACCTGCAAGGAACCGCAGAGACGCTGTGAAAAAGCTCGCCTCCCCAATAGCGTGGCAGCTGTCGTCAGCAACCACATCGGCACCGGGATCAGGCGTGCGGGCCTGCCCAAGGCCTTGGCCATTTGCCTTAGCAGTCCGGTTGTGGACAGATCATTGCCGTCGCTGACCAGAAACGTCTGGTTGGCCGCAGCCGGATGGTGCATGCACGTGACAATCAGATCCACCAGATTATCCAGCGCCACCAGGCTGCGCCGATTGATGATGGCACCCAATGGTAGCGGAACACCTTTATCCAGCCAGCGCATCATGCTCAGGAAGTTCGCCTTGACGCCGGGACCGTAAACCAGAACCGGGCGAATAATGACTACTTCCATACCCGTGCGAGCGGCGAGTTCTCGAAGCCCTTGTTCCGCCTTGGCCTTGGAGACGCCGTAAGGATCAGAAGGACTGCAAGGCTGATCCGCAGTAAAGGCTTGGCCCATATCTGTTGCTTCGCCATTGACCTTGATCGAACTGATAAAAATGAAGCGCTTCACGCCTGCCGCCGCAGCCTGCTCGGCAAGGTTCAGCGTTCCGGCGACATTGATACGTAGATATTCCGCTTCAGGATCAGCGGACAAATCGTTCATCACGTGGACACGGGCGGCGGCGTGGATGACGACGTCAACGTCGGCTACAAAATTTTCCCACTCAGCGTCCGGCTCGATCGACTTGATTGTTACAACTTCCACAGTGCTATCGGCTGCAGCGTGGTCACCGCGTATAGCGACACGTACCGAACATTCGGAACGGGTGGACAAATAACGCGTTACGGCACCACCGACCAAGCCTGTCGCACCAGTAATGGCAATCAACGTCGTTTTAGCAACCATGAGACCGTACTCTGAAAATTTCAGGGATGTTTACCGAGCAGACTTCAAAACTCAATTGAAATATTCAATAAGCTTCGCATTCACTTTTACTGCATCAAATCTGGCTTTGGCCATGCGATGGCTTTCCAGCCCCATAGGTTCGATCCGATCCGGATTTTCTATAAAAAAGACCATTTTATCTACCAGGTCAGGGACCGAAAATGGCGGAACAATAAAACCGTTTTTCCCATCAACGACGGTGTCTCTACAACCGGGCACATCTGTAGTAATAACCGGTCGACCTATCGCCATTGCTTCTTGGGTACTCCGGGGAACCCCTTCTCGGTAGGAGGGTAAGACAAAGACACTTGATTGCTTAAGCCAGCCGCGAACGTCCTCAACATGACCAGGATGTATGACGATACCCTTATGAACAAGCTGCCCAAGTTCCTCGCGTGACAGCGCCCCCGGATTAGCTTCATCCAGATCACCCAACATGAAGAATCTGGCCGTTGGGTACTTGAGTTTTACCAGCCGTGCTGCCGCTACATATTCCCGCACGCCTTTTTCGGCGAGGAGACGGCCGATGAAGATAAAGCTGACCATCCTTGATGGAGGCGTTGAATAAACATATTTTTGCAGATCAAGACCAATGCCACCCAGCACACAAACCTTGCGAACCTTCAATCGGTATCTCTGTACCAGATCCTCAGGGTCATCACGATTCAAAAATATCAGACGATCTAATAACGGTAACGCCAAGCGATATAAAATCACCTGCGCATAAGCGACGACATATTTTTTAAAACTGGGTCTATTGGAGCAGCGGGTGAACGCATAGCCCAGACCTTCAAGCATCCCCATGCGCTTTTTGACACCGGCCAAGGCTGCTGCAAGGGTCCCGAAGATTACCGGTTTGGGAAAATATGAAAAAACCATATCGGGCGCCAGCGCTCGTATTTTTCCCGAGAGTCTGACAGTATTCAACAGATCACTGACGGGGTTCATTCCTCCCCGACTAAACAGATAGTCAACCGGTATAGCGCCCAAATCACCTACCCGGCTGCGGGTAACCGGGCAGTAGTCAATTGCGAAAGCATAGACTACATGCCCCTCCTGAACCAGTGAGATGATCAGTTCCGCACGGAAATTTAACACGCAGGCAGCGGTTGTCCCAACCAATGCAACTTTCATATTAGACGTCTTGATAACTATAAATTGGATATTGTTTTCTTGCGAACATAAATACTTACCACACACAACAGAACCGCAATATAATTAAATATCCGCAACCTTACGGCAGTCCCCATATTGTCATTACCCAGCAACCAGATCGTTCCATAAATAACAAAGAAAACACAAAGGAATTTGCTCAACTGATCGACGAATCGCCAATTTCTACAGGTGTAAACCAGGCCTGCAATCAATGGCACGCTCTCTACAACAAAAAGCAAGGTAGCCAGAAATCCCTGGAAATAGAATCCGAAAAGCTGAACAAGCACGCTTTTCAAAAACGTTGGGACAAACCAATATGAAGAGTCGAACACAATTTCCAGATTGCTCCCACCCCTTAGCGCGACGCCAAACTTGGACCGATACAACATAAGGCTATCGAGCAATCCGGCGGCATAGAGAGCATTCAGGAGAATAATATAACAACAACCCAAGACCCACAGGCTCAAACTGCGAACACCAAACAGAAACATTACAATAAGACTGAGTAGCAGACTTACGCCCAGATAAGGCCGCATCAAAAACAGCACGCCACAGATACTCAATAAAACAGCGAGAACAGCAATTTTTCTTAATGCCAGCCTTGCCCCATAGAAAACCTGCAAAAAAAATAATACCAGCAAAAACAAGCAGCACATCAATACATCACGATAAATATCCAGCGCATAATAAAAAAGCGTTGGGTACAGGCTGACCATCAAAACAACACACCAATACTCTTTTGGGTGAGTCCTTTTATCTCTGACAGCTATGGCAGCTGCAAGAAACGGAACTGCCACAGCCCCCAGCGTGCCCATAAAAAATCTCATCCCCTCACGAGAATAACAGCCAATATCATTTAGCCACTTCAGGAATGCGGCCCACGAATTGGCAAGCAAGGTCACTTCACCAGACGCATACTTGTGATAATAGTCAGCGTCATTGCCTTCACCAAACACAGCCAAACCATAAACAGACGCGTAAAACAGCACCAAAGATTTTAATACAAGCATTATGACGAACAGACCGCGTAACACACGGACATCGGGGCACATGCCCAACACTCTGGAGGCTATCATGAAGTTATTTGTCTTCTAGCAAAGGGAGTAACAGGAATTTTTTTACGTCGCCAATAGACGGCTGCGATAAACGCTGTCACCGCACCGTATACGACGAACCCCAAAGCGACTGCATAGACTCCGAACGGGTCGAAGAACGAAAAAATTGTCACGTACTGACAAACCAAACCTAGGACCACCAACGAAAGATACTTGCGTTTATCCTGGCAGAACTGCATGGCGGACAAGCCAATTCCGAACATTGAAGAAACGAGCCCTCCGACAATCAGGACCAACAATACTTGCATGGCCAAAGTGCGATCAATGTCAATCAGGCCAAAATAGACATATGCAACTGGCACCAGCAGGGCGCTAAGCAAGGCCGATACTTTAAGCGCCAGCAGGCCTTCCTGACGCAGTGATCCAGTACTCTGTGCGGCCACCCGGGCAATATCCGGCATAACTGAATTCAGAACAGCGTGGGAGCCAAACAACACGACGGTGTAAAGCGCCTGAGCAGCAAAATAGGAAGCCAGCTCCTTTGCGCTCCCCCACTGTTCAATCACAAATCTGTCGGATTGCGCGACTACCACGATCAGTATCTGCGGCAAAACGATAGGCACCGCATGTTTTTTTTCAGCCAGCCAGACCGCGAATCTTAGGGTGTAGTTAATGTTCCAGAATGGATTGCGATGCACATACAAAAGCAGAAGTGGAAGTAGAACAAACAAAATCAGGTACGACGTATCAACCAACACGCCGAACGGCATCGTTCCAACGCTCAAAATTAAAACCATCACTAACAATGGAATAAAGGCGCGACCAAATTCATTGCAGACGATTGCTATGGCGGGTCTCTTTCGTACAATCAACATTGCGGCAATCAGCCCCGCAACACCAAGAGGTATAACTGCCAACAAGCCTGCGCGCCAATAACCCGACGACATCAATACCAGGTAGATGCCCGCAGAGGCGACCAGCCCGTCAAGCAGTTTATGCCCAATGTATATCCCGGTCGCCTTATCGCCTCCCTCAGCTTCACTGTTGTTATCAACCGCAACAACGTTGCTGCCCCACACAGCCAATACCGTTGCCAGGTTGAACAAGAACATGAATATTGCATATTGGGCGATCTCTTGGCTGCCATATGTTCTATCAATAATCACGATAGCTAATAATGTTCCCAACCCAGAAATCACCCTGAGTGTATAAACCACCGCCAGACTTAAGAGCATCGACTAATCCCGCAGCAAAGACAATTACATGCCAATCGTTACGGCGCGCTTTTTAATGGCATATTTTCGCTGCAGAGCATGGCTCAATGCACGTTTGGCAATTTCTTCGCCATGCACCAGCCGGACGTTCTCAGGCCACTCAGTCATCCCCGTCACGAATTCAATCAACTCACTTTGATCCGCATGCGCTGAGTACCCGCCAACAGTTGTCACTCCGGCGTTGATTTCGTAACGCTCTCGATCCAGCTCCACATATCCACCCTGCGGTCCGAACTTCTGTATGGCGGCGCCTGGTGTTCCCTTGACCTGATAGCCCACGAAGACCACGTTGTGTCGGCTATCACCCAGCATTGCCTTGAGATAATTAACGATTCGACCGCCTGCGCACATGCCGTGGCCTGCAATGACAATCGCCGGGCGCTTGGTACTGGATAGATAGTTAACGACCTGCAGATGTTTGTCGTGGCTATCAATGGTAATCAGCTGTTCGAAGGCCAAGGGCCTACGCCCTTCGTTCTGACGTTCCTGAGCTTCGGCATCCCAGTAGTCGTTGAAGTCCCTGTATATGGCGGTGAAGCTTGCTGCGAGTGGCGAATCCAGAATGACTGGCAATTGCGACCAGCCCGCCGCCGGACCAATGTCGCTGCCTTCAGGACCTGCGGGGAAAGGCGCATCGGCAAACGCTTTGCGTCTCAGGATATCTTCAATTTCGTACAGTAACTCTTGCGTACGGCCAATGCTGAACGCCGGAATCAATACCGTGCCGTTATCGGCCAAGGCTTGATCTATAACCGCCTCGAGCCGTTGCTGTCTGCTGGCACGATCCTCATGCAGGCGATCACCATAGGTGCTTTCCAATACCAGGATATCTGCCCGCTCGGGCGACTGGGGGCTCGGCAAGAAGGGTGTATGACTTGAACCCAGGTCGCCGGAAAAAACCACACGCTTATCACGCATCTCCAGCGGGTAATTGATATCGCACTCAACATAGGCAGAGCCCAGGATATGTCCTGCTCGCTGCAGGCGAACCCTACATACCAACTGATCGGTTTCGACGATCGTGAACCATCGGTCGAATGGCAGGGCGACCAATCGCTTGTTGATCATCGTCAGATAGTCATCCAGCTCTTTTGCAGAACGGCCAAACTGGTGACTAAAGGCATCTTGCAGGACAACTGGCAATAAATGAGCCGAGGGTTCACTACACAGGATGGGACCACTGTAACCAGCAGCCAGCAACTCAGGAATGCGCCCGACATGATCGGCATGCACATGGGTGAGTACCAATACTTTCACGGTGTCGAGAGCAAACTGAACGGAATTAATAGCGGACGGCTCTTTTCCTCCTGCAGATTCCAGCAAAGCCCCACAATCGATGAGCAGGCTGTGATGTTCATCCATATGCAACTCATGACATGAACCCGTAACACTTTCAACGGCGCCATGATGAGTGATTTGGGGATATTGCATGAATGACCTCGTCAATCCTGACTCAGCGGCAGGTCCGAATCCTCGTAGCACGTAAAATGCCATCGTGCAGACAGATGCACTTAGTGACATTTCAAACAAACTTCGATGGGTTCAACCGCGCTCGTCTATATAGGGAATGAGGTGCATTCTGATTGCGGACAGATTTATTGCAACTGGGTTGACAACTCCCTGCATTGGCTAAATCAGATATAAAATACACATCCAACCCCGTAAACAAAGGGGTCCAAGTATATGCCTGTTAATAAAGTTACAGACCCTTACAGGAACTGATTACCTTTCCGAGCAACTTAGATGACTTTTCCTACAAGGAGTGACGAAAAGCACTACAAAGGCGGTAGTCTTTTCGCAGCCTGATGCTGATCCAGCCAATAATGTTGACCGGGTTTCCGATCCTGTCCGCAGATGAAGGACAGCCCGGAGACATCTTCGAAGGTTCCGAGATTTCGGAATCCGCCATCGCAGATTGCGGAGTGCTTGAACAAGGCAGCTAAAGCGCCCCCACCTTGCGTTTTTTTCGCAGACCCATTGCCCATGACAAAACCGGACCAATGAGCATTCCGACCAGAAGCGCGAGGATTATCGGTACAGAGAGGGAGAGTTGCGGAGCCGACCATCCTAAAAACGCCAGCGAAACAGGCTGCTGATTTTCGAGGATAAAAATAATCGTGGTCGCGACCACGGCCAAGGCGACGACGCCCAGCAGAGCACGTACAAGAATCTGCATGTATCTATTCTCCGTTCTGAAGGCCTAGAGACCTTCTTCTTCGTCTTCATTGACGCGGTCGCGCAGTTCTTTGCCTGGCTTGAAGTGCGGAACAAATTTGCCATCCAGCGTAACCGACTGGCCGGTTTTTGGGTTACGACCCACACGCGGAGCTCGATAGTGCAAAGAGAAGCTGCCAAAGCCCCGTATCTCAATACGGTCGCCGGTGGCCAGGCACTGGGACATTTGTTCAAGCATGGTCTTGATGGCCAGCTCCACATCTTTGGATGAGAGCAGCCCTTGATGGGTGACAATTCGTTCGATCAACTCCGACTTCGTCATATTTTTCCCTTCTTTTTCAAGCAGCTAGATCAGCGCTCCGAAGGTTTTAGCATGACCGGATCGATTTGAACAGCCCAAGTATTGACTTATGTGAGTCTATTACTGTTCGGAAAACATCTGTTGCCGCTGAATGAGCGTGGGCAAGGCTCGAGACCTGGAAGCGCCCCGAAGGCTCTCCAAGGCGAAAACGTTAGAGAAAGCCAGGTTATCCGGCTGCTGACGATCAAGCTGCCTGTCGAAGCGTCAGGAGCTTAAGCTCAAATCTCGCCCACAAAAAAGGGCGACCGAAGTCGCCCTTTTTAATGGTCAATCAGAACTTAGTTCTGTTTTTCCATTTGTGCGCGAAGCAGGTCACCAATAGTGGTAGGACCGGTGCTCTCTGCAGTTTCTGGCTTGCTACGCAGGCTTTGGATCGCTTCTTTCTCGTCTTCAACGTCTTTCGACTTGATGGACAAGCTGATCACGCGGCTCTTGCGGTCAACGCTGATGATCTTGGCTTCGATCTCTTCGCCTTCTTTCAGAACGTTACGCGCGTCTTCAACGCGGTCACGGCTGATTTCGGAGGCTTTGAGGGTAGCTTCGATGTCGTCGGCCAGAGTGATGATGGCGCCTTTGGCGTCAACTTCTTTAACGATACCGCGGACGATTGCGCCTTTGTCATTGACAGTGACGTACTCGGAGAACGGATCGCTTTCCAGCTGCTTGATACCCAGCGAAATACGCTCGCGCTCTGGATCTACAGACAGGATAACGGTGTCGAGCTCGTCGCCCTTCTTGAAACGACGTACGGCTTCTTCGCCCACTTCGTTCCAGGAGATGTCGGACAGGTGAACCAG
>Ga0247814_10000672_pt1 | contig 24904 bp, 19 predicted proteins | sample UWRJL179409R1_FD_179947 | JGI IMG/M metagenome (GOLD analysis project Ga0247814, IMG submission 179947) | Plant litter microbial communities from Arlington Agricultural Research Station in Wisconsin, United States - UWRJ-L179-409R-1 | ecosystem: Environmental > Terrestrial > Plant litter >... | reverse complement strand
CTATTAATCCTTTCGGGATCACCGGATAAACCACAATCGAACAGAAGATACCATAGTTTTCACGAAGGTCCATTGTAAGCGCCGTAGCATCCAGCAGTTCGCCTTTAAGGAACACTGGTGTCACCATTGTATTGGTAATCCCTAAATCAAAGCCACGGGCCCTTAAACCTTTTTGCAGTGAAGTAGCAATAAACCATAATTTCTCTCTCAGCTCAGGATTGTTTTTTAACAGCTCCAGGCGTTTAAGTAAACCCACCACCATTGGCATAGGCAATGCCTTGGCAAAAGTCTGTGAGCGCATGTTATAACGGAAGAAATTAGTCATCTCTTCTGTAGAAGCTACAAAAGCACCAATGCCGGCCATTGATTTTGCAAATGTTGCAAAATAAATATCAACGCCTTCAATGCTGTCCTGCTCTTCATGGGTACCTGCTCCTGTAGGTCCCATCGTACCAAAACCATGAGCATCGTCAATTAACAGGCGGAAATTGAATTCTTTTTTCAGGTCAATGATCTCTTTAATTTTGCCCTGCGCACCAGACATCCCAAATACACCTTCGGTGATCACCAGGATACCGCCGCCAGATTGCTCTACTAATTTTGTAGCACGTTCCAGTTGCTTGCGTGCACTGTCTATATCGTTGTGTTTATACACAAAACGTTTTCCCAAATGTAAACGTAGACCATCAATAATACAGGCATGTGATTCACCATCATAAACGATCACGTCGTTACGGTCTACCAGACAGTCAATAATGGAAAGCATTCCCTGATAACCAAAATTAAGCAGGAAAGCATCAGGTTTCCCTACAAACGCAGCCAGTTCCTGTTCCAGTTGTTCGTGGTACTTAGAGTTACCAGACATCATTCTGGCACCCATAGGGTAAGCCATACCAAATTCTGCAGCACCTTTCTGATCTGCTTCCCTAACTTCAGGGTGATTAGCCAGACCCAAATAATTATTTAAACTCCAAACCAAATGTTCTTTACCCCGAAAATTCATATGTGGTGCAATGGCTCCTTCTAATTTGGGAAACGAGAAATATCCATGCGACCATTTCTGGTGCTGCCCAAGAGGGCCCATATGCTTTGCTATCTTTTCAAAAATATCCAATGTATTTGTATTTAAGTTGTCTTATAATTTTGTGCAAATTTAAGGTTTATATGGCTGAAATACAACTCTGCCCAATTTGCCGCCCCTGTCTTAAACTTACTGTGTCGATTATTATGCCAAAGAGCCTTAACAATGTTACTTGCTAAGGCTCTTTGTTAAACTTTATAGTGTAATCTAGTCAACGTTGTCATGCAGAAATGAATTGTTTGGCCTGATTTCCGTACTGCCATCCTCATCATTACTCAGGGTAAACCTTGATACCTGCGACTCTGAAGAATGCGGCACCTGCTGTAACTGCATTTGCTTGCGTTTATAGGCAGGCTCATTTTCCAGTTCCTGCAATCCATTGGTGGTACGCAGTTTCATGCTCAGGTCTTTCAGTCTCATGATGCGCTCTTTCGACTTTTTCAGCTGATCTTCGATAGATTCATCACTCTTATCATCATCCAGTCCCGGCTCCGGAATTTCTTCCTGGTAGGCCTGTGGTGCTGGTTCCGAATAGTTAGCTTTAGGCGTTTCAAAAACGAAATCCGTTTCTGACACTTTTAATTCAAAATCGCTGCCTTTTTCTTTCTGTGTTTCAGCTGCAGGTGTTTCTTCCTCTACCAGCGTATGTCTGATCACATTATTTTCAGCATCTTCCGTTTTCCTTGTCCTGTTGCCATTGTACATGTCACCGAAAAGATCAGACTGTTTAATATCTTCTTTCAGTTTCATTACCGGCTCATTCGAATAGGCATTGTCTTTTGGTTCAATAAAAGAGTTTACCGGTTCTAATGGTCTGATCAGTGGTGCCTCTTCAGGAGTAAGCAAAGAGATCTTCTTTACATTCTTCCTGTCCTGTGCACGCTGCTCTGTAGTCTGGAAGCCAGTAGCAATAATCGTTACTGAGATTTTATCCCCCAGGTTTTCATCGATACAGTTACCCCAAATCAGGTCTGCCGATAAACCAGCCTTATCCTGGATATAATCCGTGATAATCGCTACCTCATCCATAGTTACTTCACGTAAGCCTGAGCTGATGTTCAGTAAAATATATCTTGCACCTTCAATTTCGTTATCTTTTAGTAATGGAGAAGCCAATGCCCCTTCTACAGCATTCAATGCACGGTTATCACCTTCGCAGGCAAAACTACCCATGATCGATACACCGCTGTCTTTCATTACCGTGCGCACATCCTTAAAATCCACGTTGATATATCCCGGCACAGTGATGATCTCTGCGATACCTTTGGCGGCAGTCGTTAAGATATCATCTGCCTGCGCAAATGCAGAACCTAAAGTAAGGTTACCAAATATTTCACGCAGCCTGTCGTTTGAAATTACCAGGTAAGAATCTACGTATTTTTTTAATTCGTCCAGACCATCTTCTGCCTGCATCTTACGTCGCTTACCTTCAAATGAAAATGGCGTGGTAATAATAGCAACAGTAAGAATATCCAGTTCTTTAGCAGCCTGTGCAATAATCGGACTCGCACCTGTACCGGTACCACCACCCATTCCGGCAGTAATAAACAGCATTTTTGTAGTGCTGCCCAGCATAGCTTTGATATCGTCTATATTTTCTATAGCCGAATTTTTTCCAACTTCCGGAATTGAGCCTGCACCCATACCTTCGGTTAAACTTGCACCTAGCTGTACTTTATTCGGTATAGGACTAAACTCCAATGCCTGCGCATCAGTGTTACAGATTATAAAGTCTACACCTGCAATTCCCTGACGGTACATATGGTTAACCGCATTACCACCACCGCCACCAACACCAATTACCTTGATGATTGATGACTTATCTTTTAACATTTCAAAATACATATATTTATGAATCAGTTACTTAAAAATTGGTTTTACCTGTTCATCTCTCATTGTAATATTACCATTTTTTCCACATTAGTTTTCCACAGGTGTTTATAATGTGGAAAACTAATCTATTGTTGATAATTATTACGGTTTGATATAATCCTCATCACTCACATTCATGTCATCCTTGATGAAGTCTTTAGTCTTCGCTAAAAGCTTATCAAACAATCCACCACCCGGTCTTTTTACTTTGTCTTTCACTGCAGCAGGCTTCTCTACATAGACGCCGGGCTGTTTAAGTTCTTCAATCAGTTCTTCTGCTTTCTGGATACCTTTGATCAATAAGCCCACACTCGTCGCATACATCGGGCTTTTCAGGTCGTCATATATTGCTTTCGGCATGTCTTCATATTTCGAAAGGTGCTCATTAGGGTAACCTACACGGCAATCCAGTCCTGTTACATATTCCACTAACTGTGCAAGGTGTTTTAATAACGCTCCCCCACCGGTAATTACTACACCACCGATCAGTTTTTTCTCATATCCGGAAGATTTGATTTCGTAATAAACGTGCTCAATGATTTCTTCCATACGGGCCTGGATCACATAAGCGAGGTTTTTTACAGAAATCTCCTTTGGTTCCCTGCCACGCAGACCGGGTACACAAATAATCTCATTTTCTTTATTTTCTTCAGCAAGGGCAGAACCAAAACGGGTCTTTAATAATTCTGCCTGGTTACGCATTACAGAACAGCCTTCACGGATGTCTTCGGTAACACTGTTCCCCCCAAATGGGATTACTGCCGTATGGCGGATGATACCTTCGTGGAAAATAGCGATATCTGTAGTACCACCACCAATATCTACCAGCGCAATCCCCGCCTCTTTTTCTTCGTCACTTAAAACAGATTCTGAAGAAGCCAAAGGCTCCAGGATTAATTCCTGGGTTTGTAAACCGGCATTGGTTACGCATCTCATAATATTTTTTACGGCAGTTACCTGTCCGGAAATAATATGAAAATTAGCTTCCAGACGCACGCCCGCCATACCAATAGGGTCTTTTACACCAGGTTCATTATCGACAGTAAATTCCTGAGGCAGTACATGGATGATCTCTTCTCCCGGGGGCATAACCAGTTTGAACATATCATCTATTAACTTATCCAGGTCTTTTTTGCTGATCTCGTTATTTAATTCTCTTCTTGTAAGGATACCGCGGTGCTGTAAACTTTTGATATGCTGACCGGCAATACCAACGTTAACTACACGTACTTCCACATTGGACTGGCCGCTTGCTAATTCAACGGCCTGTGAAATACCCTGTACAGTTTTTTGAATATTGGAAACTACCCCACGGGTTACACCCGCAGATTCGGCCTTTCCAATACCCAAAACCTCAACTTTCCCATGCTGTGTTCTGCGACCAACTATCACACAGATTTTAGTGGTACCGATGTCTAATCCAACAACTATTGGAGATTGAACGGTAGTTTTTTCTTTGCCCATAACTATATTCTTATTTGTCGAATTATATACTATTTGTTTTTCTTGGTATCTTTTTCATTTGATGGTTTTACCACCCTGGCAACCTTTTTAGTCACCGTTTTTGTTGCTGCCGGTTTTGCCGTTGCTTTCGCTGCCGGTTTTATTCCTGGTTTAGTCACTGTCGTTTTCACGGTAGTGCTCTTCACCACTGGCTTTATCACTTTTTTAACTGTCGTCTTTTTTACTTCAGTTGTTGTTTCTTTCTTTACCGCGGGCTTTGTGGTTTTTTTTACCTCGGTCTTTGTAACTTTCTTTATCACAGGTGCCGAAACTTTTTTTACCACTGCTTGTTTGACAGCAGGTTTAGGCTTTGGTGCTGCAATGATTCTTACTGCAGGATACGATGCACTATTCCCTGCCGGCGGAGTACTTTTTTTCTGTTCCGCTGGTTCAGTAAACAAATTTTCATCTGGATTTTTTCTAAGCTCGGAAGCTATTTCTGCTTTCACGATAGAGTCCATTACCTTTTTTGCAGTTACCGGGGTGAGCACTGATTTAGCGGCTACGTAACCATTGGCTGTATGTATGGAATCTGGTTTGTTCTTTTCACAAACGATCTGATTGGTATATTTTACATTAATTGTTTTGTAGGTCTCCCACCCTACCTGTGGCATCGCCTTTTTATAGAATGTAAGCAGGTTATTCATCTTGGTTTCAAGAGAATCTGCATCACCCAGAATTATGCGTTGGTTACCCACTCTTGGTATTAATATGATATCATCATTGTCATTAACAAATATCTGTTCAATTTGTGCGTCCCATAAGCTATCTTTTTTCAAAAATCTTGCCGTTTTATACAAATCAGAAGCCATTTTAGTAATCAATGTATCCACACGTCCGCCGAAGTGCTCCAGGATGTGTCCGTTAGCTACCACTACATTGGCGGTAAAGTTCGGAGACACAGGCATTTTCAGTCCGGAACGATCAATATAGTAGTCCTGTCCGCCAGCGTTAATTATTCTCAATAAGGGTTGCCGCTGACTAATCTCAATGTGTATTACACCGTCCATATCGGCATAAACTGTAGACAGTGCGATATAAGGATTGGCCTTTATCCTGTCTTCAATTGCGTGCAGGTTAATATCCTCCAGCTTCCTTCCAATCAGCTGCCCTTCGCTCTGTCTTAAAATCGCATCAATCTCTTCTCTTTCTATAAAATTATCGGCACCAGGGATAAGAATCTTGATATTAGTACAGTTTACTGTATGTTTTTTTACCTCTACAAAACTCATAAGGGTAACTATTCCGACCAGACAGAAAATCCAGGCAAAACATTTAAAAACAAATTTCCAGTCTACACGCTTAAGCATTGGTTAAAATAATTTTTAACGGTTCTATTAAAGTATCAATATCTCCTGCTCCTACAGTAAGCACTAATTCGGGCTGTTTTTCTTTTACATATTTCAGTGCAGCCTCTTTTGTATATACCCCGCTGTTTGCAAGTGTTACCTTGCCCAGCAAAAACGGCGAATCTATACCTTCCATTGGCAGTTCCCTTGCCGGATAAATATCCAGCAGCAGCAACTCATCCGCAGTACTTAATACACGGGCAAAATCATCTGCAAAATCTTTAGTACGGCTAAAAAGATGAGGTTGAAATATCACCGTCAGTTTTTTATCCGGGTACAATTGCCTAACCGCATCAAAACAGGCACGCAGCTCTTCAGGATGGTGTGCATAATCATCGATATAGATGTGCTCATTTTCTCTTACAATATATTCGAAACGTCTTTTTACTCCTTTAAAACTCGCAATGGCAGCTTTCACTTTCTCCGGGGCTATACCCAGCTTTAGCGCAGCAGCTATAGCGGCCGTTGCATTTTCTACATTGTGTTTCCCCGGCAGCATCAGCTGCAGGTTTTCAATGGTTACCGCACCATCCGTATAGTCAAACACAAAATTGCCCTGCTCTACGCGGATATGCTCTGCACGTACGGTTGCATCCTTTTCCGTCCCGTAAGAAATACCTGCCGTCATTGGAAGGCCTTTTTTTACAAACAGGGTCCCCTCTTCTTTCAGCTGACCTGCAAACAGGTAAAACGACTCATGCAGCTGTGCCGCATCACCATAAATATCCAGGTGATCCGCATCCATAGAAGTGATTACCGCAATATCAGGGTGAAGGGTCAAAAACGACCGGTCATACTCATCTGCTTCCACTACCACCACATCGTTATCACCGATCAGGAAATTACTCTGGTAATTTGTAGTTATCCCACCCAGAAAGGCAGTACAGCCAAAACCGGTGTCGGTAAGGATATGTGCTACAATAGACGAAGTAGTAGTTTTACCATGCGTACCTGCAACGGCAATACAGAACTGTCCTTTACTGATAATCCCTAAAACCTGCGATCTCTTTTGCAGGTCGAACCCGTTATCCCTGAAGTAATTCAGCAATGCCGAATCTTTAGGGATAGCCGGTGTATATACAATCAGCGTTTCCGCTGTATCCAATTTAAATTCTTCCTGCAATGAAGCGATCTCATCCACATACGTCAGCTGGATTCCTTCTGCCTCTAAAGCCGTTGTCAATACAGTCCTGGTTTTGTCGTACCCGCAAACCAGGCACCCCCTTTTATTAAAATAACGGGCAAGCGCACTCATCCCGATGCCACCGGCACCAACAAAATAAACGCGTTTGATTACTTCCAGTTCCATACTTTATATCCCTATTTTATTGCCAGTTTAAAAACTTCAGCTGCAATCAGTTCATCAGCTTCCGGCAATGCCATCTTACCAATATTTACAGACAGCAGCTCCATCCGCTCCTCGTCCTGCAGCAGGTCGAGTGCTTCCTTCACCAGCGTATCTTCCGCAGAACGGTCGTTAATTAATACCGCTGCATTATTTTTTACCAGTGCCATTGCATTTTTTGTCTGGTGGTCTTCCGCAACATTTGGCGAAGGCACCAAAATCACAGGCTTTTTAATCAGGCACAATTCTGCTATCGTCCCCGCACCCGCTCTCGAAATAATTACATCAGCAGCCGCATATGCAAGGTCCATCTGGTTTAAAAATTCCAGCACCCGGATATTCGGATGGAAATTAGCCCCAAGGCGCTCCATTACCCCAGAGTAATAATATTTACCCGTCTGCCAGATCACCTGCACATCCTGATCTATAAAATCCTGCAGGTGTTTTTCCACGCTTTTATTTAACGTTCCTGCACCAAGGCTGCCCCCGGTAACCATAATCGTTTTCTTTAACGGGTCCAGTTTCAGCAATTCGGCCCCGTGGAAATGTTTATTGGTAATATCTACCACATCCTTGCGGACAGGGTTGCCTGTTTTTAATATTTTACCTGCCGGGAAAAACTCGTCCATTCCGTCAAATGCGACACAAACTTTCGAGGCTTTTTTACCTAACCGTTTATTGGTTATGCCTGCATACGAATTTTGTTCCTGGATCAGGTACGGCACATTTTTCCATGATGCCGCAAACAAAATCGGCCCCGAAGCATAGCCCCCCACACCAACTACTACATCAGGCTTAAAATCACTGATCAGTTTCGCTGCTTTCTGTACACTCCCTATCAGCTTAAAAGGCAGGGCAAGGTTTTTTATAATCGAACCACGCTGTATCCCGCTAATCGTTAAGCCCACAATTTTATACCCTGCAGCGGGAACTTTTTCCATCTCCATTCTGCCGGTTGCCCCAACAAATAATATTTCGCAGCCGGGTTCCGTACGCCTCAGTGCATTAGCTATGGCAATGGCCGGAAAAATATGTCCGCCCGTTCCCCCACCAGAAATAATTATCCTTGTTGGTCTCATTTTATATCTATTATGCCATTGCAGGGATCTCCCCTACAATTACTTTATTATTGATTTGATCTGCAGGTTTATCACCCGGCAGTTTTTTACCATTTTCTTCCACGTCCCTGCTTACGCTCAGGATAATACCAAAAGCAATACTCGTGAAGATCATCGACGTTCCTCCCATACTTACCAGCGGCAGTGGTACTCCCGTTACCGGACCTAACCCTACGGCAACAGCCATATTGGCAAAGGCCTGTATCGTGAGACTAAAACTTAACCCCGCTGCCAGCAGAGCACCAAATGCCTTGGGGCTCTGTGTCACAATCCGCACGCAGCGGTATAGCAATACCAGATACAGCATAATGATCACCAGCGCACCAAACATCCCGTATTCTTCCACAATAATGGCGAAGATAAAATCCGAATAAGGGTGTGGGAGAAAGTTCCGCTGTGTACTGTTACCCGGGCCTTTTCCAAATACCATTCCCGATGCCAGGGCTATCTTGGCCTGGTCTGCCTGAAAAGTCTTGTCAGAATGCTGCATCTCCGGGTGCAGGTACGAGTTGATCCTCGATTTATAGGTTTCCCTCCGCGGGCCTAAAAAGAACACGAACATCAGTAATACAAATCCCCCGGCACACACAATCATGATCTGTTTAATACTGATCCTGCCGATAATCAGTAAGAGTATGCTTACGCCAAACAGCATCAGTGCTGTTGAAAGGTTGGCAAGTGCAATCAATACAAAAACCAGACATACCGAACCCATGATAGGGATAAATGATGTTTTCACATCCTTAATGTTTTCCTGCTTTTTGGTCAGCATCCTTGCCAGGAAAGTAATGAGTGATAACTTCGCCAGATCGGAAGTCTGGAAAGTAAGCCCGATAATCGGGATCTTTACCCAACGTGAAGCATCGTTCAGACTGGCACCAAAAACCAGCGTATAAAACAATAGCGGGATCGTAATAATCATCAGGATCTTAGAGATACCCGCATAATACTTATAATCCAGTAAATGCGCTATATAGATCATACCAATCCCCATCACCACAAAAATAAGGTGTTTAGTCAGTAATAATTTCTCTACTGTTTTGCCTTGTTTATAGGCCAGCGTTCCCGTTGCACTATAAACCGCCAGTATCGAAATCAAAGAAAGCAGGATAATGATCAGCCATATCCAGCGGTCCCCTTTCGTTTTATCTATCAGCAGTTGTATTGTACTCATTTTTATAATTCTTTTACAGCCATCTTAAATTGATTGCCACGGTCTTCATAATTCTTAAAAAGATCAAAGCTTGCACAGGCAGGCGATAACAATACGGTATTTCCTTTGGTAGCCAGATGATAGGCAACCTGCACTGCTTCATGTGCAGAAAAAGTATTCACAATCACTTCCACATCATCTTCAAAAGCTTCGTGGATGCGCTTGTTATTTTTACCCAGGCACACTATTGCTTTTACCTTCTGTTTTACCAGGTCTTTCAGCATATCATAGTCGTTCCCCTTATCTACGCCACCCATAATCAGGATCACATCGGTATTTACACTTTCCAGTGCATACCAGGTAGAGTTCACGTTTGTTGCTTTTGAATCATTGATATAATCTACACCAGAAATCTTCGCTACATGTTCTAAGCGGTGCTCAATATTTTTGATATCACCCATGCTCTCGCGGATTACCGTATTACGGATGTCCAGAACTTTAGAAACTATGCCCGAAGCCATAGAGTTGTAGATATTGTGCTTGCCCTGTAAGGCTAACTCTGCTATTGACATGGTTAGTTGATCTATTGGATTTATAGTAAAATGTATATTGTCTCCCTCGAGATAAGCACCGTTTTCCACCTTTTTACGGATCGAGAACGGATGTTTTGCAGCATTTATTTTTACACCCTTCAGTGCTTTTATAGTTTCTTCATCATCTGCACAGAAGATAAAATGATCTGCTGCAGTCTGGTTTTGTGTAATGCGCATTTTTGATGCGGCATAATTAGACATTTTATAATCGTACCTGTCTAAATGGTCTGGCGTAATATTCAGTAATACCGCAATATCAGCCTTAAAATCATGCATATCATCCAGCATAAAGCTTGATATTTCCAGTACGTACCAGTCGAAATTTTCTGTGGCTACCTGTGCGGCAAAACTATGCCCGATATTGCCTGCCAGGCCAACATTCAATCCTGCTTTCTGCAGGATATGGTACGTAAGCATGGTAGTGGTAGTTTTACCATTTGATCCGGTAATACAAATCGTCTTTGCAGCGGTATACCTTTTTGCAAATTCAATCTCCGAAATCACAGGGATTCCTTTTTTCTTTAGTTCCTTGATAATGGCAACAGAATCTGCGATACCCGGACTTTTAATCACTTCATCTGCATTCACAATCTCTGCTACAGTATGCTGCTTCTCTTCAAACCTGATCGCCAGTTCTACCAGGGTCTGTTTATAGCGGTCGGCTATAGCACCAAAATCCGACACAAAAACATCAAAACCCTGTTTCTGTGCCAGCATCGCCGCACCAATCCCGCTTTCACCAGCGCCGAGTATAACAATTCTTTGCTTTCCCATTACCTTAATTTTAAAGTGATGATCGTGATAATTGCCAGCAGTATACTGATAATCCAGAAGCGGGTAACAATCTTCGCTTCATGGTACCCTTTTTTCTGATAATGGTGATGCAGTGGCGACATCAGGAAGACCCTTCGCCCCTCTCCAAAACGCTTTTTGGTATATTTAAAATACGATACCTGTATCATTACCGAACAAATCTCTATCAGGAATACCCCGCACAAAATCGGGATCAGTAATTCTTTTCTGATCATAATCGCCAGTGCAGCAATAATACCACCGATTGCTAAACTCCCGGTATCGCCCATAAATACCTGCGCAGGGTAAGAATTGTACCATAAAAAGCCTACACAGGCCCCCACAAAAGCACCTGCAAAAATCATCAGCTCGCCAGAATTTGGGATATACAGGATATTCAGATAGTCCGCGATCATGGTGTTACCCGATACATAGGCCAGCAAGCCCAGTGTAATCCCGATAATAGCTGATGTGCCCGTAGCCAGTCCGTCTATACCATCTGTAATATTTGCACCGTTTGATACCGCTGTAATAATAAACACCACGATAAGGATAAATACAAACACTGCGTACTTCTCGTACCCCGGGCCTAAAAACTTAAGTACCTTGGCATAATCAAACTCATTGTTTTTGTAGAAAGGGATGTTTGTAATGGTCGATTTTACATCCTGGGTGTAGTAAAACTTCTCCCCTTTCTGTCTCAGCACCATCGGTGCTGTATTTTTCGAAATGCCAGTCTCATCCACCGTTTGCCTAACCACAATATTGGGGTTAAAATACATCGTCCAGCCAATAATCAGTGCCAAACCTACCTGCCCTACAATTTTAAACCTGCCTGCAAGCCCTTCTTTATTCTTTTTAAATACCTTAATATAATCATCCACAAAGCCTACTGCACCCATCCAAACTGTAGTAACGATCATCAGCAGCACATAAACATTCGTCAGGTTGGCCAGTAACAATGTAGGCACAAGTATACCCAACAGGATCATGATCCCGCCCATAGTTGGTGTACCCTGTTTTTGCATCTGTCCTTCCAAACCTAAATTTCTTACTGTTTCACCCACCTGCATTTTGTGCAGGTAATTGATAATCCTTCTGCCGTAAACCGTGGTAATAATCAAAGAGATGATAATTGCCAGCGAGGTACGGAAAGTAATATATTGGAACAACCTTAATCCCGGAAATTCGTAGTGCGCATTTAAGTATTCAAATAAAAAGTATAGCATTAGCCGAGTAAGTTTAGTTGTTCCGTTAATACTTCTTTATCATCAAAATGATGCCTTACACCATTAATCTCCTGATATTTCTCATGTCCTTTTCCTGCAATCAGGATAATATCTCCCGGTTTTGCCAGGTGGCATGCTGTTTTTATAGCTTCCCTGCGATCGGCAATCGTCATCGTTTTACGCCTGTTTGTTGGCGATACACCTGCTTCCATTTCCGTAAGGATCATAGCAGGATCTTCCGTTCTCGGGTTATCCGAAGTAAGGATCACTTTATCGCTCCAGTCACACGCTACCTGCGCCATAACCGGGCGTTTAGTCTTATCCCTGTCGCCACCACAGCCAATTACCGTAATCACCTGTTCGGTACCTTTCCTGATATTCGCAATAGTGCTCAGCACATTCTGCACAGCATCGGGTGTATGTGCATAATCCACAATCCCGATAATCTGTTTGGCATTGCTTACATAATCGAACCTGCCTTCGGCACCGGTCAGATCGCTCAGCAGCGTCAGCACGTTTAATTTATCCTCTCCAAGCAGCATCGCTGTTCCATAAGCTGCGAGCAGGTTATACGCATTAAATGACCCTACCAGTTTGAAAAATACATCTACCTGGTCCACTTCGAGGTTTAACCCGCTAAACCTGTTTTCAATAATCCTTGCCTGGAAATCTGCCATCTGCTTTAGCGCATAGGTTTTTTTCGAAGCCCTGGTATTTTGCAGCATCACCATCCCGTTTTTGTCATCTCCGTTGGTCAATGCAAAAGCAGTTTTGGGCAGATCATCAAAAAAGGCTTTTTTTGCCCTGATGTAATTATCGAATGTTTTATGAAAATCGAGGTGGTCGTGCGTAATATTAGAGAACACACCCCCCACAAATGTCAGCCCTTCAATCCGGTGCTGCACTACTGCATGCGAGCTTACTTCCATAAAGCCGTACTGGCAACCTGCATCAGCCATTTGTTTCAGCAGCTTGTTTAGTGCCAGCGGATTGGGTGTAGTATGTGTAGCAGGGATAATTTCTTCATTGATCTGGTTCTGTACCGTCGAGATTAACCCCGTACTGTAACCCAGGCTCCTGTATAATTTAAACAAAATGGTCGCAATTGTCGTCTTTCCATTTGTCCCGGTAATACCTACCAGCTTTAATTTCGCGGAAGGGTTACCATAATAGTTGGAGGCCATAATACCCAGTGCCACCGAAGTATTGTCTACCTCGATATAAGTTACTGCGGCATCTTTTTCTTCCGGCAGCTCTTCACAAATAATAACGGAGGCACCAGTACTGATCGTCTGCCCGATATAGGCATGACCGTCAGACAGCGTTCCCCTAACAGCAAAAAACACAGCACCTTTTTCTACCTCACGCGAGTCAAAAGTAAGCACACTGATTTCCCTGTTGGTAGAACCAACCAGGTTTGTTATTGCTACACCATATAAAACATCCTGCAACTGCATCTTAATTCAATTCTAATTGTACCAACAGACCTTTTCCTATTTTTGTACCGGAAGCAATAGACTGTTCTGTTACTTTACCACTACCATTGATCTTGGTGATTAATCCAGCATTTCCCAAAAGGTATAACGCATCTTTAAGTCCCATTCCCACTACATTTGGCATCAGCCCTTTTACGGAGCTGAATTCCTCATAAATTATCCCGTTGCTTGTATCCACACTATTAAAATAGGCCGATTTTGCAGCATACAATGTTTTTATCCCCAACGTATTATAAACCTTTTTAACTGCTTTACTTTGGCCTGCCTTAGCCTCTGGTGCTTTGGTATTTCCTACAAGGTGATCGGCCACATTATTGTACATCTGGATGTCGCTTGCGTAAATACGGTCAGCAATCTCCTTAAACACCGGCCCTGCCACAGCAGCCCCGTAATACCCATGTTTTGGCCCGTTAATTGAAACCATAATAGAGTATTTTGGCTTATCTGCGGGGAAATATCCGCAAAACGACGCCTGGTAACTCTTTTTAGCACGGTAACCCCTGTTTCCATCTGCTACCTGCGCTGTTCCCGTTTTACCGGCAACCTTATAAAAAGGCGAACCCATCAGCTTACCCGAACCTTCAGTAACCACACCTTCCAGCATAGCCTGTAATTTTTTTAATGTTTTTTCCGAACAGACCTGCTTATTGATCACCCTGGCCTGAAACTGCTCTATCGGGTTACCCAGCCTTCTGATCTCTTTTACAAAAATCGGTGCGATGTACCTTCCGTTGTTGGCTACTGCATTATAAAACGAAAGCATCTGCAATGGTGTAATCATCATCTCGTAGCCATAAGCCATCTGAGGCAAGGTTAAACCACTCCAAGAAGTATTTTCAGGGTTTTTTATGTTCGGTTTAGTTTCTCCCGGGATCTGTAATTCTAACTTTTTGTTCAGTCCAAAATCATATAAATGATCTGTAAACTGTGAAGGGTTATCCTTATAGTTCCCGTATACCAGTTTGGCCACTGCCACATTTGAAGATTCCTCAAATGCTTTTTTTACTGTTACTGTTCCTATCTCATGCGTATCCCTGATGGTTTTACTATAAACCTTATAGGTACCATTTCCTGTAGCTACTAACGTGTTGGTATCTACTTTATCATCTTCCAGCAGCGCCATGTACGATGCAAGCTTAAATGTAGAGCCCGGATCCTGGCTGCCTGCAATGGCATAGTTAAATTTCTCCTGATATATACCTTCGCTCACCCGGGTGTAATTGGCAATCGCCCTTACTTCGCCCGTTGCTACTTCCATCAATATCACCGTACCATGGTCTGCATCGCTCGTAATCAGCTGTTTTTCTAAAGCGCTTTGTGCAAGGTCCTGCATATTAATATCTATGGTAGAGATAATATCCGCGCCTTCTTTTGGTGCAATCTCTGCCTCTTCATTTACCGGCATCCAAACACCACCTGCGATCCGTTGTACCAGGCGTTTACCGCTTTCACCATTAATGTAATTGCCATAAGCACCTTCCAGACCCACACCATTGGATACATTTTCATTTTTGTAACCGATAGTCCTCTCTGCAAGCGACTGGAAAGGTTTAATCCTTTTATTCTGCTGGATCGCCATCAGGCCCCCGCTATATTTCCCGATATTGTACAAAGGAAATGTGCGCAGCGTTTTCAGGTCCTGGTAGTTCACCTTGCGTTTAATCAGCAGGTACCTCACACTGTCCCGTCTCGCGTTACGCAATATCCGTGAATACTCTTTTGGCGTTTTATCGGCAAAAAACTGTGACAGCTTCATGGCCAGCGAATCCACTTTGCTATAATACAGTTTACTATCGCTGATACCACCAGCGTAAGTATCCATCCTCAATTCATATTCTGGTACAGAAGTAGCCAACAAGCTGCCATCATTAGAATAAATATTCCCACGTGCTGCCTCTACATTGATATACTTTGTAGAGAGACTATCGGCCATGGCACGCCATTTATGTCCCTCTACAAATTGTACATCGCATAATCTGATCAATACCGCCACGGCAAGCAGTACAATCAGTCCGAAGGACAAATAAACACGCAATAATATGTTAGCTCTAATATTCATCACTGCTTATTATAATTTTTTTAGGAGGTTCTGTCAGCTCCTTTATTCCTAGTGTGTCAACCTTTTTAGCTACTTCTGTCAATTTGCTCCTGAACATCAGATCAGCTTTAAGCGATTTGTATTCCCAGCTTAGTTCCTTTACTTCTTTATTTAATTTATCTATATCCCTGATGTTCTTAACCGCCATATGGCTGTTCCCGATATAAAGCATCGTTAACAGCGATAAAAAAATAAGAAAAGGCATCATAGCCGTAGCCGCTTCTTTCGAAACAGCACCGTCTGTAAAAAGCTTTTTAAAGAAAAGGTTCGGGCTCTCCGAGTCGGCAGATTTTCTTGGCTTTTTTAGCCTGATTACCGGCTCCTGTAATTCCTCTTCCTGTTCTTCCTCTATATCTTCTCTGAACTGGTTACTCATAATTTCTCCCCAATCCTTAATTTAGCACTGCGCGACCGGCTGTTTCTTTCCAGCTCTTCCTCGTCGGCCACTACCGCTTTACGCGTAATCGCTTTAAAAGGCTTCTCTTCGTTACCAAAGAAATCTTTCTCTACTTCTCCCCTAAACTTCCCCTTTGCAATAAAATTCTTTACCGGCCTGTCTTCCAGAGAATGGTAAGACATTACCACTAACCTGCCGCCGGTGTTTAACACATCTGCGGTTTGTACCAGGAAATTCTCCAGTACTTCAATTTCAGCGTTTACCTCTATACGCAAAGCCTGGAAAACCTGCGCCATATATTTATTTTCTTTTCCTTTAGGAATATGTGCTCTTGCAGCAGCCTTAAAATCGGCCAGGGTTTGTATCGGGTTGCCTGTACGGTAAGTTACTACCGCTCTGGCCAAAGACTTAGCATTTTTAACTTCGCCATAAATCCCAAAGATCCGGTGCAGTTTTTCTTCTGTGTAGGTATTCAAAACATCGGCAGCCGTAAGCTTACCCTGTTTGTCCATACGCATATCCAGTGTAGATTCAAAACGTGTAGAGAACCCTCTTTCAGGTTCGTTAAACTGGTGCGAAGACACACCCAAATCGGCCAATATGCCATCTACCTGTTTATACCCCAGCAGGCGAAGGTTATTCTTTAAAAAAGCAAAATTCTGGTCTACAAACAGAAAACGGGGATCATCAATTTTATTGCGCTGTGCATCCGGGTCCTGGTCAAATGCAATCAGTACCCCGTTCTTTCCTAATTTGCTTAGGATCTCCCTTGAGTGCCCACCCCCGCCAAAAGTCACATCTACATACACACCGTCTGGTTTGATATTCAAACCATCGATACATTCCTGCAATAGCACTGGCACATGATAATTACTTTCCATCTTCCCCCCTGTTTTTATTTCCCATCACTTCTTCAGCGAGATTTGCAAAATCTGCAGGCTCGCTGTCTAATAAACTATCATATGCAGATTTCGACCAGAGTTCGATTTTATCAAACTGACAGGCCAATACAACCTCCCCCTCAATACCAGCAAATTCCAGTAATGATTTTGGTAAGTTCACCCTGCCGGAAGCATCAAGGGTCAGCTCTGTTGCACCACGTGTAAAAAAACGTATGAATTCACGCGTTTTTTTCTCATATTGGTTCAGCTTGCTCAACTCCTCAACGATACTTTCCCATACTTTTTTCGGGTAGATCACCAGGTGCTTTTCAAAGCCCCTGTTTACCACAAGTCCCTCTTGCTCAACATCAGGCAATTGTTTCTTCAGATTCGAAGGGACCATCATGCGGCCTTTCGTATCCAGTTTACAATCAAATTCTCCTAATAGCTGAACCATTCTAGTATCTACACATTTTATGTAGTGTAAAAATAGATACTTCTACCACTTTTTACCACTTTCTACCACAAAAAAGTTATCAACATACTTTTTTCCCCAATATTCCCCACCCCAAACGCGAAAAACCGCTATTAAAGCGGTTTTTCGCAGTAAACGATAAAATCGTCTACCTTGTATTTCTGTAATATATTCTAAATATCAGCCTTGATAATCAAAACATTAAAAGAATATTTTAGTTATTGATCGCCTTAACACCCGGCAATTCTTTACCTTCCATGTATTCCAGCAAGGCACCACCACCGGTTGATACGTAGCTCACTTCATCTTCCAATCCAAATTTCGCAATTGCAGCAGCAGAATCACCGCCACCGATCAATGAAAATGCACCGTTTTCTTTGGTTGCAGCTACAACGGCATCAGCAATTGCGCGTGTTCCCTGCTCAAAATTTGCCATTTCAAACACGCCCATCGGACCGTTCCACAACAAAGTTTTTGATTTTTTGATCACTTCAGCAAACAAAGCAATTGATTTTGGACCAATATCCAATCCCATCCAGTCTGCCGGAATTTGTCCTGCGTCCACATCTTTTTTCTGTGCATCATTATCAAATTTGTCTGCAATAACTGTATCTACCGGCAACAGGATATTCACACCTTTTGCTTTCGCTTTTTCCAGTAATTCCAGGCAAAGTTCCATCCTGTCTGCTTCCAGTAAAGAAGTACCAATTTCGCCACCCTGTGCTTTAGCAAAAGTATAAGCCATACCACCGCCAATAATCAGGTTATCAACTTTATCCAGCAAACTTTCAATCAGTAAAATCTTGTCTGAAACTTTTGCACCACCCATAATTGCAGTGAAAGGTTTATCTGCATTATTATTGATTTTCTCTGCATTTTTCAACTCTTCCGCCATCAGGTATCCGAAGTATTTTTCTGCAGGGAAAAATTCTGCCACAATCGCTGTTGAAGCATGTGCACGGTGTGCCGTACCGAAAGCATCATTCACATAAATATCGCCCAGTTTAGCTAGTTTACCAGCAAATTCTTTATCTCCTTTTTCTTCTTCAGGGTAAAAACGAAGATTCTCCAACAATAAAACTTGTCCGGGTTCCAGGTTTTTAGCCTTATCAGTAGCTTCTGCACCAATACAATCATTTGCAAATTTCACTTCAATGTCCAGCATTCTCGACAAATCGCCAAGGATATGTTTTAGTGAAAATTTATTTTCCGGGCCACCTTTAGGGCGACCTAAATGCGACATTAAAATTACAGATCCGCCATCATTCAATATTTTAGTGATCGTTGGCAATGCTGCACGCATCCTTTTATCATCAGTAATAGTAAAATCCTTATCCAGGGGTACATTAAAATCTACCCTTACTAAAGCCTTTTTACCGTTAAAATCGCACTGGTCAATTGTTTTCATCTTTTATATAATATTAAGTAAACGGATGGTTAGGGTAACCCTGCACCATCCCCTGTTCATTTATTTTCTTATCTGATAGCACATATCAAAATGCGGGCCTATTCCCGGAATTTCGAACTCTTCACCCAGAGTTTCAAATCCCAGCCTGGAATAAAACCCCTTTGCCAAACTCCTTGCATTGCACCAAATATAAGCAGCCTGAACTGATGTGAGTTCATTAATTGCAAATTTAATCAATGCTGCACCATAGCCCTTACCTGCAAAATCCGGATCGGAGGCCATCCCCCTTAACCGGAAACCTCCAGCGCCAAGGCCGGCGTAGTCTTCCGGAAAAAATGTCCCTATACAAACCAGCTGTTCTTCCGCAAAATACCCCAGGTGGAAAATACCTGTTGCTTCATCAGTAGGGAATACACATTCTGCTAAAGGCTTGCCATTTCTTAAAACCGCACTGCGTAAAGGCAATGTCTTTTCCTGTGAGATCCTTTTAATCATATTGTGCAGCAATCCTGGTCACCAAATCTACTAATCTTGCCGAATATCCAGACTCATTATCATACCAGCCTACAACTTTAACCAGGTCGCCCACGATAGAGGTAAGCTGCGCATCAAAAATGCAGGAATGCGGGTTGTCCAGGATATCTACAGATACAATCGGGTCTTCCGTGTATTCCAGTATCCCTTTCATCTCATTCTCTGCAGCCACTTTAAAAGCCTGGTTAATCTCTTCGATGGTAGCAGGATTTTTTAGGATACACGTAAAATCGGTTAACGAACCATTCAATACCGGCACCCTTATTCCTGCGCCACCTAATTTACCTTCCAGGTGAGGAAAGATATTGGTAATAGCCTTTGCTGCCCCGGTACTTGTAGGGATAATAGAGGCAGAAGCCGCCCTTGCCCTTCTCAAATCTTTATGCGGTGCATCATGCAGGTTCTGGTCGCCCGTCATAGAATGGACAGTAGTAATATATCCGTCCAAAATCCCCCAGCGGTCATCCAAAATTTTCACCATCGGTGCCACGTTATTGGTGGTACATGAGGCATTTGACAATAAATCTGCACTTAAATCTATATCTCTATCATTTACCCCCAGCACAAACATAGGAATATCTTTATCTGCCGGTGCTGAAATCAGCACCTGCTTTGCACCAGCTTCCAGGTGCCCGCCTGCCGCTGCCCTGGTAGTAAATTTACCGGTAGACTCCAGTACGAGGTCAATTTCCAGGGTTCTCCAGGGGAGCAACTGTGGTACGGTTTCATGAAAAACCAAAATCCTTTTCCCATTGATAATCAGTGCTTCCTCATCAAAGGATACATCACCTTTAAAACCGCGGTGCACAGTATCATATTTAAAAAGATGTGCCAGCGTTTTCGGATCACCAAGATCATTTATAGCGACCACGTTGATGTCTTTTTCCAGTGCGGTACGTAAAAAAGTACGGCCTATCCTACCAAATCCATTAATTGCTAATTTCATTTTTTATCTTTTTAACGGTCGCAAAACTACCTATATTCTTTTAGTAAGGAGACGAATATTTATTGTTTTACACTAGGTTAATATTTGGGCGGGAGAAACATTTTCGCAGGTCATACAAACTGCTTAGGGGTATATTTATCGCGTCATACAGCATATCAGTAATTGCGATACCTGCAGCAAATGTAAATATCACTAATATGATAGACCGGACAACCCGGGGGGATGGCAGACCCGCCATAAGTAACATATTACCGGAAATGCACACAACTTATCTTTAAAAGATTAATGCTAAAAAATAAATTGTATATTTCTTACCTCAACCAGATCATAAACAAAGAGGATTTATTTTTTATAAAACGTTATACTTCATATGGGCTTATTCGACAAATTACGCGGAGAATTTATTGATATTATTGAGTGGACCGATGGCACAAACGATACCATGGTTTACCGGTTTGACCGCTATCAGAATGAAATAAAAAACGGCGCAAAGCTCACTGTACGCGAAGGGCAGGTTGCTGTTTTTATCAACGAAGGCAGAATAGCTGATATTTTTTCGCCGGGCATGTATTCATTAACTACCGAAAACCTGCCCATATTTTCTACCCTCGAAGGCTGGAAGTATGGATTTAACAGTCCTTTTAAAGCAGAAGTTTATTTTATCCGTACCGCTAACATTACCGACCAGAAATGGGGCACTAAAAATCCGATTATTCTCAACGATAAACGTTTTGGAATGATCGAAATACGCGCATATGGTACTTATGTGATGCGTGTTAGCGAGCCCGCAGTATTTATCAAAGAAATTGTAGGTACAGACGGAAACTTTACCGCTGATAAAATTGCAGAGCAGCTGAAGAGCATGATTGTAGCACGGTTCACTGATGCTGCCGGCGAAGCCAACCTGCCTATCGAAAATTACGCTTCCAATATTACCGAGATATCAGACCTGCTGGAGGGCATTATCGGGATAGAATTTAAAAAATATGGTATCGAGCTCACCAAATTCCTTATAGAGAATGTGTCGATGCCCGAAGAAATTAAAAATGAAGTATTTGAGCTGAGTCGTTTGCATACAGTAGACTTAAATAAACTCACCCAGATCAAAGCAGCTAAAGCGCTGCAAACCGCTTCAGAAAACAGTTCGCCCGGTACTGGTATAGGAATGGAGTTCGCTATGGCAAATATGATGGGCCAGGTATTTACAGGGCTTAACCAACAGAACAGGCCCGGTACCACACCACCACCGGTACCAACCGCCTTATCTTATTATGCAGTGATTAACGGACAGCAGGCTGGTCCGTATGATATCAACGTGCTAAAACAGATGGCAACGCAACAACAACTTACTGCTGCTACACTGGTTTGGTATGCAGGATTGAAAGACTGGATCACTGCAGACCAGTCTCCCGAGTTACAAGCTATATTTGGAACACTTCCTCCACCGGTACCCGGACAATAGATGGAAAATATAAATCAAGAGGTTAGCGGTAGTAAAATTACCTGCAAGAGTTGTGGCGCCTATTTGAAATATAAGCCAGGCACGCAGTTTACCAGTTGCGAGTATTGTGGTTTTGAAAATGAAATAGTTGTAAAACAGACTAGCATTGAGGAGCACGACTATCTTGCGATGTTAAATAATGAAACTCCGCAGGATACGATCTCCGCACAGTTTATCAAGTGTGAGAGCTGCCAGGCCGTGTCTACCTTAAGTTCTAACCTCAGTTCTGCCTTTTGTCCGTACTGCACCAGTCCGCTGATCATTGGTAACCTGCATACGGAAACCATCATCCAGCCGAAATCACTGCTTCCTTTCAGGCTCGATCAAAAGCTGGCAAAAGACGAATTTGCCAAATGGATCAGGAAACTATGGTTTGCACCAAATAACTTAAAGCAGGTACTTAGCCTGGATAACTTTAAAGGGATCTATATTCCCTACTGGACGTTTGATACAGATACCTATACCGAATATAGCGGTGAACGGGGGGAGTATTATTATGTGACAGAATCCTATACCACAGAGGAAGATGGCGAACAGGTTACTAAAACCAGAGAAGTGCGCAAAACCAGATGGTACGATGCCAGCGGTGCCGTTGATGTGCCCTTTGATGATCTGCTGGTAATTGCCACGCGTTCCCTTCCGGCAACACAATCCCAGCGGCTCGAACCATGGGACATGGAGAACCTGGTCCCTTTTGATGAGAGTTATCTTAGTGGCTTCATCACAGAAAAATACCAGATCAACCTGAAAGAGGGATTTGAGATTGCAAAAGAGCTATCCGTAAGCGGGATAGAAAATGCTATCAGGGATGATATAGGCGGTGATGAACAGCAGATCAGTTCTATGGAAACTACGCATTCTAATATTACTTTCAAACACCTGCTGTTTCCCGTGTACGTAAGTGCCTATAAGTACAATAAAAAATTATACCAGTTTCTGATCAACGGACGTACCGGAGAAGTACAGGGACAACGGCCTTACAGCTGGATCAAAATCGTATTATTCGTTATTGCTATTCTGATTTTACTGCTTGTGCTATCTATGTTTGTATAGGTACAGCATGAATTAGAAGAAGAGTGTCGCAGCGGTCACATTTCTAGTAATCGCAACTTTAGGTAGTGATCCTATTATATACGTCGCTGCCAAAAATGCAAATCATATATAAAACAAGAAATCCCTGCAGTTTGCACTACAGGGATTCTTTAAGATTTGGCACCGACCTACTCTCCCACGTGTTACCGCAGTACCATCGGCTCTGGTGGGCTTAACTTCTCTGTTCGGAATGGGAAGAGGTGGACACCACCGATATAGACACCTAAATATTTTTAGCGTATTGTAATTACTTATAATACGTTTATGTCATATTGATGCCCAAAGATACAATTAAAACGGACATTTACACTATAAAATAATTTGGGTTAGCCGGAAATCGAGTAACTACTTAATATTCGTATATTTAAGTAGTAAACCTAACCAAATTTTTAACTGTAATGGGCCGCCAATGGTTTAAGTTGAAGCTTACCATTCTGCTAATATATACCTCTATATATATTATATGCCCGGCCCATGCGCAAAAATTCGAGTTCGAGCGCAAAAAAAAGAGCGAGTCTATCTCTTTCACAGAAATCAAAAACCTGGTAGTAATCCCGGTATATGTCAATAACAAAGGACCCTATAATTTTTTGCTTGATACAGGGGTAGGCCATATGATTATTACCGATACCACTTTCCTGGCTGGTCTTAACCTCTCACAATACCAAACCGTAAAGGTACAGGGCTATGGATTAGGCGAAGGCATAGAAGCTATTGTTACCCGAGATATGAATGCCAGCGTAGGAATAGCGAGGATCAAAAATATCCCGACTGCCATATTTAAAAGTGATGTGTTCGATCTGTCAGCCTACCTGGGTATGAAAATTCACGGTATACTTGGTTATTACTTCTTTAATAGTTTCGTGGTAAAAATCAATTATGGTACAAACAGACTTACTTATTATGACCCGGGTTTAAAGAAGAAACGTAAAGGTTTAATGATCCCTATCAGGATGTCTAATGGAAAACCGTATATCACAGCAGAGGTAGAATTATCCTCATTGCCAAACACGCAGATTGAATTACTTGTAGATAACGGATCCAGCCATCCCCTTATGTTAGAATCACTAAACAGTTTGCCCTTTCCTGTCCCACAAATTAACATACCGGCAAACCTGGGTGTCGGGATAAATGGCGAAATCAAGGGCGTGATGGGAAGGATCAATACACTGAAAATAAAAGACCTTGAATTCGGTCAGGTATTAACAGGATTTCCCGAGTATAACAAAGACCGCGCAACGATAGAAGGTAAAAGCAGGAATGGAAGTTTAGGTGCAGAGCTGCTTAAGAACTTCCTGGTCACATTTGACTATCAGAACAGGGCTATGTACCTGAAAAAAAGAAATCATATCCGCTATAAGTTTGAGCACGACATGTCTGGCATGGAAATCTACGTACACCAGGAAAAGACAGACCGCTTTTACGTGGGTCGAATAGAGCCCGGTTCACCTTCTGAAGATGCGGGAATTTTGGCAGGTGATGAAATACTCTCCGTCAACTTTAAAAACATGAACCAGTATACCCTGGATGGGTTGACGGAATTGCTGAGGGAGCGCGACGGACAGCAGATGCTGATTGAGGTACAGCGTAGAAATGAAAGGGTAATCACCGTGATACGACTTAAAAAAAGGATATAGGAGAAATTTTTGTTATTGATTCGAAGCTATATACTTATGCTGTGTAGGTGCTTTTGTACTCAGCTAATTTCGGTGCTGTCTGCTCAGCTATCCTTCTTTCCGTATGTTAGATATGTCTACAGTGTAGCTAACATAAGTCATTGCTGACTACACGCTTACCCTGCATATACGATGCTTCGCTGGAACGTTTAAATACATTGAGGTAATAATGGATTAAGGATTTAATACGCTAGCATCTCCTTGGGTTGACATATAACATATGGAGATAAACAGTAAGCACTATGGAAAGTGGAATGAGTAAAAAACCGTATAAACCAGAAAAGCCTCTCAGTTTCCTGAAAGGCTTTCTTTAAGATTTGGCACCGACCTACTCTCCCACGTGTTACCGCAGTACCATCGGCTCT
>Ga0247814_10000671_pt1 | contig 24951 bp, 20 predicted proteins | sample UWRJL179409R1_FD_179947 | JGI IMG/M metagenome (GOLD analysis project Ga0247814, IMG submission 179947) | Plant litter microbial communities from Arlington Agricultural Research Station in Wisconsin, United States - UWRJ-L179-409R-1 | ecosystem: Environmental > Terrestrial > Plant litter >... | reverse complement strand
GGCCCACTATAACCCTCATTTTGAATACTCCAGTGAACTCACATGGTGGTTCTAATCATTCTTGTGAATGGATCAAATTGAGGAAAGATGGATTACTGACTTTTTCCAGATACAAAAAGCAAGATAATACGGCAGATTATGCCCTTGTTTTGGGAACACGCCAGAATCTTGAATTAATTTGGAATAAGGACTCGCAATATATTGAGGTGAAAGTACATGCCAAACATTCGTTTAGTGGTATATACAAATCGTTTAACCAAAAATATTTTACTAAAAATACTTGTATTAAGGATGGAATGTTTAATTTTGGTCTAACATTTGATATTTCATGATACTAACTGATAATTTAACCTTTTAATCCATTTAATATGAACAGCGATATAGTTTTGGTCTAAGTACTTTTAACAAGTACTCCCCGCAGATTCAATTATTAATCTTGAAGCCGCCCTGTGTAAATACAAGGCGGCTTTTTATCTGTCAGAAAGATTACAGTTATGTAATTGATTCCATGAGACTAAACCAATCTTTCCAGACTATTTTTGGATTAATATTGCCAGATCTACCGGTTTTCTTTGATCATCTTTGATAAGTACTGCGGGGTGACCTCCAGAAAGGAAGCAATGATTTCTTTCGACACTTTCTGTTCCACATTGATATACCTGGTTAATAGTTCCTGGTATCTTTCCCATGCAGAAGGCCTGGCAAAATTATAGAAGCTTTTATGGCTGTAGTATTTATTATAAACAGGAAGGTGATTCAGAAATATTTTTGTGTAAGGGAAATGGTCGAAGATACAATTCAATTGCTGGTAGGAGATGGAGGTCAAGGTACTGTTGGCCATAACTTCAATATAGATATCAGAAGGAATCTGATTAACAAAACTATCTACATCCGTCATTATAGAATGATCATCCCAGAGAAAAATCGTTTTTTCTTTCCCTTTTTCATCGTTAATAAAACCTCTCACTACTCCTTTCTGTACGAAATAAATTCTATCTGAAATCATCCCTGCAGTAAGTATTAAAACTTTGTGACTATGATGATTTGTACTGATTTGAGCATCTATGTATTGAATCAATTGGTTTCTTTTTAAACCGTTTTTTAGTTCTTCTGGTACAGGATCCAGATCCAGGAGATAATCATGTAGATTTTGTTTAATCATTTGGTTCTAATTAGGTAAAGTCAGCGTTAATGTTTAAGTTTTTTATCTTATCTCTCCACACAAATTTAAAGTTTATTATGGAATAATCACACTAATAACTGTAGCTAAAACTGCCTGAAAATATTCGTTCTTTTTTATTTATTAAAAAGTTTATATGGCTGAATATAAGTGTATTCTGAAACAAATGTTAAACATTTTGTGAAACATATATTAAGCAATTTCTGAATATAATATTAAGTGATTTCTGAAACTGTTCTTACTCCTTTAAGGAATATTGATCCTTACCTTAGTCTTATACTATTTTACCTATGGAAACAACAATAAAAAGAAAATCACCATTCTATTTTGGTGTGAAAACTAAGGTGTTTACAGACCTCATCAGCTATCTGTTTATTCTCCTTTTTATCTATACTGCAAGCAGTAAAATATTCACCTTTCAGGATTTTAATAATGTGCTCCATGCAGTGCCCATTTTCGGTCGGTACCACCTGGTGATTTCCGTGCTTATCATTTCTGCCGAGATCATTATCGGCGCTATGCTGATCATACCGTTCACAAAAAGGACTGGTCTCTTAGCCGCACTCATCCTGATGATCATCTTTACTATTTATCTGATTTACATGGTTTCTTTTGAAAAGGTATTACCCTGCAGTTGTGGTGGAGTAATTTCCCATCTTTCCTGGAAAAACCATATCTGGTTCAATACAGGACTGATCTTCCTGTCATCCTTAAGCTTACTAACTAACAAACCATAAACAAAAACAAAAAAACAATGATGAAAAAACTAGTATTAGGCCTCGTGCTGGCAGCGGTAGCTGTCGGGGGCAGTGCATTCACTACACCAAAAAAAAGTATCGTTGAAAATTTTCTTATTCAGCCACTCACAGGCATTTTTTTGAGAACTACTACCGCTAATGGAGCTTGTCTCACTTTGCTCAGCGGGCTCCAGTGCAAGTATGCGGTTACACCTGCCGGCAGACTTTATATCCCGGTCCAGGCCTGGTACACCAGTCAGGATGTGCTGACTTTCCTTTACGCTGGTTATATAGAGGAAGTCGAGTTGGCCTCTGAAGGATTATATCTGATTATTTAATTATTAATGTTTATTGAATTAAAATAAGATTATGAAAAAGATATTATTTGGTCTCTGCCTGGCAACTATTGCTGTTGGAGGCAGCGCATTTATAAACGAAAAAAAATCTATCACTGAAAGTTATCTGGTACAGCCCACAACAGGATCTTTTATTCGGCTTGCAACAGCCCCTGGTACCTGCATAGCTGGTTATGGATTGAATTGTAAATATGCTGTAACTGCTTTTGGACGTTTATATATACCTGCGCAATCAACCTATACCAACGCAAATATAGAAGAGTATCTGGGCGATGAGTGGATTGAAGAGATTCCAAACGTTGGTGCAGGAACCTATTATACACCCTAATCAATTCTTTCGATGAAGAAAAGCTGTACAATCAAATGTGCAGCTTTTTTATCATCATAGGATTGCCAATTTATCTTTCGTTTTGTCGAATACCACTTAACTCTCTTTCTTCATCCGGAATAGGAAATACATATTTTGGGTCGTTTGGAAACAGTGTATATCTTGTTCCATTCAGCTCCCGGGATAAAAAGATAGCCGCTCCCTCTTTATTCAATCGCTTTAAATCTGTCCAGCGCAGACTTCTCCAGATTAATTCTTTACGTCTCTCTGTTAGTATTTTGTTTAACGCATCGGTAGCATCAATTGCAGTCAGTGGGATAAACGTGCCTGTTTTATATCGGTTTCCCAACAAAGTGTTGATGGTGATTAATGCACCCTGAACTTCATTCCGTCTGGCCTGGCATTCTGCTTTGATCAAATAAATCTCGTCCGTCGCTAAACCCGTAAATGGCATCGGATAAGACCCCGAATAGCCAAACTTCATAAATAATCTTCCTGATATATTTGTGCCAAAATAGATGTGTTTTCTCAAATCATTATTTTCATACAGATTATATAGTTCCGGATTAATGGTCACAGCAGTTATTGCTTCTATGGTTTGTATAGTGTTATAGTAGTTGGTAATTACGGTTGTATGGAGAATTGTTTCTAAATTATTTAAGCTAAATGGGGCCTTTTCAGTAAGACTAAGCGTATTATAATCCAGCAGTGTATGATAAAGATTTAAAGTGCTGTCTGCATACCTTTCTGCCTGTGGATAGTTTCGCATACTCAGATATATCCTCGCATATAAAGCCATTGCAGCAACTTTAGATGGTCTTTCTTTATTAGTAGAGCTAATACCAGGTTGCAGCAAAGAAACGGATTGGCTAAGATCTGAAAATATCTGGTTGTAAGTTTGCTCTACTGAAGAGCGTTGTTCTACTTTATCAATTCCGGATTTTAAACGTATAGGCATACCTAGTTCGATTGAACTGGTCTGGATGTCATATGCCGGAGAAAAACTGCGCACCAGATCATATAAAAGATAAGATCTCATGAATAGTGCCCAGCCTTTTAAATTGTTACCTTGTCTTTTATTGATATCGGTATTTTTTAATTTATCTAATCCTTCCAGCACATTATTACAGATAAAGATCGAGGAGTATCCTATGTTCCAATCTTTAACATCTCTCTGGCCTTCATAAAGGTCTTTAGCCCATATATAGCTATTCCGTTCAGCATTGAAAACGGTTCCCTGCCATGCACCATAACTAGTAAATACATAATCGTCCGAGGAAGTTTGTAAAAGAGCTGGTGTTGCTCTGTTGAGATAATCAACATTTTCCAACATGGCCTGGTACTCATCTAAGGAGGTTGGAGAAACTATATTTGTATTTGGTTTTGCGTCTAGAAAGTCCTTCTTGCAACCACTGATCGCGATTATAAAAATTGGAAATAAATATAAATATTTCATGATTTTGATGTTAAAAGGTAGCTTTAAATCCTAGTGAAATTATTCCAGGTGCTGGAATACCATAGGGATAGTCCGGGTCAATTTTCTTCTTTGTCGCCTTCCACAATATACCAAGGTTGCTGGCATACAGATAAATGTCTAATGCCGGGAAAGGAAGGTTTTTTATCCTGTTTTTAACTGGCTGATAATCTATTCGTATATCCTGAAGTCTGATATGATCTGCTTTTTCTATCAGTATATCAGAAAAAGTATAAATGTCGTCACGAATAGATTTTGCGGGATAAATAAGTGCGGGAACGTTAGTTGTGAGTTCATCTCCCCGTTTTTTCCATCTCATATTATAATCATCCTGCTGATAGGAAGCAACTGAACCATTTCCCTGATAAAGTAGTGTGTTATTCAAAGAGGTCCTCCTGAAATTGTATTTGAATTTATAAATGATGTTGAAGGAGAGTTCCCAGGATTTATAACTCAGCGTATTTCTAACTGAACCAAAATAAGTTGGGGTTTGCTTGCCGCTGTAAACTAATTCTGCTGGATTTTTAGAACTTCTGATATTAGTATAATCTTTGCTTGTAACACCATTTAAAATGCTTTGTGGATTTCCCGCGGTATCAAGCCCCATCCATTTATAACTAAAAATAGAATAATAGGAAAAGCCTTCAAGAGGATTAATATAATTCCCGCTAACTACGGTAGAATTACCTCCTCTTTTACCTTTATAGGAAGTGATTTTATCTGTATTGTAGTTGAACAGGTATACGGTTGACCACTGGATAGCAGTCCTGTTTAAGTTTAATACTTTAAAAGTAATGTCAATTCCCTTCGAAAGCATATCTGCAGAATTGCCCTTAAATACTGAAACGCCGGTCTGCGGAGCAATTGGACTAAATCCGATCAGGTCAATTCCATTTTTAATCCAGTATTCCAGGCTGCCTGTGATGCGATTTTGAGAAGATCCAAAATCAAAGCCAAAATTAATATTCTTTACCTTCTCCCATCTCAATGACGGGTTGGGTGGATTTTTAATTTGTAATATAGGTTGTCCCCATAAATTACCGCCAGCTACCGATTGGGTGGTAAGATAAGCAGATGTTGATTTATCCACATTGCCATTGTAACCATAAGTGACCCTCAGTTTTAAATAAGGCAAAGCGCTGAAATGATAAAATTTCTCCTGACTGATATTCCAGGCGAAGCCGGTTGACCAGAGCGGAACTCCTTTTTGATTGGAGGATACGCCAAAAAGATTAGATTCATCGCGGCGCACACTGCCAGAAAGTATGTATCTACGGTCGTAGGCATAAGATCCATTCGCATAATAAGAAAGATACCGGTCTACACTACCGTTATTTCCGATAGTGAGCGGTATTCTGGTTATTTCTCCATTATAATATTTAGGTAAATCCTGCAATGGATTGATTGTAGCATTAAGATTGGTCGCAGTAGCCTCATTATAACCATATAACGTATAATAGGAATCTGAACTCTGGTAATCTTTCACTTCATAACCTGCAATTGTATTGATGTCATTTTTACTTGCAATCTGAGTTTGATAGTTTAATTGTGCGCGTCCATAATGTGCATGGTAAGTTCCCTCGGTACTATTTACAATGTCACCCAGGGGAAATGGTCTTTTGACGTTACCACTTGTCTCATCAATCTGACTGAAGGAATTAATGAGGTTGCGGGCGTAGTAAGAATTCTGGGCAGTAATTTCCCTGTTTTCGTTCGTGCCTTTATCGTAGGTGTAGTTGACAGAAAATCTGAGGTTGTTGATGATTTTATAGTTGAGCGCCATATTCACGCGGTAAGTTGTGATCTTACTATACCATAGGTGGCTCTCTTCCCTGAGTTCATCCAGTGGTCTGTAGTGCCAGTCCAGCAGCCTGCCGGCACCTGCAGTATCTACGTAAGCAAGCCTTAAATCTCTGCTCAACGCCAATGCATTTCCAGCTTGGTCAGCTACATTTTCGTATGGATATAAAGGTTGATATCCTGATCCTCTCATTTTATTATTATTTGAGATCAGCATGATGCCTGTCACCAGTTCAAGTTTGCTTTTGAAAAGCAAGAGTGTGTTATTTGCATTAACCGTAATCCGGTCAGCGCTGTTGGTCACATTATTTGCCAGGTCTTTATCGTAACCGAAGGAAAGGTAGTATTTGTTATGTTTGCCACCTCCCTCTGCACTCAGCTGGTATTGCTGACTCACGCTTTTTCGATAAAAATATTTATCCAAATCGGCTCTGTTGTCATGATTGGCAAGAGAATCTAACATTGCAGATTTTCTGGCTTCAGTAATCAGATTTTTTCGGCTTAAGAGCATAATTTCTACAGCAGGGGATAGTGACCCGTAACCGTTGCTGATATTCGGCTCAAATTTTCCTTTATTAAATAGCAACTGTTCATTGTCTATGAATTCTTTATTTGTTAACTGTGATTTATAATATTGATCGGGCTTAGCACCGATTGTATAATTTACATTGAGGTTGATTAAGGGAGACTGATTAAATGTGCCATCTTTAGTTGTGATGACAATTACACCATTGCCGGCTCTTACACCCCATATGGAAGCTGATGCTGCATCTTTTAAGATCGTAATAGATTTGACATCTTGTGGATTGATGTTTGTCAGGTCGCCATCATAAGGAAAATTGTCGAGAATAATCAGTGGATTTGTATTGGCTGAAATTGTACTTCTGTCTCTGATACTGATGGCCGGCGTATTTCCTATGGTGTTTTTATTGAAGGTTAAGCCACTTGCAACGCCATCTAGTCTATCCAGTACATTTCTGCCATTTCTCCTGTTAAATAATACACTATCAATTAATACAAAACTGCCTGTAGCACGTTCCTTTGGGATACGCTGATAACCTGTTGAAACGATATTTACTTCATTCAGTATTGCTCCGGATAATTTATTTGCATCTGCTACAGGAGCTGCTTCCTTCGCTGAAGGATTTGTTGCTTTAGTCCAGACTCTGTCTGAGGGATCAATAAAGATAACTTCGTCCTCTATTCTGTAGGAGAGAGGCAGGTATTGCAAAATAGATTCTATTGCTTGATTGACAGTGACGTTCTTCAGTTTCAGATTGAAAATACTTGTTCCCAGGGTGATTTTAGGATCAAACATATAACCATAACCGACTTTAGAACTGATCAGTTGAATCGCTTTTTCAAACGAGATCTTACGTTCATTGATGGTAATCTTTTGTGAAAAAGCAGCTATACTGGATAGTATTAAAATTACTAATATTAAAAGCGTTTTCTGAAGTAGAGTAAACTCTTTTTTGAAGTACATGAAAATATATTTGGTGTTGCATTTTTCTGATGTTTCTATAAACAGGGGGGACATCTTGTTTCATCGTCATCATGCATTTCTATGATATAAAAAAGACCAGAAGTGCCCTCGCACTTCTGGCATTCAGCAACCTTGGATTTTATTAGTTTGTTACAGTAATCCTCCTTCCTTGAACTTTAAAGTGTATTTTTCCTCTTTGTGATAATTCAATTGTTTGCAATACGGCTGACAGGGCACTTTTGCGGGATAGTCTGCCGGCAAGTTGTATATCTGCTGTTATATCCGGGTCGCAGACAAATTCCACATCATACCACCTGCCTATTTTGTCCATCGATGACTTGAAACTATCTTCCTTCACGAATATAAATGCATCATTTTTCCAGTCGACCGCTGGTATAGTATCTACCTTGTTCACGATTGTTTTTGCATGTTCTCCCGAGCCTGTAGTTACTGCCTGCTCACCCGGCTTAACAACCTCCTTTTTATTAATTTTTACTAATCCCTCCAAAAGAGTTGTCTTCACCATATCTTCATCCTTGTAAGATTTGATATTGAAATGCGTTCCTAAAACTTCTATCAGCTGTTTTAAAGTTTGTACCCGGAAAGGTACCTCCTGGTTTTTAGCCACTTCAAAATAAGCTTCGCCGCTCAACATCACCCTGCGTTCATGAAGTGTTTTGAAGGATGTTGGATATGTTAATGTGGACGCGGCGTTTAGCCATATTTTGCTTCCGTCAGGCAGACGCAATCTGTATTCTCCTCCTTTAGGAATTTCTATCGTATTATATTCTTTTACTGAAGGGCTGTTTGCTTTTGCATTGTAAATCAATTCTCCATCTGCAGATTTAGTAATTACAATTCCTGCTTGCTGAACCATTTCACCATTTCTCAGATCAGACAGATTAATCTTTTTGCCGTCAGCCAGGGTCAGAATTGCTTTATTACCTCCTGGAAGTATTTCTTTTGCTATAAGCTGGCTTTTTGACTGCGGTTGTTTAGCTGTGTTTTTATAAAAATATAAGCCGATTGACAATATAATAAACAGCGAGGCAGCGATAACTGCTATCCGTGGCCACAGTCTGATTTCAGGTTTTTTAAACCTGCTGTCAAGATCTAACTTCACCTCAATCAGATCATCCAAAAAATCTTCGAGACTAACCTCTAATGGTTGATTTTCATAATACCTGTTGAACCAGGTTTCTAACAGGCCTTTTTCATATTCGGAAGCCTCACCACTCTGGTACTTTTCAATAAGTTCATTTATTTCCATAATATAATCAGGAATTGTATCCTATGTATTATGTATGATTACTGAGAAAGGTCTAACATGTGGAAGAAAAGAAGAAATATTTTATAATTGTATACTTATAACAAGCTAATATAGATGCTAAGATTTTGCTTTAGCGTTTTAATGGCATCGGAAATGTGTCTTGATACTGTTCCTTCAGTTATGCCCAGCGCCTCTGCAATTTCACTATGAGTAAGTTTTTCATTTCGGCTAAGCTCAAACACTTCTTTTATTCTTGGCGTAAGTTTAGTAATCTCCTTTTCAATCTGATCTCTGAATTGTTTTTCCCTGATTGGATAATCGGTATGGTTATACTCCAACTTTACATGTTCCAATAAGGTGACCATATATTCATCATGGCGCTGTTCCTTCTTATATTTTTTGAAAATCAAATTCCTTGCACAGGTAAAAAGATAAGATTTGAGGGCAACATTTATTTCCAGCGTTTCTCTGATTTCCCAGATCTTGCTGTAAACATCGTTCAGCAAATCCTTTGCATCTTCACGATTTCGAAGTTTATTGTAGCCGTATTCGAGCAGGCCGGGACTATACTCCAGATAAATTTGATTGAATGCATTGTAATCGCCAGTTTTTAGCCGGCGGCATAATTCAGTTTCTGTAAAATGAGTTTTTGTAATCATGATAATGAAATTGGTTAATTGTAAAATATTTGGTTAAAGAATGGTGGTCATGTAAGAATTTTATTTTTCCTGAGGCATGAAATGATAAAAATTCAAACAATTTCTGCTGCAATGTAATCGCTTTTTTTGACTCCTTGTAGCTCTATTTGAAAAAATAAAATTTCATTTACATCTGTTTATCAGAGTATTGTGTTTTTGTTTGACGCTTTTTCAACCAAAGCTAAAATGTTTTTTCATGTCAATTTATCATGCGTTTTGTATTTAGATTAAGTCTAAAATACAGTTGTATTTTATTGTTATTTTTTTGTCCCGTTTATAGATTTTGAAAGTAACAGGTACCAAACTCTTATCACATATAGGTTCATATTCTTTTCCTCATCATTTGATATTTATTTTCATCATAATCTGCCTGCAATGGAGACAGACGCAGTATTATCTCAAATTTCCGTTATTGGTACTCAGGACGATACAGCATTACAGAGAGAATAGATGAAAAAAAATTATATGATTTGATAAATAATACTAAATTTGTCGCCTCAGCAGGATTAAGCTGAGTTATACAATGCCCGGATGGCGAAATTGGTAAACGTTGCGGTCTCAGAAGCCGTTGGAGTAAGATCCTTGAGAGTTCGAGTCTCTCTTCGGGCACATTGTCACGAATAATACAAAAATTATCAATTAAATGAACCCTGCAAATTAACATTGCAGGGTTTTTTATTACGGACTATTCTTGTCTGTATGAAAAGTCAAATCTTTAATCATGACAAATCTTTACAGGCATAAACTCTAATTTTATAAAAAACAGGTATGCCTGTATAGAGGAATTTCAAATGATAGAAAAAAATATGAAGCAATTATCGGATCTTAAGTATTCAGTATTGGATCTTGCGACAGTTGTAGAAGGGAAAACACCAGCCGACACTTTTCGTACAAGTCTTACCTTGGCACAGCATGTAGAAAAACTGGGATTCACCAGATTCTGGTTGGCAGAACACCATAATATGATCAGCGTAGCCAGTTCAGCAACTTCTGTACTGATAGGTTATATTGCTGGCGGAACGACTACTTTAAGGGTGGGATCTGGCGGTATTATGCTACCTAACCATTCGCCATTAGTTATCGCTGAGCAGTTTGGTACGCTCGCTTCCTTATATCCCGGAAGAATAGACCTTGGTTTAGGTCGTGCTCCAGGGACTGATCAGGTTACGGCTATGGCCATCAGAGGTGAACGTTTCAACGCAGCGCATGATTTTCCACAGGATATATTAAAATTACAGGCTTTCTTTTCGGCCGACAACAGCAGTAGCCGCGTTCGTGCTATTCCTGGCGAAGGATTGGACATACCAATCTGGATTTTAGGCTCAAGTACAGACAGTGCGCGCTTAGCTGCAGCGATGGGTCTTCCATATGCTTTTGCGAGCCATTTTGCACCTGCACAGTTTTTAACGGCAATCAATATATATCGTCAGAATTTTAAGCCTTCGGCAGTTTTGGCTAATCCTTATGTGATCGCCTGCCTGAATGTGGTTGCTGCAGATACTGATGAAGAAGCGACAAGACTGGCTACTTCGTTACAGCAAATGTTTGTGGGTGTAATTACGGGAAAACCGCGATTACTTCAGCCACCAGTAAATGATATCGATGAAATCTGGAGTGACTATGAAGCAGAGGCTGTCAGCCAGATGCTGGCTTTGTCATTTGTAGGCGGCCCGGAAAAAATCAAAGAGGAAATGCAGGATTTTCTTGAAAAGACGCAGATAGATGAAGTAATGATGACTTCAAATATTTACGACCAGCAGGCGAAGCTTCACTCTTACGAACTGTTTTCAAAAATCCTTAAAGGATAAATAGCTGCATCGGGTTTAGTTCAGTGCATTAATATAAGTTATTTTGCATTATTGAAAAGGTTGGAATTGTTCCGGCCTTTTTTGTGAAATGAGCTGTTCATTATATTTAAGCATTATCTTTGTGCTGGTTGTAAGCTATAATGTGTTTATTCAAGAATCAATGTGTAAATTAGCTTAAACTAAATATAAATTTATGAGATACATATCATTGTTATTGCTGATCACAGCAATCTCTTTTACAGGTTTTGCACAGAAAAAAGATGCTATTGTAGGTACATGGGTAAACGCTACAGGTGAAGCCCATGTGAATATTTACAAAAAAGGAGAGAGGTATTTTGGTAAAATAGACTGGCTAAAGGCACCAAAAGATGAAAAGGGTAAGCCTAAAACAGATTACAAAAATCCGGATGAAAGTTTAAGAAGCCGTCCTATTTTAGGAATGGAAATGCTGAAAGACTTTGTTTACGATGATGGTAAATGGACGGATGGAAAAATTTATGACCCTAAGTCGGGTAAAACTTATAGTTGCAACATGAACATTAAAGATAACGGACAGCTCAATATGCGCGGATACATCGGCATTTCACTAATTGGAAGATCAGAAACCTGGAAGAGAGTCAAATAATGCGTTTAATCTTATTTATATTCCTCCTTTCGCCGTTATTCGGGGTTTCGCAAAGTTATGAACTGTCATCTGTATCAACGGGTACGGAAACAAGTATCAGGGGGCTCTCTGTAGTAACGGATAGCATTGTTTGGGTGAGCGGCAGCAATGGCTTTATTGGTCGTACGGTTGATGGCGGCAAAACATGGAAATGGATGCAGCCGGCTGGTTATGAAAAACTGGATTTCAGAGATATTGAAGCTTTTGATGCTGATCATGCCGTAGCTGTAAATGCAGGATCGCCAGCGTATGTATTGCTGACGAGCGACGGCGGGAAAAGCTGGAAGGAGACTTATAAAAATGTTGATTCAGCAATATTCCTTGATGGAATGGATTTCTGGAGCGCAAAACATGGGATCATCTTCGGTGATCCCATTAAAAACAAATTACAGCTGCTGATTACTGAAGATGGTGGATTAACGTGGAAGGACTCTTCTGATGCGTTAAAACTGGAAATGGCCAAAGGTGAGGCCTCATTTGCTGCAAGTGGAACTACAATAAAAACGCTGGCCGGAGGTAAAGTATGGATTGCTACGGGAGGATCCAGATCGAACGTCTACACCTCTGATGATTATGGACTAAACTGGAAAAAGTATGAGTGCCCCATTATCCAGGGCAAAAGCAGTACGGGCATTTTTTCTGTGGACTTTTATGATAAAAACCGCGGCATTGTAGTGGGTGGGGATTATGAAAAAGATAAGGAGAACGCTAATAATATTTTGCTGACCAGTGACGGGGGGAAAACATGGACTAAACCGTCCAGACCAGTATACGGTTTCCGTTCTGGTATCCTTATTTTTGATGAAAAGAATTGTTTTGCGGTAGGTACTTCAGGCACTGATGTATCAAGAGACGGTGGGAATTACTGGTACCACATTTCTGATGAGAGTTTTAATGTGATCAAAAGGGCTAAAAACGGCGGACTGGTGATCGTTGCGGGTAATGACGGACTGGTATACAGTTTAAAAGTCAAATAAAATCTTAGACTATACCGAGTATAGTTTTGCCCAGATGGATCATCTTTTCGGTTCCTGTATATTTAGCATGCTCGTCTGAGAGTTTGATGACTTCTATCCATTCCTGATCCTGGGGCTGTGCCTCGGTCATTTTGATCACCATATTCATTGGGGCAGGTCCGGCATCATTGGTGAGGTTAGTGCCGATCCCAAATGAAATCCCGATTCTGTTTTTGCAGTATCCTGCGATGCGGGCCACCTTTTCATAATTCAAGGCATCAGAGAAAATAATCGTTTTGGACTTCGGATCTATACCCATGCTCAGGTAGTGGGCAATCACTTTATCAGCAAACACAAGGGGATCACCGCTGTCATGCCTCACACCATCAAATAGTTTGGAAAACATTTTATCAAACTGCCGGAAGAATACATCACTGGTATAAGTGTCTGAAAGTGCTATGCCAAGATCACCACGGTATATTTGTACCCAGTGTTCCAGCCCCAGGGCATTGGCCATCTTAAAACCATATCTCGCAGCATGAAACATAAACCATTCATGTGCATGTGTACCGATAGGTCTGGTACGATGCAGCATCGCCAGATGTACGTTACTGGTGCCGATAAAAGATCCTGCTCCGTATTTGCCGAGTGAATCCAAAACTAGCTGATGAATCGCATAGGAATACCTGCGTCTGGTACCAAACTCCGCAATAGTGACCCCTAATTCTTTATAGTTTTCAATTTTTTCGCGTGTGGTACTGATGACCTCATCGTCACTTATCCTTTCTGAATCTGTCATGATGTAAAACAGTTCACTGATGAGGGACATGAGTGGGACTTCCCACAGGATAGTTCTATACCATAACCCTTCAATATGCACTTCCAGTTGATCCCCTTGCTGTGAAATCTGCACTTCATCAGGCTGGTAGCGATACCCTTCCAGAAAGTCCAGGTAGACAGGATCAAGATAAGGACAGGTATCCCGCAGGAAGATTTTCTCCTGAGGACTAAGCTTCAATCCAGTCATCTCATTCACTGCTTTACGTAGTGCACCGGCAAATTCTGCTGGAAAAGAATGCTGACCTCTGTTGATGAACTTATACCGCACTTTTGCTCTTGGAAATAACTGTATTACGCCCTGCTGCATGGTGAACTTGTAAAAATCATTGTCCAGTATCGAGGTTAATAGGGGCGAAGAGTTGTTCTGCATAGCAATTGTCTTTGATGTGAGCTGGTTGATCAGCGAGGGTGTATTGTCATTAATAATGCCAAAATAAATAAATTGACATCGCTCTTGTACTGTTTGTTTACAATTATTTAAAAATTCCTTATCATAGCCCGATTCCTTTATTCAATATATTTGGAGGCATATAAGGCTTCTTAAATGATCGACAGGAATACTGATATACCGAATGACCAGCAGCTCATGGTCAAACTGAAAAATCAGGAAAGAGCAGCATTCGAATCGGTTTATAACAACTACTCAAAAAAGCTATACTATTACGCGCTAAAATTCGTGAAATCACCCGAGATTGCGGAAGACATTATACATGATGTTTTTGTGAAGCTCTGGGAACATGCCGCAACGCTCAATCCTGAAGCATCGCTACAGGCTTATCTATACAAGATGACGAGGAATTCTCTGCTGAACCTGATTAAACGTGGAAATGTAGAAGAGCGGATTGTAGAAGAAATAATGAACCATGCTGAACAATTTACTTTAAATACAGAAGAACAGATCCAGTACAGAGAAACGCTGGCGCAGGCAAATAAAGCAATCGGCGACTTGCCGCCAAAGAGAAAACAGATCTTTGAAATGTCGCGCGACAGGGGAATGACTCACCGGCAGATCGCTTTGCAGCTGGAAATTACTGACAGCACGGTAAATAACCAGCTTGTAAAAGCAATCAAATCAATAAAAAATTATTTATATCTCAATGGCACAGTAAGTTAAGGCCGGGTTCAAAAAAAATATTCTTAGCGGGTAGTTATACTGCATAACGAGATTGTATTAGTTATGTAGCGGAAGAATATGAATACAGAAATCAAGATTTTATTATCAAAATATACCAATAACCGGTGTACAGCAGATGAGTTGGCACAGGTAAAAGCTATTTTACAATCTGGCCTTTATCAGGAAGAGTGGTTATCGGTGATGGAAGATGAGGCTACAAATGATGTTATTGACGGTAGCGACGTGACCGGTCCTGGTTTTGATACAGCAAAAGTATTTGCAAGAATAAATGAGTCTACCGCACCAATAGTTAAGCGGTATCCATACAAATGGGCAATTGGCTTAGCAGCAACTTTATTAATAAGTCTGTCAGCAGGCTATTTATTGCTCCATAACAACTACACATCAAAACAGCAAGATTACATCGCTAAGCAGGTAACACATGCAGGCGAAAGAAAGATCATCACACTGACAGATGGTTCTACGGTAGTCCTAAATAACAGGAGTGAACTTCGTTATTCTTCTCATTTTTCTGGCAATAAAAGAGAAGTTTATTTAAAAGGGGAAGCTTTTTTTGAGGTGAAGCACGATACAGCAAGACCATTCATTGTACATACGGCTCATTTGAAAGTCCAGGTGCTGGGTACATCTTTCAATGTGAAGTCTTATCAGAATGATAACCATACTACTGTTGGAGTGGTTACGGGTAAGGTAGGCGTGAACGGGAATAAGACGAAGAGAACATTTATGCTTTTACCAGGTAATGTACTTTCCTGCGATAAAAGAGATACTGCATTTCAGCAGCTGAATTTGACTACGGATGAAATTCTTGGCTGGCAGAAAGGGTTAATGGCATTTCATCAGGAAACATTGGAGGAAATTATACCTGAGCTGGAACGATGGTATGACGTATCTGTCACATTGAACAGCAAACAGCTATTGAAAAAACGCATTACGGCCAGCTTCTCGAGAAAGCCTTTAAATGAGGTGCTGGAGATCTTATCCAAAACAGCTGGCTTTACTTATGTCATCAATAAAAACCAGGTTCAAATCAATTAAAAAAGCGGAGGCAAATGATAAAAAATTAGGTAAACAAAACGCCCTGTTAGAGCAGGGCGCTTATGTCATTAACTGAACTAAAGATCAATTAACAATTGAAGGTTTTAATAAACCTCGAAAATTCAACAACAAAGTAATGAAAAAAAATTTACGGCGTCAATTTTTAACGCTTGTTTTTCTGCTATGCGCGCTACAATGCACATTTGGACAGTCAACATCGAAAATTATCACACTCAAAGGCAATTCAGTAACACTACAGCAATTTATAGAACAGATTAAGCAGCAGCAATCACTGCAGTTTACATTTGATGAAGGCGTAAATTCCCTGCTGTCAAAAAATGTGAACATCCGCAAGAACAAAACCACGGTTAAGGAAGCGCTGGCATGGCTGACATCCGATTTATCAATTAACTATAAATTGATAGATAATTATATCATATTAAGCGTCTCCGGTTCCGGAAAATCCAATTCTCAGCACAAATCAGGCAGGATTCGCGGAAAGGTGATAGATGAAACCAAAGCACCAATGATTGGTGCAGCAATCAAAGTAGCAGAAACGGGGAAGTCGGCAGTAGTAGATAATGAAGGAAACTACACGCTAAATTTACCAGCAGGTACTTATACCTTAGATATCACTTATATATCTTTTCAAAAGGAGACCATCCCCAATATTAGAGTGGCAGAAGATCAGACAGTAACAGTAAATGCGACCTTGAAAGCTAACCAGAATTCTTTAAATGAAGTGGTGGTGACCGCGTTAGGGATTAAAAAAAGAGAACGTTCCCTGGGATATGCCAGCGCACAGCTTTCTGCCGCTGATGTAAGTGACGTGCCACAGCCGAATGTGCTGAATTCTCTGGCAGCACGGATTCCGGGTGTAAATATACGCAGTACGGGTTCAGATCCGGGCTCTAGTGTGATGGTCACTATCCGCGGGCAGTCTTCCTTAACAAAAGATAATCAGCCGCTTTACGTAATTGATGGTGTGCCTGTAGCAGCAGCGTTGCAAAATCCTACTGCCGCAGTTGATGGAAAACAAACTATCGATTACGGTAGCCCGATCAGTGATCTCAGTGCCGATGATATCGCAAATATTACTGTATTAAAAGGGGCCAGTGCCGCTGCTCTATATGGGAGCAGGGCAGGTTCGGGAGTGATTCTGATCACTACAAGGTCTGGCGCAGAAAAGAGGGGACTCGGGATCAGTTTCAATTCTACGGCTGTATTTGATAAGGCTTACTTGTTTCCAAAGTTTCAGAATGAATTTGGATCAGGATATTCTTCAGGATCTGATAATACCCTGAATACGATGGCATGGGGTCCGCGATTAGATAGTGGGCGACAATTGGTTCAGTGGAATAGTCCGCTTGATGCCAATGGTAAAGCGATTGCTACCGATTGGGTTTCTTATCCTGACAGGGTAAAAGATTTCTTTAATACAGGCCACACCCTCACTAATAATATCGCTGTAGCCAAATCTGGTGAGGCTGGTGATTTTAGGATTTCTTATGGAAACATGATCAATGCGGGTATTGTACCCAATACAGATCTGAAAAAAAACAACCTTAATTTCTCTGGAAATTACAATGCGAAGAAATGGCTCAGGATCAACACAAACTTGTCTTACACCAATAATAAAAGTGATAACAGGCCATCTGCGTACCGGGAAAGTGTTACTTCGCTGATTTATACCCTGGCACCAAACATCAACATTAACGACCTAAAAAACTATTGGGTACCGGGACAGGAAGGATTAAAACAATATAATCCGCTTTCTACTGAAGACAATCCTTACCTGGTTGCATATGAAGAAACCAATGGTTTTAACAGGAATCGTTTAACTGGTCACGTACAAGTTTCAGTAGATCTGCTGCCAAGCCTGACTTTGATGGGTAGAACAGGATTGGATTACTATAATTCAGAGCAGGATGAAAAGCGCCCTTTTAGTGCGAAGAGAAATCCTACAGGCGCCTATCTGATAGAAAACAGTTCATTTAAAGAACAGAACAGTGATTTTTTGCTGACTTATAAGCCAAAAGCGATTGGCAATATCACTTATTCCATCACAGGAGGAGGCAACCAGATGGATCAGCAGATTAAATCTGTCCGCAATTACACAGGTGCTTTAACACTGCCGGGTATTTATAATTTATCAAATGCCGCGGCAGGGTCCATGATTTTTACGCAGAGTTTTACCCACAAACGTATCAATAGTTTATATGCACTGGGCGAGGTGAGTTATAAACAGTCCGTTTTCCTAAACCTTACTGCCCGTAATGACTGGAGCAGCACACTGCCTCCGCAAAATAATTCTTATTTCTATCCTTCGGCATCACTCAGTGTAATTGCTTCAGATTTACTGGGTATTAAATGGAATTCCCTTTCTTATCTGAAATTACGTGGTAATATTTCGCAGGTAGGATCTGATACAGATCCTTACCAGTTGTACAGTACTATTCCTTTTGATACCGATTGGGGTTCGGTGAAACGTGCCTCATTGGTTTACGATCAGAAAAACAACTTATTGAAACCAGAGATTGCCACTTCCTATGAAACTGGTGCAGACGTGAGCTTTTTTGGTGAACGTTTAGGAATGAGTTTTACCTGGTATAAAACGAATAATAAAAATCAGATTATCCAGGTACCTACATCTATCGCATCTGGCGCAAGTACCAAGCTCATCAATGCGGGTAATATCCAGAATTCAGGTATTGAGTTATCATTAAATGCTGTGCCGGTTAAAGGGAAATTTACCTGGAGAACAGACCTCAATTTTAGCAGGAACAGAAATAAAGTAGTTTCATTAACGCCAGGCATCACCAGTTATTTGCTGGGCAGTACCGATGGAAGTAATATTCAGTACCTGATTAAAGAAGGTGCACAGATGGGTGATTTTTATACCCGGAGCTGGATGAAAGTAACGGATGGGCCATATGCTGGTCAGGCGCTTCTTACCGCTAACGGTTTACAGCAACAGGCTACTGAATTTGAGAAAATAGGTAACTATAATCCTGACTTTGTTGCGGGTATCAATAACAACTTTAAATATGGCCGTTTTACGATGAATGTTTCGGTAGACTGGCGCCAGGGTGGTCAGTATTATTCATACGTGGCCAAAGGGTTGATCCAATCAGGTCTGGTCGAATCAACACTACCGGGCAGGGATGCTGCAAATGGTGGATTGAGCTGGACAGATGCAAGTAAGGTGAAACGTGATGACGGAATGTTAATGCCGGGTGTAATTAAAAATGCAGATGGCAGTTACAGACCTAATGATGTGATTATTGCTGCGGATACCTATTACGATAATAAACACTGGAAATATTATGAAAACGAAACATACAGCGCCACTTATGTGAAACTGAAAGAGGTTTCGATTACTTATGCCTTTGGTAAAAATGTAATGCGCAGACTGCCTTTTGTAAGTAACCTTTCCTTCTCCCTGATCGGTTATAATTTATATACCTGGACAGCTGCTAATATCGGATATGATCCGGAAACAACAATGAGTTTAAGTGATGCAAGATATCAGGGCGTTGGCCACTGGACTTTACCAGGAACGCGTTCTTTTGGTGCAAAATTAAGCTGTAACTTTTAATATGAACATGATGAAAACTTATTCATTCGCCTATCTGCTGGTAGCAGCAATTGCTTTTACCGGTTGTACTAAAAACTTTGATTCCATCAATACCAATACCAATAGTCCTTCTGAAACACGTCCGGAATACCATTTGACAGAAGCAATTACACAGACCGCCACCGCTTACCAGGAAAATGGATTTGCACGCAGGCCTGCGGCTGTAGGGCGATATATCACACTGGTGCGTAATAATGATTATGAAACTTTCAGGTGGACTGCGGTAGACTGGAATGACATCTACCAGCGCAGTATGGTGATTAAAAGTATGCAACAAGAGGCAACCGCGACCGGTAAAGGTGTGTACGTAGCTTTAGGCAAAATACTACTGGCTTTTAATATTTCTTATCTGACGGATTTATATGGAGATGTGCCTTATTCAAATGCCTTACAATCACTGGAAAATGGAAATATAAAACCATCTTATGACAAGCAGGAAGATATCTACAAAAGTCTGCTTCAACAGTTAAAAGAAGCCAATGAGCAATTGAAAGCTGACGGTTCCGGTATTGACGCTGCCGCGGATGTAATGTATGCGGGAAATGCGCTGAAGTGGAGAAGGTTTGCTAATTCGTTGAGACTGCGACTGCTGTTACGCTGTTCGAAGGTTTATCCGCAGGCATTTACGGACATGCAGGAAATAGTGAGCAACCCTGAAACATTTCCAATTTTTACCAGCAACACAGAAAGTGCAGAAGTGACCTATCTGGGTGTAAAAAAAGATGACAGCTGGCCGGGTGGTCCGAAAAACATGATCGACAATGATTTTAATAAAACCAAGGCAAGTAAGGAACTGGTAGATATTTTATTACAACGCAATGATCCCCGTCTGCAGGTCTGGGTGGCACCAGTAAGTGCAGCTACTGGTGCAACAGTAGACCAGAACCGATACGTAGGTGTGCCACATGCGTTAAATAATCCGGCCGACTATAACGGAGGAGAAACACATCAGTCGGTTTTTTCCAGTTATTTCCGAAAAGATAATGCAGCCGGTTTGAAAGCCAGCTTTATGCTGTATTCTGAAGTGTGTTTTATCCTTGCAGAAGCAGCGCAGACAGGAAAAGTAGCCGTGCCAGGTAAAACCGCAGAGTCTTTGTATCATGATGGTATTGAATCTTCAATGGACTATTATGGTGTTAAAGCTGCGGCAGTAGCTGCAGGTTATTATGATTTGCCGCTGGTAAAATATAATGGAACCCAGCAGCAGCTGATTACGCAGAAGTGGCTGGCCATGCTTTTTCGCGGTGCAGAAGGCTGGTTTGATTTCAGACGTACAGGATTTCCTCAGTTTGTGGCTGGTACGTTAGCCTTTCAACCTGCATTCCCTGTGAGATATGCATGGCCAATTAGTGAGGCCAGTGTAAATAGTGATCATCGTAACGCTGCCATCGCTGTGTTTGGTGCAGATGATATCAATACCAAGATGTGGTACCTCAGATAAGATAGCCTATCTGTTTTCTTATTATCCTATTAAAGAATAGATAATTTCAGGTTGTGCAGCATGCTGTACAACCTGAATATTGTCTTCTATTGCAATTTATTGCCTTTTCGAATTACAAAATCATAAACAATGAAACAAATTGCGCGCAGGAACTTTCTGTTAAGTTCGTTAAAAATAGGTGCCGTTTTACCATTAATCAGTCTTCCATCGACTCTGTTTGGCGCTGAAAAGGAGGAAAATATAACTAATTTATATCAGCCAGGTGCTACACCTGACAGGGTTATACTTACAGTAACGGCAGATCCTTCAACAAGTGTTACGGTTAACTGGAGAACAGCTGATGCCGTGGCAGAAAGTAATATTGAATACAGTCTGGATGATGCACATCCTGCTTTTGTGAGCAAAGTGATGCGGTTAAAAGCACAGACGCGCAGTTTTAGTTTTGAGACCATCAAAGCAAAAAATCATAGCATTACCCTAAGCGGACTCCTTCCGGGTAAGTTGTATACTTATAGAGTGGGTGCCGAAAATAACTGGAGCGAATGGATGCAATTCCGCACAGCTGAGCAAAATACCGATCAGGCAAAAATATCATTTATCTATCTGGGTGATGCGCAGGTTGGCATCCGGCCGTTATGGAGCAGGGTAATCAGGAAAGCCTATGCTGCGAATCCTGAAGCAAGTTTAGTGATCCATACAGGTGACCTGGTCAATCGTGCAAATAAAGATGATGAATGGGGAGACTGGTTTGGCGCAGGTGCATATATTCATGGCACTGTTCCGGTGATGGTTACTCCAGGGAATCATGAATATACACATGAAGATGGGAAACCTCATTTGTCTGTTTATTGGAAAGAGCAGTTTCAATTGCCACACAATGGTCCGCAAGATCCTTTACTGGCCGGCAGCTGCTATTTTACAGATTTACAAGGGGTGAGGTTTATTTCACTGAATACACAGATGTTGGAAGAAGCACCCAGTCAGGATTGTATCCGTCAACAGGTAGAATGGTTACACAAGGTACTAAAAGATAATCACCAGCAATGGACCTGTATTGTGATGCATCATCCTGTTTTTTCTACAAAAAAAGGTCGTTATAACAAACAGGTAAGGAAATATCTGAAACCCATTTTTGAACAATATCGAGTGGATTTGGTAATGCAGGGACATGATCATGCCTACGCCCGTGGTATGGAGAAAATAGGTCTGACCGGCAGTGCAGCCGGGAAATCGGGAACAATGTACGTAGTTTCTGTGAGCGGTTCTAAAATGTATGAAACTGAAGCGATGGACTGGGCAGATATCATTGCACCTGACGTACAAGTTTATCATAAAGTATCAATAGATAATGAGACATTATCTTTTAACGCTTATCTGACGACTGGCGAGCTGTTGGATGCTTTTGAGCTGGTTAAACGAAAAGGTCAGCCCAATCAGCTGATCAGCAAAAAATTAAATTAATTAAAGATGAAACGCAGAGATTTTGTAAAAAATACCGCACTTACTGCCCTTGGCGTAGGTTTGATTCATCCCCTTGAAACGTTTGCTTCGACGGGTGAAACCTATTTGGAAAGCGAAGACTTGTCGCCGGCACTTAAAAGCGATGAAGATTTTCCATTGAACTTTATAGCCGTTGGTGACTGGGGGCGGAGCGGGGAATCACATCAGCTGGAAGTAGCCCAGCAAATGGGCGAGTGGGCCAATAATAACCCCAATAATTTTGTGATCTCCGTAGGTGATAACTTTTATCCGCGTGGGGTAGTGAGCGAGCAGGATCCTTTATGGCATTACTCCTTTGAGAATATCTATACCGCGCATTCACTGCAGTGCGATTGGTATCCGATTCTGGGGAACCACGACTACGGATCCGATCCCGATGCTCAAATCAGGTACAGCAAGGTGAGTCGCCGCTGGAACATGCCTGCCCGTTATTACACTAAGGAAGTAAAACTGGGCAGATCTGACGATAAGGTGTTGTTTGTATTTATTGATACCAATCCATTTGCAAGAGATGAAGTGGCGGAGACAGAAAAACAAGTTGCCTGGATTGACCAGACACTTGCGCAAGCCTCTGCTCAGGTAAAATGGAAGATTGTGGTTGGTCACCATCCCTATTACACCGTAGGGCCCCGTATCAAAAACTACGATACACTAGCGGTAAGACGCATACTCGCTAAAACACTGGAAAAACATAAAGTAGATATTTATCTTTCCGGTCATGATCATTCCCTCCAGCATTTAAAACCCGACGGTTTTACACATCAGTTCATATCAGGTGCAGGATCGGAACTTACACCAGTACAAAGCGGAGTGCCCTACAGTAAGTTTGAAGCTGCTGAACATGGGTTTATGTATTTCTCTCTGAACAAAAACCGGATAAGAGCTAAAGCGATAGATGATACTGGAAAAGTATTATATGAGACGGAGCTTAAAAGGTAGTATGCAAAACTTATCGTGATGTTTCAGGATCAGTACCGCTGAATTCTGAAATCATTAACCATCTGTTTCATGATCTTTTCAACAAAACACTCTGAGCCTTTTAACAAAGCACTGATCTGTTATACTCCCGATCTTTATTGAAATTAAAAATCACAGATCATGAAAAGAGTTTGGTTTATTACAGGAAGTTCCCGTGGCCTGGGAAGAAGTTTAACAGAGGCAGTTTTAACCGCAGGTGATAGTGTAGCCGCAACAGCACGAAACCCGGAACAATTGAAAGACTTACAAAAGCAGTACCCGGATCAGATTTTACCTTTGCAACTGGATGTAACAGTTCAGGAAGAAATCTCACAGGCTGTTGCTGATACCATAGAGCATTTTGGAAGAATAGATGTGCTGGTAAACAATGCAGGTTTTGGTATAACAGGAGCAGCGGAGGCATTCACAGAAGAACAGGTGTTTAGTCAGCTGCAAACTAATTTATACGCACCTATAGCCATTACCCGCACAGTGCTTCCACATATGCGTGCGCAACGTTCCGGACACATTCTGCAAATTAGTTCGGTAGGGGGCAGGGTAGGAAATGCAGGGCTGACTATATATCAGGCTGCGAAATTTGGTCTGAGCGGATTTAGTGAGGCACTCGCTAAAGAAGTTGCTCCCCTGGGAATTAAAGTTACCTGTGTGGAGCCGGGTGGCTTTCGTACGGATTGGGCTCGTGCATCTATGACTTTTGCCGAAAAAGTAGAAGGGTATGAAAGTACGGTAGACTGGGTGGCTGAATTTTTAAAAGGTGATCACTTTGTTGCTATGGGTGATCCAGAAAAGGCAGCGAAGGTAATGATAGAACTGATCGGACATGCGGAACCTCCTTTTCATTTACTTTTAGGCAGTGAGGCGGTAGGTATTGTTAAAAATGCTGAAGCCGCAAAACTTGCCGAACTTGAAAAGTGGATTGCGGTAAGTACTTCGACAGATCATGATGATGCAACGAACTTCCTGGATACTGAGGCAGGAAAGACGATGACTGACATGAAAGCCAACGGATAATTCTTAAATTTGGTCATATGGCGGCGCTAGAAAAAAAGACATTTTCACAAATTATGTATTCCTGTTATACAACGAGAAGCAGGGACGGGGAGCAATTTATTCCTGAGCATGTATTTAGTTACCAGATTTCGGGCTCAATCATGCTCAATGATGGAGATCAGGAATTTAATGCAAAGGAGGGCGATTTTGGCTTCGCTAAGCGTAATAACCTGGTGAAGTTCAACAAAAAACCGCCGGAAAATGGAGAATACAAGTCTGTATCTATTTATCTGGATCAGCATACACTGAGGGATTTTAGTATAGAATATGGATATAAAGCAGAGCGTAGGGTGGAAGGGAATACACTCATCCAACTGAAGTCGGACCCCCTCTATAAAAGCTTTATGGAGTCTTTGATGCCATACCTTTTAACGGAACAAGCTGAAAATACCAGGTTGCAGGAGTTGAAATTGAAAGAAGCGATTCTGATCCTGCTCCAGGTTAATCCGGAGTTGAAAGATGTGCTCTTTGATTTCTCCGAGCCGGGTAAAATAGATCTGGAAGGTTTTATGAATAAAAATTTCCATTTCAATGTACAGTTAAAGAGGTTTGCTTATTTAACCGGAAGGAGCCTG
>Ga0247814_10000670_pt1 | contig 25011 bp, 23 predicted proteins | sample UWRJL179409R1_FD_179947 | JGI IMG/M metagenome (GOLD analysis project Ga0247814, IMG submission 179947) | Plant litter microbial communities from Arlington Agricultural Research Station in Wisconsin, United States - UWRJ-L179-409R-1 | ecosystem: Environmental > Terrestrial > Plant litter >... | reverse complement strand
TGCCAAAGTCGCGGTGTGATGAGGCCTGCTTATTAAGCAGCACCGCCTCTATCTCGTTTTCGCACAGCACCTGTTTTACAATTTCTGATCGGTAAAAATCAGACGAAGTAAAAATTTTTATCCAGTTTTTCTCCATTTTTCCGTTAGGGCGCTGCGGGTTGCTTTTTAGCCACATTGTGGTACAAGTACAACAAAAATAACACAATTATGAAGCTAAATGCGTACGCCTGATAATTAAAAACATGTACATCATCAGGATTGATCTTGATCTTTTTATGCTGATAAAGATAAGTAACCACAACAGCGGTGCCATTGTTGATAAAATGTGCCCAAACCGCGGGCCATACACTGCCGCTCCAGGCGGTAAAGTAACCAAACAAAACGCCCAATAATAAACGCGGTAAAAAGCCGTAGAACTCCATATGGAAAGCGCTAAACAATATGCCGGTTATCCATACGGCCGCGTGGATGTTGCCCGTCCATTTTACAAAAATAGTTTGCAGGCAGCCCCTGAACATCAGTTCTTCAACAATTGCAGTAAACAGCCCCACAGCAAGCACATTAACAATTACGCTCCATACGGTATCCATTTTCAGCAGGATGCCTATTAGTTTCTGTGCCTTATCTTCACTTTCGCGCATCCATTGTTGTACATCGCTTAAATATTCGGGCAGTACCATTTTTTGATTTATAGCGCTTAAAAGCTCTATTAGTGGCGAGGATACCAGCATCACACCAAACACAATAAACAGCAGCTGCCAGGGAAATTTGAACGAGGGTTTTAAATATTCCTGCGGTTGTTTTACAACAAAGCGGGCAAAAATTAAAGGCACTATAAGCAAAGGGAGTGTGGTGCCAATTATTTGGAGTATCCATAAGGCATTTACTGTTCCCGGAGCCGACAAGTTAAGCTGAGCCACATTTAAAACCATATCAAGCCCGTAAATGCCACCTACTATTGCAGCGCCAATTACGTTGCCGAGCAGTACTACACCAACAGTAATTAATGACAAAATAAGGAACTGCAACGAGGGGTGCAGCCGGTTAGCGGGGTTCGACGTCATTTTAAATCAAATTTCGTATTTTTGCAACGGGTTAAAGATAAGCATGTCTGTACAAATTGGAAATATTGATTTAGGGGAGTTCCCGCTTTTGCTGGCGCCGATGGAGGATGTAAGTGATCCGCCTTTCCGTTACGTTTGCAAACAGCACGGGGCAGATATGATGTATACAGAGTTTATATCATCAGAAGGCCTGATACGTGATGCAGCCAAAAGCCTTAAAAAGCTGGATATTTTTGAGTACGAGCGCCCTATTGGTATACAGATCTTCGGCAGCGATATTGAGCACATGCGCGAAGCATCAGAGATATCAACCAAAGCCAACCCCGACCTAATTGACATTAATTACGGCTGCCCTGTTAAAAATGTGGCCTGCCGTGGCGCAGGCGCAAGTTTATTGCAGGATATTGATAAAATGGTAGCCATGACCAAGGCGGTTGTTGAGGGTACCCATTTGCCCGTTACCGTTAAAACGCGTTTGGGTTGGGATGACAATACCAAAAACGTAGAAGAGGTGGCCATGCGTTTGCAGGATGTGGGCATAAAGGCACTTACCATACATGGCCGCACCCGGTCGCAGATGTATAAGGGGCATGCCGACTGGACATTGATCAGCAAAATAAAAAAGAACCCGCTTATTCATATTCCCATTTTTGGTAATGGAGATATCGACTCGCCCGAAAAAGCTGCCCAATGGCGCCTGGAGTATGGCGTAGATGGTATGATGATAGGCAGGGCTGCTATTGGCTATCCGTGGATCTTCCGCGAAATAAAACATTACTTTGCTACAGGCGAACACCTGGAAAAGCCAACCTTCGCCGAGCGGATTGATGCATGCCGCACCCACCTGATTAAATCAATTGAGTGGAAGGGGCCAAAAACCGGCGTGTTTGAAATGCGCCGCCATTACTCCAACTATTTTAAAGGGATAGAGAATTTTAAAGAGTACCGTGCAAAACTGGTTACAGCCGGTACTTTTGATGAGCTTGATGATATTCTTAACGAGATTGAACGCAACCCGCGCTTCGCTTCTTCCGTATCAGTATTGGAGGTTTAACAATTTCCATTTGTTTTTTTAATGTTAAAAAATATATATTGCTGAAAATTATACCATTACCATGGCTTGATTTTTGAAAGCAACATATATATTTGAATAAATCGACACTGCTTATGGTTACTTATACAACAGATGGGGTAAAGGTTTCGGTAGAAACCATCTATCAGCCGGAATATTCTAACCCGGCTAATGACCATTTTATGTTTGCCTACAAGGTAAATATTGAGAATACCGGCAGCTATGCAGTGCGCCTGTTGAGCCGCCATTGGTATATATTTGATTCAAACGGAGCTAAGCGCGAGGTTGAGGGCGAGGGTGTTGTGGGTATGCAACCAATAATTGAGCCTGGCAGCTCACACGAATATGTGTCAGGCTGTAATTTAAAAACCGATATGGGCAACATGAAGGGCCAGTACCGCATGATGCGTTTATTAGACAATACATTTTTTGATGTACAGATACCTGAGTTTTATTTAATTGCGCCGTACAGGATGAACTAACGAAAGCATTTATACATAACAAAAGCGAGCGGTGGGTTTAAAACCCATCGCTCGCTTTTGTTATTAGCATAATCAGAATAAATTATTACCTGCCAGCCATTGGTGCAGGTGAAGTTGCCGCCGGCCTTCCCATTTTCTGATCGGCCCATTTAATGAACCATTTCATATTAGCCTGATCCTGGTGCCCTTGGTCATGCTGGCGCCAGGCCAGTTCGCCGTCAAGCATTGGCGTGTTAACCGGCGGCATTTTCTCTATATTATAATTGTTTGATACCCCTAAATCTTTCTTACCTAATAACTTAAACACGGGTCCGGCTGCAACTGTAGCCATAAAGCTGCCTTGCTGATCCAGCCATTTTGCGTCGCCTTTTTCAGGAATACCGTAGCTTATAAAAGTTAAGCGCGGAGCGCACAATGCTATCAGCTCATGCGCGTCCACGGGAATGTCTTTGGCGGTTTTTTCGCCGAAAGTAGCGTCAGAAGCGCCATATTTCATAAAGTTTCCGGCCATCCAATGGTATTCGCCGGTACCGGTTAAGCTTTCAACAGCTTCGCCAAAGTTGCGGCGGTGCAGTTTTGCACCACCCTCGCCTGATGAACCTACTAAAGCCATTGAGAATTTTGGCTCAAAAGCCAATGTTACCAACGCAGCTTTACCGAAACGTGATACACCCTCAATGCCAACGTGTTTGGCATCTACTGCCGGCTCTTTCGCCTCAAGGTAATCTAAAGCACGCCCGGCACCCCATGCCCATGCACGTAATGAACCCCAATCTTCGGGTTTGCGCGGCTGGCCTTTGTTTACTAAACCTATAATACCACGCGTTAAGCCTGCACCGTTATCAGCCTGTATGCTTCCGGGGTTAATGGTGCAATATCCCCAGCCTGCGGCAAGCAACTGATCTGTTGAACCCGGATCATTGTTAACTCCCGCCACACCCGGAACATCAGGGGTAGCGGGCTTTGGAGCAGGTTGGGGGCCGAAACCAAAACCGCCTGTTCCGGCAGGAGCTACTATTGGCTGGTATGCAGGATACTTATCCAAAGCGGCTTTAACTTCGGGACTTGAGCTACCCAACACTTTTCTTAAAGCATCGTTTATCAGTTTAAGTGATGCCGCGTCGGGCTGTGCAGGTGCCGGTAAACGGCCACCGCCAAACATCATTAAAACCGGTACAGGGCCCTTAGCATTAGCAGGCACCACCAATACCATATCAATATCCACGCTAATAGCAGGATATGCTGAATTATCAACATGCCCTATAATGTGTTTGGCAATAACCGGGATGCGGTTTACCATTTCCCTATCGGTTACTTCTACTTCCCAATTAATTTTAGGTGCATTTTTAGGTACGCGGCCAAGCACCTCTTTTTCAAAATCTTCCACTATCTCTGGGCGGCGCTGGTTAAACCATTGTTCGGCAGTGTTTACTTTTTTGCCATTTTTAAGTGTTAAAACGTCAGGGAGGGTAGGGATTAAGCGGTTAGCATCACTTTCATCATAATTAGCATGGTTGGGGGCTTCTTCGTCGCCACTTGGGCCGGGCCTTAAGGCTTTAATGCCTAATTGGTCCATCATGTTTTTGTGATCCTGCAGGGCGGTAAAGGTTACCGGCGGTGGATTACTGTTTTGGGCCATTGCCGCCGTAGAAGCTAACAATAACAGGCCAACGATTCTTTTCATTTTAGTATAATTGGTTTAATTGGGTTTTGATCTGTTGGAGGCCGGAAAACTCCTATCGCGTGGATAGGTTTGGTGGCTTCTAACAAATCTATATAAATAGCACCAACTGAACAATCAATACAAAAGAAAATCCGACGCTAACGTTTTCGTATATATAAATGTTACATTATCAGGCAGATAAGTGTTTTATCTACACTTAAAACAAAAAGGGACGGCCCGTTGAGCCATCCCTTTAAAAAGAGCAAGTAATTATAATTAATCTCTGCGGTTAACCAGCATTGATGCGTAATATAACAGCGTAGCCAGTGATGCTAACGCGGCGACAACGTAAGTCATTGCTGCCCACCAAAGCGCATCCTTTGCCTGGCGATGCTCTGCACTGGTTTGCATAACATTATAGTTATTGTTTAGCCAAGCCAACGCGCGATTGCTGGCATCAAACTCCACAGGCAGCGTGATAAAGCTGAACACCGTAACCACCGCCAGTGCAGCTACACCAATAGCTAAAACCAGCGGGTTATGCATAAAGAAAAACAGCATTACGCCAATAAACAAGGTTATTTGCACCAAAGTGTTAGCAACGTTGGCTAAAGGCACTAATGTGGTGCGTAAGCTCAACCAGTTGTAGCCACGTGCATGCTGAATAGCGTGCCCGCACTCGTGTGCCGCAACGGCGGCTGCTGCAACACTGCGGCTATGGTAAACATCCGGACTAAGGTTAACCGTGCGGTTTTCGGGATTATAGTGGTCGGTTAGTTGGCCCTCAACAGATATTACCTGCACATCATATATACCGTTATCGCGCAACATTCTTTCGGCTACGTCTTTTCCGGACAGTCCCGATGCCAGCCCCATTTCTGCATATTGTTTAAACTTGCTTTTAAACCGCCACTGCACTATCATACTGACAATCATAATGATGATCATCAACAGCCACGCAGAGCCATAGCTTATAAATCCTAATATAAATGATAATTGACTCATGTTAAATTCTATTTATAATGGTATTTCAAAAAGCATTCCATTATGTTTATTGGTGATATGGTTTTGAATTTTGAATTTTTACTTTTGAATTAATGGAGCAGGCCTTTTCTTACTGGGAGCAAACGCAGTTTATTAATAATGCCGATGTTATTATTATAGGCAGCGGCATTGTTGGTTTAAGCGCGGCCCTGCATCTTAAAAAAATGCAACCCAATTTAAAGCTGCTGGTTTTAGAGCGCGGCTTTTTACCCAGCGGCGCAAGCACAAAAAATGCCGGTTTTGCCTGTTTTGGCACTGTATCAGAGCAAATGGCTTACCTAAAGCAATCATCAGAAGAAGATGTGCTGCAGTTGGTTGATTACAAATGGCGCGGCTTGCAACGGCTGCGCGAAAACCTGGGCGACGACAATATTGATTTTTACCGTTATGGCGGTTATGAACTTTTTAGGGATGATGAGCAACATCGTGCCGAAGAATGTCTTGACCATTTAACATACTTTAACAATTTGCTTGCACAGGCTATTGGCCATGCTGACATTTATGCAGGTGCAGATGCTAAAATTACCGGTTTTGGCTTAAAAGGTGTTAGCCGGATGATCTGTAATAAGTATGAAGGACAGATAGATACCGGTAAAATGATGCGGACACTGCTGCAAAAGGTTTATAGTACCGGCACCTTGGTGCTGAACGAGTGCGGCGTTAATAAGATTGAAAATACGGGCAGCCATATAGAATTGACGACATCGCGTGGAAGCTTTAAAGCCCCTAAAGTGATTCTGGCTACCAACGCTTTTGCCGCGCAGCTTTACCCCGAACTGGATGTGTTGCCTGGTCGGGGACAGGTACTGGTTACTAAACCAATAGCGGGGTTAAAACTAAGGGGCACTTACCACTTTGATGAAGGCTATTATTATTTCAGGAATATTAACAACCGCGTGCTTTTTGGCGGCGGGCGAAATATTGATTTTAAAAGCGAGCAGACTTATGAGTTAGGCCATACCGAACAGGTTAAACAACAATTGCTGCGCTACTTAAATGGAATGATACTGCCAGATCAAAACGCCGAAGTTGATTATTGGTGGAGCGGCATTATGGGTTTTGGCGAGGAACTTAAACCCATTATTAAACAGGTACAACCCGGTGTGTTCTGCGCTATTCGGTGCAATGGTATGGGTGTGGCAATGGGGAGTTTGGTGGGGGAGGAAGTGGCGCAGATGATGTTGAAGAGTTTATAAAACAAAAAAAGACTTTCAGTGCTTCGTTTTTCTCTTAGCACAATTCTATTGTGTAGAGATTGCTTTCCCGAATAATCGGGAAAGGCTATTCCTCTTGATGGCGAAAAACAAAAAAACTTTTACCCTTTATTCCCGCCCGGTTTCCTATTCCCTTTAAAAGGTTTGCGGCGATTATTATTACCCCGGTTAGGCTTAGCTTCGTGCGCGGTTTTAACCTCGGCAATGCCCAGCAGATGCTCGGGTATGGGGTGCTCGGTTATTTTTCGCTCCATCAACTCTTCAATACTTTTCAGTCTGCGTTCATCGCGGTGGTTTACAAATGTTATAGCAGTACCGGTAGTTTCGGCACGGGCCGTGCGGCCTATGCGGTGTATATAGTCTTCGGCATCGCCGGGTACATCAAAGTTCACTACCAGGTCTATACCTTCTACATCAATCCCGCGCGAAAGTGCGTCGGTGCCAATTATAACGGGGAGTTGCCTGTTTTTAAATTGCAGTAATATCTCTTCCCGTTCCTTCTGTTCTAAATCAGAATGAAAAGCTTCAACTTTTATTCCTGCTGCTTTCAATTCTTTTGCCAATGCGCGCACTATTTCCTTCCGCGAAGCGAAAACAATGGTGCTAACATAATTGCCTTCTTTTAATATGTGCCTTAACAAGGGCACCTTTTGCTGATCGTGCGGGCGATAGATCTGTTGGTCTATGCCAACAGCGGGCTGTGATATAGCAATGTTTATCTGCTCCGGATCATGCAATATTTTTTTAGCCAGCGTGCGTATGCGGCCCGGCATGGTTGCCGAGAATAAAAGGGTTTGGCGTTCTTTAGGCAAATAGCTGATGATGCGCATTATATCATCGCTAAAACCCATATCCAGCATGCGGTCGGCTTCGTCTAATATTAAATATTTTATCTGGTTAAGCTTTAGCACGCCCGATGTAAGGTGCGCTATCAACCTGCCCGGTGTAGCAATAATAATGTTTACGTTATTCTGTATACCACGGCGCTGCTGCTCGTACACACTGCCATCGCCCCCACCAAACACGGCTATTGATGTTACCCCCGTAAAATATGCCAGGCCTTCGGCCTGCTGGTCTATTTGCTGTGCCAGTTCGCGTGTTGGGGTAAGCACCAACGCTGCGGTCTGTTCCCCGTCGCCACGACCAATCAGTTCCATTACCGGTAGTAAAAACGAAGCTGTTTTACCTGTGCCGGTTTGTGCGCAGGCTATCAGGTCCTTCCCTTGTAATATTGCAGGGATAGCCATCGCCTGGATGGGTGTGGCCTGGGTAAAACCCATGCTGCTAATGCCGTCTGCTAACTGTTCGTTAAAATTAAATTCCTTAAAAGTCACTCTTTATCTGTAAAAGTGCCAAGTTAAATAAAATTAAGCGCAATTGCGTATCGTTAAGAGTGGATGTAGCTCTGCAGGTGCTCTATGGTCTGCTCGTGGAACAGAATGGTCTCGGTAACCACATCGTTTATAGAGATAATGCCCAACAGCATGTCATTAGCAAACACCGGCAAGTAACGCACGTTGGCAGAACTCATTAACTGCATACAATCTTCAATGGTGCTTGCGGGTGCAACGCGTGGCATATCAGTAGTCATGATGTTTCGCACCAGGGTATCTTCAGACGAGCGGCCCATCAGCACCACTTTGCGCGCGTAATCTCGCTCGGTCATTAAACCGGCATATTCGCCATGTTCGGTAATAACTACCGAACCAACGTTTACCTGTGCCATAAGTTTTAGGGCGTCTAAAACAGATGTACCTACGTCTGTGCTGATAACAGCAGTGCCTTTCCTGCTAAGGATGTCTGCAACTTTTCTCATAATGGGGCTTGTTTTAATTGGTATACTATATTACAATAAACAATTCAAATAAAAAAGGTTTAACTATTTTATTTTTAATTGCTTACAATAAAATGCGCACCAATAGAAACTAATCCCTGTCGCGGCTAAGTTTAGTGAATGCTAAAGGATTTTCTGCCAGTTCCAGGCCTTCCTTGCGTCGTTTTGCAATGTGTATGGCGCTGAATAGTGCTTCGCGGAAGGAAATCTCAGATGCTTTATTTTTTCCGGCAATATCATAAGCTGTACCATGGTCAGGCGATGTGCGCACAAACTTTAACCCTGCAGTAAAATTAACACCCGATTCAAAAGCTATCTGTTTAAAAGGAATAAGCCCCTGGTCATGATACATTGCCAGCACGGCATCAAACTGTAAATAAGTACCATTGGCAAAAAAACCATCAGCCGGGTACGGGCCAAAGGCCAGTATATCAGCAGCGCGGGCTTCTTCAATGGCGGGTATAATAATATCCTGTTCTTCGTGGCCAAGCAAACCATTATCACCGGCGTGCGGGTTAAGGCCCAATACCGCTATTTTGGGCTTGCGAATCCAAAAATCCTGCTTTAAGCTGGCATTCATCAGCTTTATTTTGGCCAGGATCTTTTCGGTGGAAAGATTGGGTGCAATATGCGATACAGGGATATGCCCGGTAACCACGCCAACACGCAAGGTATCGCTTACCAAAAACATCAGCGAGTCTGCCGCTTCGCCTTTTTCTTGCAGATATTCGGTATGGCCCGGAAAATTAAAGTCTTCACTTTGAATAGTGTCTTTATTGATAGGAGCCGTGACAAGGGCTTCTATTTCGCCTGATAAAAGGTCGGCAGTGGCTTTTTCGAGCGATGCAAAAGCAAACTTGCCGGTGGCCTTGTTGGGCATCCCGGGCTCTATTTTTACCTCCTCATCCCAACAGGTGAGCAGATTAGCGCGTTTATGTTGTGCCTGCGACGCATGTGTAATTATATTGAAATTAAGCTCATTGGCCTCAATTGTTTTTTTATAAAACGAGGCCACCTTTATATGGCCGTAAACAATAGGTGTACAATAATTAAATATTTTATTGTCTGCAAGTGTTTTAATGATGATCTCAAGGCCGATGCCGTTTACGTCACCTATGCTTATCCCTATCTTAGGTTTTTCGCTCATGTTATTATTTATTCCTTGTAAAAGAACAAATATGACGTAATTTGTTCAAATATTTACACAGCACGATGTCATTAGTACGGGCGAAGAAACATTTAGGGCAGCATTTTCTTACGGATAAAAACATTGCCGCAAAAATTGTGGACAGCCTGCGCCCGGAGGGTAAGTATGCCGAGGTGCTTGAAGTTGGCCCCGGAATGGGTATCCTGTCAGACATATTGCTGCAGCGCGAAGGATACACGGTGCACCTGATAGACATTGATACGGAATCGTACGAGTTTTTGCAGAAAAAGTATCCCGAGTTAGGCAGCAGGCTTATTAATGCTGATTTTTTAGAGATGGATTTTGCCGCTGCTTTTACCGGTCCGCTGGCTATTATCGGCAACTTTCCTTACAATATATCATCGCAGATATTGTTTAAAATACTGGATAACCGGCAGCAGGTGGTTGAGGTAGTGGGCATGTTTCAAAAAGAGGTTGCCGAGCGTTGTGCATCTAAACCCGGCAGTAAAGAATACGGCATTTTAAGCGTTTTTTTGCAGGCCTATTATAAAGTGGAGTATCTTTTTACTGTAAAAGCCGGGGTATTTAACCCGCCGCCAAAGGTGTTATCAGCCGTTATAAGGCTTACGCGTAACAGTAATGAAGCATTAGATTGCGATGAAAAGCTATTTTGGCAGATAGTTAAAGCGGGCTTCAACCAACGCAGAAAAACATTGCGCAACGCTTTGTCGTCACTTATCAACAAAGAAAAAATGACTGACGACGCTACGTTGGATTTGAGAGCAGAGCGATTGAGCGTGGAAGATTTTGTTGGGCTTACGCAAAGGGTTATGGCTGCGCGGTAATTGGTAATTATTACTCAGCAAACATTTCCCTTATCTTATCCACACTAAGGGGTTTTGAGATAAAGTTTTTTACCAGGGGATATGATTTTGCTTTGTTAATATCATTACTGAAAACCGAAGAAGAGATAATAAATATCTTGCTTTTGCCTAGCGGGTCAATATTAAGGCGTTTGTACTCGTCTAAAAACTCCCATCCGTTCATAATCGGCATATTAATGTCCAGCAAAATAAAATCGGGCAGCTCGTTGGGGTCTTTCTTTTGGATCTGAAGTAACTCATCAATAGCAAACCTTCCGTTAAGACATGCGGATATCTCGGTATTCTCCACAGCCTTTTTTATCAGCTTGATCGAAATGAAGTTATTGATCTCATCGTCATCAACTAACAGTATGCTTACAGGTTTACTATCGGCGTTCATATAAGAGTTATACGTATCAATTTTAAAAAAGTTATATTCCTGTTAGTTGTAAATGAATTTTTTTTTGTTCGATCCCAACTAAAACAAATATAGCTTAACTGGCGGACTTTGTAAGTGTCATGGCAATATAATCATAAAAAAATAAAACGCAATGTAGTTGCATTTATCCTATATTTGCCCCGTGAGCTCTAAAAAACGCCATTCAAAACTCGACCATATTGGTATGACAGCGTCTACACTTTGCGCCCTGCATTGTGCAATAGTGCCGCTGATGCTTACCTTTTTACCTTTGGCCGGTTTGGGGTTTTTAACAAATCCTTTATTTGAGTGGGGGATGATTGCATTGGCTCTGTTACTGGGTGTATCGTCTATTTTTATGGCTTACTTTCGTACACACCACCGGGCGTTACCCTTGTTGCTGCTGTTAGCGGGCTTTGCGCTGATTATACTGGGACATGTTTACCTGACGGTTTGGGCCGAGGCTATAGTGGTACCGGCGGGGGGACTTACCATTGCACTGGCTCATTTTTTGAATTATAAGTTTGTAGAGAAATGCAGCACCGAACCACATTTTTTCCATTTAAAACACAACAGGCGGGCAGGACACGTACACGATTAAAAAACACACTATTTTTAATCCGTTGTTATTGTTACTAAATTTGCTGCTCTGTTTCTTACTCCTGCAACAATGGCACATACACATAATAGCGAACAACATTTTGAGCATTTGCTAAAAAGGCACAACTTAAAACGCACCGAACCACGGTTAAGGGTACTTTCTATGCTTTCGGCAAAGAATGTGGCTACATCGCAACCTGATCTGGAAGGCGTAATTGGCAATGTAGACCGGGTAACTTTATACAGAATTTTAAGCGCCTTTGAAGAAAAAGGTATTATCCACAAGGTTTTTGATTTGAATGGTACAGCAAATTACGCCTTGTGCTCGTCTGACTGTGACGAGCATGATCACCGTGATGAGCACCTGCATTTTAACTGCACCGCGTGCAATAATGTATATTGCCTTGATGACCACGATTTTCCGCAGATAACACTACCGGCAGGCTTCAAACTGGAAGGCTTTAATTTTAGCGCCACTGGGTTATGCCCCAAATGCAGCTAAACCTTCAGAACTTTTTCCGGTCATATTTGTTCAAGCAAAAAACATTAATGAATAAACACGCTGCGCGCTTACCCACAGGAATAATAAGTTTCGCGTTAATTTTAGTATACCTGTTTTTAAGTTCGTTTACTTTAGCAACCGATACTGCAAAAACCACATCCACATTTAAATTTAAAACCGTTGTAATTGATGCCGGGCATGGCGGCAAAGACCCCGGTGCGCATGGAGCCACCGCTTTAGAAAAAACAGTTGCCCTATCCATAGCAAAAAAATTGAGGGACGCCTTAAAAGCAGAAATACCCGGTTTAAGCGTTGTAATGACCCGTAGCGATGATACGTTTATTGAGCTGAACCGGCGATCTGAGATAGCCAATAAAGCTAACGGTAATTTGTTTATCTCCATTCACTGCAACTCCTCGCCCGAGCGGCCGGGTAGGCGAAAGGGCGTGATGATGCTTGTTTACGGCTATCATCGGGTTAGCGAACAAATGGAAGCCATCCGCGAGAATGCTTCTATCTATCAGGAAAAAGACTACCAGGAGAATTATAAAAAGTACGATGCCAGCGACCCCGTTAACCGTATTCTGTTGAACGCCTACCTGCAAAAATACCGCAAGTACAGCATTCTGTTTGGCGATTTGTTAAACAGGGAGTTTAAGGGCGATGGCCGTGAAAGTATTGGCGTTAAAGAACAGGGCGTACTGGTGCTTGCCCACAGCGCCATGCCTGCCGTGCTGGTTGAAACCGGCTTTATCAATAACGCGCAGGAAGAAAAGTACCTATCCTCAGACGAAGGGCAGAACGAAATTGTAAAAGGGATAGTACGCGCTGTTAAAAATTATAAAGCAAATACTATGGCGCAGTAATATTTTATATCTTTACCTAAACGGAAATGGTGTCTTCCGATTTGAACCGCCCTGAAAAGCTGATGGCGCCTGCAAAAATTAATTAAACAATACTGCTTTGCGCATGCATTGCAGTCAGTATTTTTTGTAGGCCATGAACACGCATTCACATACATTACGCTCTTATTTTAAGCTAAATACATTAAAACATGTTACCCGCTGGGTGGCTATTTGCGCACCCGTTGCTGTAGTTATAGGCAGCACAGTAGCATTGTTTTTGTGGCTACTTAATCTTGCTATTGTTTTCCGCTTTAATAACCCCTGGTTGTTGTACGCATTACCATTGGCGGGTGTAGCTATTTGGTTTACTTACAAAAAGTGGGGTGGCGCTGCCGAAAAAGGCAATAACCTGATAATGGAGGAAATACACACGCCCGGCGGCGGCGTGCCCAAACGCATGGCACCCTTAGTGCTGGCAGCCACTGTTATAACGCATCTTTTCGGCGGGTCGGCCGGGCGCGAGGGAACAGCAGTGCAGATGGGGGGAAGCATAGCGCAGTTTTTTAGCAAACAGTTTAAGCTAAACGTTGATGATACCCGCATTATGCTCACCGCTGGTATTGCAGCTGGGTTTGGTGCCGTTTTTGGAACACCTTTGGCCGGAGCCATATTTGCGTTAGAAGTGCTTGCCATTGGCCGTATAAAATACGATGCCTTGCTGGCCTGCCTTATAGCAGCTATAATTGCCGACCAGACCGTTAGCGCCTGGGGCATTAAGCATACCGCTTACTATATAGACATAGTGCCTGCTGCTAAAAACGCGCTTTCGCCGTATTTCCATTTAGATATATTGCTATTGTTGAAAGTTGTTTTAGCTGCAATAGCATTCGGCCTTACCAGCCGGTTGTTTACGCGAGCTGTTCATGTAGTAAAAAACACGTTAAATAAATATATCACCACGCAGTGGCTTATCCCTGTAGTTGGCGGCATAGCAATTATAGCCCTAACTTTTGTTATTGGTAAACCCGATTATTTAAGCCTGGGTGTTAATGCGGAATACCCCGGTGCTGTAACCATACCCTCGGCGTTTCATTTGCAAGGGGCCGACAGGTGGAGCTGGCTGTGGAAAACCATTTATACAGCCATTACCCTGGGTTCGGGCTTTAAAGGCGGCGAGGTAACGCCGCTCTTTTACGTTGGCGCAACGCTGGGTAATACCTTATCACATCTATTGCATGCACCGGTAAGTTTGTTTGCCGCCTTGGGTTTTATTGCCGTTTTTGCGGGCGCAACCAACACGCCACTGGCCTGCACCTTAATGGGCGTTGAGCTTTTTGGCGGCGAGTATGTGCTTTTCTTTGCCGTAGCTTGCTTTACGGCTTATTATTTTAGTGGAGATGCAAGTATTTACGGCGCCCAGCGTGTGGCTGTGCCCAAAACCCAAAACGATGCCTAAACCCCAATATTAGCGCCACTTACTGTAAACTATTTGTGACAATTGGGGTGTTTGCCAAGCAAACTCCTTTCATTAGCTTTATATAATTATAAGTGTGCGTATTCTGAACAACCGGAATGCGCATTTTTAATCATAACCCTTTATTAACCAATAAAAAACCAATATGTCAAATCTTTATCGTTCATTAAGCGCCGCCCAAAAAAGGCATGCAAAAACCGCAGTTGTTGCGCTGGCGCTGGGATCGGCCGTTGTTGCTGTACAATGGGTTGACCGCAAACCGGTAACATCTCCCGATAGTTCAAAAATATCGGCCTTTGCAGAAAAAGGCCTGAAAGACTATTACAAAAAATATTTCTCTATCGGCGTAGCTGTTAACGTGCGTAACACATCAGGCGGCGACGAGACCGAGCTGATAAAAAAAGAGTTTAACAGCATAACACCGGAGAACGACATGAAGATGATCTCTGTGCATCCTTCAGAAAATGTTTGGAACTGGAAAAATGCCGACGCTATTGTTGACTTTGCGGTTAAAAACCACATTAAAATACGTGGCCACAATTTGTTATGGCACACACAAGTGGGCGCATGGATGTTTAAGGATAGCTTAACCGGCCAAACCGTTACAAAAGAGGTGCTTTTAAAACGTTTGAAAACCCATATCACTACCGTTGTTAACCGTTACAAAGGTAAAATTTATGCGTGGGATGTGGTGAACGAAGCTATAGACGATAAAGAAGATGTTTTTATGCGTAACAGCCAGTGGTATCAAATTGCAGGCGACGATTTTATACCTGCAGCATTTGAATACGCGCATGCTGCTGATCCGAAAGTGGAATTATACTACAACGACTATAATGAAAGCAACCCAAGTAAAAGAGACAAAATATACAAACTGGTAAAATACCTTTTGGACAGAAAAGTTCCCATCACTGGTATCGGCTTACAGTGCCACTGGAAGATAGAGACCCCAAGCACAGAAGACATCAGAGCCGCTTTTGCTAAATATGCTTCATTGGGTTTAAAATTACAGGTTACTGAACTGGACATTACGGTACGCCGCCCAACCAAACCAGGCGAAACACCAGATACAATAGCTGCCTATACTCCTGAAATGTCGGCCAGGCAGACTGCACGATATAAAGAGATCTTCGAGATATTCCGCGAGAACAAAAAGTATCTGAACAACGTAACTTTCTGGAACGTTGCCGACCGTGGCAGCTGGTTGGATGGACGTAACAGTTTAGCCGGTGGTGCTGCTGCAACGGCCGCACCAGGAGGTGCACCTGCTGGTAATCGCCCTGCCGGCGCTCCGCCTGTTGGAGGCCCTCCTGTTGGTGGCCCTCCAAGAGGCTTTGGCGGTCCTCGTTTAAAAGCCTATCCGCTTTTATTTGGTGTAAATTTAGAGCGTAAACCTGCTTACGCAGCAGTAGTTGATTTTAAGAAATAATCAATCTGCTCATAAAAAAAGAAACCCGCTCTGTGTAAATACGGAGCGGTTTTTTTGTTGGTATAGTTTCCAGGTTAACTGCTGCCGACTTTCTTGGTATGAAGATTCGGGAGCAGGCTTGTTAATATCCCTATCAAAGGTAAAAACGCGCAAACCTTAAACACATATTCAATGCTGGTTTGGTCTGCCAGTTTACCCAACAGCGCAGACCCTATACCCCCCAAGCCAAATGACAGTCCGAAAAAAAGGCCCGCTATCATACCAACTTTGCCGGGTACCAGCTCCGTTGCAAAAACAAGAATAGCAGAGAAGGCTGATGCTAAAATTAAGCCAATGATGGCCGATAGCACGCCTGTCCAAAACAAAGACGCATAAGGCAACATCAGGGTAAATGGCGCTACACCCAATATAGAGATCCAGATAATATATTTCCGGCCAAAACGATCTCCCAGCGGGCCGCCAAAAAGTGTTCCGGCTGCAACTGCTCCTAAAAAGGTAAACAGGTAGATCTGTGATTGCTGTACCGTTAAATGAAATTTATGGATCAGAAAGAAAGTATAGTAACTCGTCATGCTGGCCATATAGAAGTATTTGGAGAACACCAGGATCAGCAGAATAAATAGTGAAAATATTACCCTTTGTTTAGATAACACAGGAAGAGAATTATCTGCATTGCCGTATTTTTTAGCAACTCTTTTTGTCATTTGTAACTGATACCACCGGGCAATACGCGAAAGTAAAAATATACCCACCATGGCCAGTAAGCAAAACCAAATGACGTTGAACTGCCCGTGCGGCACTATAATAATAGCGGCCATCAACGGCCCGACAGCGCTGCCCGCGTTACCCCCCAATTGAAAGATTGACTGTGCAAGCCCTTTTTTTCCTCCCGATGCCAAATGTGCCACGCGTGATGCTTCCGGATGAAATATGGACGAGCCAATACCCACTAATGCAACCGACATTAAAATATGTTCGAAGCTGGATGCTAAGGATAAGGAGAGCAGCCCCGTTAAAGAGAAGCACATCCCGATAGCCAGCGAATAGGGCCGGGGCTTACGGTCGGTATATGCGCCAACAATAGGCTGCAAAAGCGATGCGGTGAGCTGATTGGTTAAGGTGATTAAACCTATCTGCGCAAATGTTAAGTTGTATTTACTTTTAATGAGCGGATAGATAGATGGTATTAGCGATTGCAGCACATCATTAATAAAGTGCGCCGCGCTTATGGTAAATAAAATGGAGAATACGGTTTGCTGGATAGCTTGGCTATTATCCATCTGTTGGGTATCACTGGTAAATGTAGCTTTCATTTTTAAATCAGTTTTCTGATCAAAGTTTGTGATGGGGCGCTAAGTTATAATTTGTGATTGATAACTGAAAAATGTGGAATACCGGCAAACAGCAGGCGGCTGATTTTTACCTGTGGCTGATAAAAATAGCGGCCTAATTAATCACTTTTATAATATCAAAGTTCAGTACGATGGGAAAGTTTTACACCGCTATAGCAGATCAGCACAGGGCTTTTATAGAAAAGCAGAAAATGTATTTCGTAAGTTCGGCACCGCTGGCGGCGGATGGTCATATCAATTTGTCGCCTAAGGGACTGGATAGTTTCCGGGTGTTAAGTGATAACAAGGTGGCCTATATGGATATTGTTGGTAGCGGCAACGAAACATCGGCCCATTTGTTAGAGAATGGCCGCGTTACCTTTATGTTTTGCGCTTTTGATGGCCCGCCGCTCATACTACGACTTTACGGCAAAGGCTACACCGTTTTACCGGGCGATGCCGAATGGCAAGACCTGGCGCAGCACTTTACCTTGCTGCCTTTTACCCGGCAAATTATTGTTGCTGATATTGATATGGTGCAAACTTCCTGCGGCTTTAGTGTACCCCACTATGAATATACTGGCGAGCGGGACCATGCTTATAAATGGGCCGAAAAGAAAGGGGCTGATGGTTTGGAGAAATATAAGAAAGAGAAGAATGTGGTAAGTTTGGATGGGTTGCCTACGGCGATGACAACAACGTTATAGCATCCGGCGAGCAAAAATTTTGTTCCGCCAGCGGAACAAAAAACAAGCACAAACACAATGTATTAAATATCAGCAGGTTAAAACAAAATTAAAGCTAATCTTACTGACTTATAAGTTGCGTCGGTTTGTTCCACTCAAAACCTGCAAACCACTATTTGCCAAACACTTACTAAAACTCTTGCTCCGGTTTGTTCCGCTTGTTTCGCCCACACAGGCGGAACAAAACAATGGTTTAAGCTCCCACCGGCTCCAATATCCCCGTCAGCAATTCAATCCCATCATCAATATCGCGCACGCCTTCAATACTCAGTCGCAATGTGTTTTTCACTTCCTTTAAATTGGTGCGGCGTGGGTTGCCCTGCACAAAGTTAAGTATGCTGCGAAACACCGGCGTTTCATAATACGCCGATTGCTGGTTGGTAATAAAGTAGCCCCGCAAGACGCCTTTTTTAAGCGAGATCTTTTCAAAGCCAAGCTCTTTACCCAGCCATTGCAGGCGCATGGTGTTTAGCAGGTCATTAACCTGCGGTGGTATGGGGCCAAACCTGTCATGCAGTTGCTGTTGGAAGGCCAATAGCTCGGTCTCATTTTCCAGTTTAGATAACTCAGAATATAAATTATAGCGTTCTGAAAGACTGGTGACATACTCATTCGGGATCAGGATTTCCAGGTCGGTATCTATCTGCGTAAAGCTGATGAATGGTTTAGGCTTGTCATCCGGGAAAAGTCCTTTAAATTCGTCTTCCTTCAACTCCTGTATGGCTTCATCCAATATCTTATGATACATCTCGAAACCGATCTCTGCAATAAAACCGCTTTGCTCGGCACCTAACAGGTTCCCGCTGCCGCGGATGTCCAGATCGCGCATGGCTACGTTAAAGCCGCTGCCCAGATCGCTAAATTCTTCTATCGCGCTCAGGCGTTTACGGGCTTCGTTGGTAAGCGTTGATAAAGGCGGACTTAACAAATAACAAAACGCTTTTTTATTGCTGCGTCCTACGCGGCCCCGCATCTGGTGCAAGTCGCTCAGGCCAAACATGTGTGCATGGTTAATGATGATAGTATTGGCATTGGGGATATCCAAACCGGCCTCAATAATGGTGGTGGCTACCAGCACATCATATTCATGACTAACAAATTTCAGCATCACATCTTCCAACGCGTCGCCTTCTAACTGCCCGTGTGCAATACCTATGCGCGCTTTTGGCACCAGCTTATGTATCATTCCTCCTAACTGCGGCAAATCATTTACCCGGTTATGGATAAAGAACACCTGCCCGCCACGGTCCAGTTCATGTTCAACAGCTTCTTTTATCAGCTTATCATTAAACACGTGCAGCTCGGTAACAACCGGCTGCCTGTTGGGCGGCGGGGTAGATATGATGGAAAGGTCCCTTGCACCCATCAACGAAAAATGCAACGTGCGCGGTATAGGCGTAGCGGTCAACGTGAGCGTATCAACATTGGCACGCATTTGCTTTAGCTTTTCTTTGGTGCTAACGCCAAACTTTTGCTCTTCGTCAATTATCATCAGGCCCAGGTCCTTAAACTTAACGTCCTTGCTCACCAGCCGGTGCGTGCCGATGATGATATCTACTTTGCCTTCCTTCAACCTTTCCAGCGTCAGCTTTATCTGCGCGCTTGATTTAAAGCGGTTAACGTAATCAATATTGCAAGGGAAACCTTTCAGCCTGTCGCTGAATGTTTTGTAATGCTGCGCTGCCAGAATGGTGGTAGGCACCAGTATGGCTACCTGTTTGCTATCAGCAACGGCCTTAAACGCAGCACGGATGGCTACCTCGGTTTTACCAAAACCCACATCGCCGCATATCAGGCGGTCCATAGGGTGCGGCGATTCCATATCGCGCTTAAAATCAGCCGTAGCTTTTTCCTGGTCGGGGGTGTCCTCGTAAATAAACGAGGCTTCCAGCTCGGTTTGCAGATAACTATCCGGCGAAAAAGCATTACCCTGTTGCGACTTGCGTACGGCGTAAAGCTTGATCAAATCGCGGGCTATGTCTTTAACTTTTTTTTTTGTTGTTTTCTTTAGCTTCTCCCAGGCATCGGTACCCAATTTATTCATTTTAGGTACGCTACCCTCTTTGCCGCTGTATTTTGATATGCGGTTAAGCGAGTTAATGTTGACGTATAACAGATCATTATCAGCATAGATCAAACGGATCATTTCCTGCTGTTTGCCGGCAACCTCTACCTTTTCCAGTCCGGCGTATTTGCCAATGCCGTGGTCAATGTGGGTAACATAATCGCCGGGCTTTAGCTCGCGCAGTTCTTTTAGGGTGATGGCCTGCGAGCGCTGATAGCCTTTTTTAAGCTTGTATTTATAGTAGCGGTCAAAGATCTGATGATCTGTATAGCAGGCTATTTGCTGCTCACGATCTATAAAACCTTCGCGGATAGAAATACTTACCGGGGTAAACTTTACCGTTTTGTCCAGGTCATCCAAAATGGCGTAAAGCCGCTCTACCTGGCGCGATGAGTCGGTAAGAATAAAATTCTCAATATGGTCTGCTTCGTTAGCTTTAAAATTGTGTATCAGCAGGCTAAAGTCTTTGTTAAAAGACGGCTGCGGGCGCATATCAAAATTAAAACTTTCGGTAGGCTGATAAAAAAACTGCTTGCCAAACTCCAGTACGGCAAAATCATGCAGTTGATCTGCTATCAGCTTATCATCGGTAAAGCTGAACTTGGGGTCAATCCAATCAGGGTTTTTATTTTTTTCATCGGCAGATAGCGCATTCCATAACTGCACCGCCTTCTTGTATCCTGTTTGTATTATATCAAAAGTAAACTGTACATTTTTTATCCATATCTGGCTGTCGGCATCAATATACTCCAAGAGGGAAATATTACTCTCAGTTAAAAACTTGGATTGCACATTGGGTACAATGGTTATGCTTTTTACCTGCTCAACAGATAATTGGCTCTCAATTTCAAACGTACGTATCGATTCTATCAGGTCGCCAAAAAACTCCACCCGGTAAGGCAGATCATGCGAGAAAGAGAAAATATCAACTATGCCTCCGCGGATAGAGAACTGACCTGGCTCGTACACAAAATCAACGCGGTCAAAATCATACTCTACCAAAAACTCGTTAATAAAATTTATGCTGAGCTTGTTGTTAAGGGCAATTTCAAGGGTATTTTTCTCCAGCGATGCGCGGTCAATCACCTTTTCGGCCAGAGCTTCCGGATAGGTTACAATCAGTTGTCCAAACTCGGTGGAGTGGTTCAGTTCGTTCAACACCTCGGCACGCGCCAAAACGTTGCTGCTATCGGGCTGGGTAAATTCAAAGGGTTTGCGGTAGGATGAAGGGAAAAGCAGCACTTCTTTACCGGTAAGGTTTTCCAGATCGGCCTGGAAATAACCGGCTTCTTCGCGCTCGGGCAGCACAAAAACCATGTGCTTGTGCTGCAAAAAGTACAAAGCTACCGCCAGGGTTGCATCGCCAGATCCAACCAAACCTCGTAGCTGTATGCGTGGGTTTTTAGTGCTGTTAATGGCCGTAGCCAGCGCTTTTACCCGGTCATCAGCTTTATATTTATCTAATATATCACGGATGTTCAAACCGCTGCAAATATATAGAAAATAGTCTGCGGGAGCGAAAGCGCCGGGTTATTTACAATATAAATTCAGATTAGCAGAGGCCTCCGCAAAATCAAGGGCAACGGCTTTTTTCAGATCCGCACAAGCGCCGGACTTGTCGCCGCCAAAGTACCTAGCAACACCTCTGTTGTTGTAAGCATTGGCATAATTCGGGTTTATTTGCAGTGCTTTGCCATAGTAAGCAACGGCTCCTTTGTAGTCTTTTAATGATGCTGTTGCATTAGCTAAGTTCAAATAAGCGACAGCACTTTGAGAGTCCAACTTTATAGACGTTTTAATATCCGCAATAGCGGCAGTATATGCCTTCAATTGGATTTTTGCATATCCGCTGTTACTGTATGCATCGGCGTATGAGCTGTTGATTTTAATGGCTTTGCTAAAATCTGCAACTGCCCCGTTAAAATCAAACAGGCTGCTTCGCGCCAAACCCCTGTTATTATAAGCAATGGCATTTGTTGGGTTTAGGGCGATCACTGAGCCAAAACTCGAAACAGCGCTTTCAAAATCACCAATGGCCGCTTGGGCTATTCCCCGATTAATAGCGATGCTTTCATCATTCGGCTTAATTTCATTTGCTTTTTTATAGTCAGCCAGTGCGCCTTGATAATCTTTAAAGCTAGCTCTCACAACCCCTCTATTCAAATAGGCTTGTGCAGAAGCTGAGTCCAAATTGATCACTTTCGTAAAATCTTCGTACGCTGCATTATTGTCGCTAGCCCTCATTTTTATCATTCCCCGGTTAAAGTACGCGCTTTTAAAACGCGGTTTTAACGCAATCGCTTTATCATAATCCGCAATGGCGCTAGCTACTTCTTTAATCTTTTCCTTTGCATATGCGCGGTTAAAGAATGCTTCGGGGTAATCCTCCCGATATTTTATTGCTGCCGTGTAGTCTGTAATTGCCGCCGGGTAGTTTTTTAGATAAGTTTCTGCCAGCCCCCGGTTGTTATAGGCAAGATCAAAAGTAGAGTCTAACGCTAATGCGTTATTGTAATCATTGATGGCACCGGGCAGATCTGCCAATTTAAATTTGGTAATGCCTCTTCTGTTATAATAGCTTGCCTCGGTCGGGTCGGCAATTATTGCAGAGGTAAAATCTTTAAAAGCGTTTTTATAATCACCTGTTTCAAAATAAGCCTGCCCCCGGCGGTTATAAGCCTCTGCAAAGCGCATGTCGCCATCTAAGGCTTGTGTATAAAACTTTATGGCTCCGGCGTAGTCTTCCACTGCAAATTTTTCATCGCCCCGGTCTACAAGCTCTGAGGTGGTTTGTGCAAAAGCTAGGAATGGGAGGGCAAAAAAAATAAATACCAGGGTCCGTTTAAACATGTTTGCGGAATTGCTTTTGGCTAATTTAATATTTAATGCAATATCCATAAAAACAATATCGCCCTAAAAACACTTTTTATGATAAGCAAAAACAACGTATGGTGTTTTAACACATATTGTTTAGCAACAAACACAACAAATAACCTTACAAAATGAAAAATGCAATTACATGGGGCCTGGTTATAGGCGTATTGAGCGGACTATGGCTATTTATTATGCACTGGATGGGGTATGATATAAAGGATGATAAGGCATCGCCGTATGAATACTTTTCAATACTTATACCGGTTATAGGCCTGTTGCTTGGCGTTAAAAGCTATCGCGATAATGAGCTAAGAGGCAATATGGGTTTTTTAGAGGGCTTGGTGCAAAGTTTTAAAATATTACTGTTTGGCGGTATAGTAGCTGCGTTTGCGGGGATTGTATATATTAATTACGTAGCTGAAGCCAATAACTACAGTGCTTTCTCGGGCAGGTTGTTTGGTGCTTTGCTTATTGGCTTATTATCTGCTTTAGGTGTATCTTTGGTGTTAACCACCAAATCAAACAAGGTTGATTAAAACATTTTTTTTAAAATATTTTGAACTTACATTCTGGGCAGCAGCTTTAATAGCATTGGCTATTTGCAACCCGGCTCAACCTGCGCATTTTACACTTTGCCCATTCAGGCTTTTGGGTATTACGTGGTGCCCGGGCTGTGGCATAGGCCATGCAATAGCCTTTTTGTTTGATGGTGACGTTAAAAGATCGTTTGCTTCCCATTGGTTTGGCATCCCGGCTTTAGCCATAATTTTGTGGCGAATATTTGTGCTGGGGCTTAATATCGTTCGGCCGTCCAAACTGGCCTTTTAATAAAATTTTCATCGAGTTTTGTAAAGGCTAAACAAACGGCCACCATGGTGGCTAAAACCTAGTAGTTGGATAAGACAATCTTCATGGAGGGGGTGGCTCTACGCGGGCGCTGCGGAGGCTCAGGGTGGATCACCCGGCGCTGAGCCCTCCTCTCATTCACTCCAAGCAAAAACCATTTATCTTTCGCCTCTTACCATAACCTTCTAAAAAACTATCTTTGCGGCTATGGCTATACCCATTTATTCGCCTTTTAATACCCTTAACTTCAGCAACCGCAATTGCTTTTTAACCGGCGTTCCGCTTGAAAGCCTGGAAGAACGCATTCACGTTTTTCCGCAATGGTTAATGACGCGCTACGGGTTGGAAGACAAGCCCTTTAAAATGCTTGACGAAAGCATGGCCACCTACAAAGATCTTAAACTGCCCTGTAGCGCCGCCGTTAACGAAACCTATCTGGAGCCGCTTGAGAATGAAGTAGCTGCAGCTTTTGATATTGGCTATGATGCCGTTAAAACATTGGATAGTTTAAAACTTTTTCAATGGGCGGGCAGGTTGTTGTATGGTATTATCTTTAACGAGGTACAATCCGGCATTAAGCTGCAGCGCTCGCAGGGCGAAGACTTTAATATTTCGCAATCCATCATTCACAAGTTCAGCAACCTGCATTTAATGCTGCAAAGCCTTAATCAAAATATCATTTTTGAGGATTTTACCCCATACAGTTTGTTTTTGTTTAAGGTGGAGAATAACCAGGAAGAATTTGGCTATCGCGATGAGATCAATACCCTTACTTTTGCCTTGCGTATTAACGATTTCGGATTGATTATATGCTTTCAGGATAACGGCGCCAACAGAAACTATCACAGGGAAATACTATCAAAGATTGACGGACAAACGCTTCATCCTATTCAGTTTGAAGAAATTAGCGCACGTGTGTTTTATTCCGCTTACCTGTTTAATCGCCTGCCAGAATATACGGTAATGCCGGTAGGTGATGAAGTATACATTGAAGCCATGCCCTTAAAAGGAATGACAGGCAAGCCGCTGTTTGATTTCTGGCAAAACAAAACTTACGGCCAGGTACTGGAAAATTTCTGGAAAAACTGGGGCTTTTTGTTGTTAGAGATCATTAAAGACCCAGAAAACCCCATGAGTTTTTTGTTGAATGACGACGGTAACTTTAAGTCCGCTGAGACTATTGAACTTTCTCGCTAATCTGCTGAACGAATTGTGGCAATATTTCCGGGTGCAAAATCGCGGTTATAAAAAGCCCGCAAAGCGCGCCATAAAAGTGGGCGTCATGGTTAATGTTGTCCCGGGCATGTTTTGATGCAAAATGACAATAAACCAAGTAAAGCAGACCAAAAACTACAGCTGGTATTGGAAGAAGCCTCCCAAAGGGAAGAATATATAAACTTTCGAATGGCGCGTACAAAATAAATCCAAAAATTACCGCACTTACCGCACCAGATGCACCCAGGCTGTGGTAGCCGTAATCGTTTTTATGTTTAGCTAT
>Ga0247814_10000669_pt1 | contig 25020 bp, 21 predicted proteins | sample UWRJL179409R1_FD_179947 | JGI IMG/M metagenome (GOLD analysis project Ga0247814, IMG submission 179947) | Plant litter microbial communities from Arlington Agricultural Research Station in Wisconsin, United States - UWRJ-L179-409R-1 | ecosystem: Environmental > Terrestrial > Plant litter >... | reverse complement strand
AAAAGGCCAATTCCCAAGCTAAGCCTTTGAGTTCAGTATCCCAGAATCAACCATTGCAAGCTAGAAAACCGGTACAAACTACCACAAAACCCTAATCTAAATCATGAAAAGAATATACTCGAAAATCCTCCAAGGATTGGTTATACCTTGTATGGCATTGTCCATATCGCAAACTACGCATGCACAATCTTTCACGGAAGGATTTGAAAACATCGCAAACATGACAGACTGGTTTGTGGCCAACAACAGTGATTCTCCCAGTCCTACATTCGGCTGGGGAGCCGGTAACCCCGCTACATTTCCCGCACAAGCCGGGGCAGGTTATCTTTCCTGCAACTACCAAACTACCACAGCTGTCAGCGGAGCCACCATCAGCAACTGGTTATTTACGCCCAGCCGCGTGTTTAACAATGGAGACGTCATTACATTTTACACACGTAAAGTAAGTGCAAACTATCCTGACAGGCTGCAGGTGAGGCTCAGCACAAACGGCCCAATTGCGAATGTGGGAAACACTTCTACTTCCGTAGGAGACTTCACTACCTTATTGTTGGATATCAATCCCACTTTGGTGGCTGGTGGCTATCCAAGCACATGGACCCAATACACCATCACGATCAGCGGTTTGGCCGCCCCTACATCCGGCCGCATAGCGTTTCGTTATTTCGTAACCAATGCGGGCAGCAGTGCACCCAATTCCGATTATATAGGAATTGATAGCTATACATACACTTCTACCTTGCCCGCTCCTTCCAATGATAATTGCCTTGGTGCCACAACTTTGACCCATGCCGCCACGTGTACGCCTACCCCAGGTACAATCCTTGGCGCTACTGCCTCAGGTGGTATTGCGTGTGGAGACGGAACGCCCAACGACGATGTTTGGTATCAATTCGTGGCCACTTCGGCCAATGCGAAAATCATCGTGGACGGTTCAACGAATTTTGATGCCGTGTTTGAGGTTTCTTCCGGTTCATGCGGTGCATTAACCACCATAGCCTGTGTAGACAATACAATAGACGACGGAATAGAAACTGTACAACTCTCCGGCTTGACGGTAGGACAGACCTATTTCATCCGTGTATATGATTGGTATAATACTTGGCCTATCAGCTTAACGTTTAATATCTGCGTGCAGCAAGTTCCACCATGTACGCTTACCCAACCGGTAGGCTCTATTACAGAAACTGAAATTTGTGGCGGAACCAATAACAATGCCTGTGCCACACCCCAAAGTATTTCTTGCGGAACAACGGTTTGGGGTACAACATGGTCATCCGTTTCCACCCGAGATATCGATTGGTACAGTTTTACCGTAACCACCCCAACATCCGTAACGCTTGCCGTCCAATCTGAATTGCCGGTAAACGCCATATTCATGAATATAGCGGATTGTGCGAATCCGGTACAATTGGCCGCCGGTAGCATGGACTGTACCAATGGTACGGTAACCTATAATTTCACCACTGCCGGTACTTATGCTATCGTTATCGTTCCACAAACGTTTTCCGCCAATGCATGTGGCACTTCTAACGACTATATTGCTACCTTGACGATGGCAGCCACGGCGCCTGTATTGACAGCCGGTGGCCCGATAACATTCTGTCCCGGGGGTAGCGTTTCCCTTTCCACGACCGCAACGGGAACTTTTGCATGGTATAATGGAACGACCCTAATACCTACGGCCACAACCAATACATACGTAGCTACCGCAAACGGTAATTACACGGTAGTGGTAACGAATTCAAACGGCTGTCCAACTACATCCAACGCCATCTCGGTTACCGTAAATGCGTTAGATAATGCCACTTTCTCCTACGGCGCAAGTTCATATTGCGTGAACGGGACAAACCCGACACCAACCGCTGCCACAGCCGGTACATATTCATCCACGGCCGGATTAAATTTTGTGAGTGCATCCACGGGACAAATCAACTTGGCTACTTCTACGCCAGGAACTTATACCGTCACACACACCACCACAGGCACGTGCCCGAATACGAGCACACAGATAGTAACCGTAACACCGTTGGATAATGCCAACTTCTCGTATGGTGGAACTACATTTTGTACCAGTTCAACAAATCCTACGCCAACCGCATCAGTTACCGGTACATTTTCATCATCACCTGCGGGTTTGAATTTTGTTAGTACCGCAACCGGCGAAATCAACATAGCGGCATCAGCTACCGGTTCATATACCATTACCCATACTACTTCCGGCGCGTGCCCCAATACAAGTTCACAAACCATTACCATTACATCTACACCTGATGCTACATTCAGCTATGCCAATACAGCTTATTGTGTAAATGGTACGAATCCATCACCGGTATTCGGGGCAGGAACTTCAGCCGGAACTTTTTCTGCCGGAGCGGGTTTATCCATCAATGCCACCACGGGTGTCATTAACTTGGCCGCCTCCACGCCCAATACGTATACCGTAACAAACAGCATCGCGGCAGTAGGTGCATGCCCAGCCACGTCTGAAACTTTTGACGTAACCATCAACACATTACCTACCATAACGTTTGCACCGGCATCGGTTTGCGAAAACACGCCATCCGTTACTTTATCTGCTACTCCTGTGGGCGGTACATATTCCGGAACCGGAATTACCGGCAATACGTTTGATCCATCAGTCGGCACACAAACGATCACATACGCCTATACAGATGGCAACAACTGTTCGGCTACGGCCAATGCTTTGATTACCGTAACGCCATCCACCGATACATTTTCGTATTCGGCCAGTGAATATTGTGAAGGTTCACTCAACCAAACACCAACGGTATCTGGCGTAGGAACATTTAGTTCGACACCTGCCGGATTAAGTTTCGTAAGCACATCTACCGGCGAATTGGATATTGCCAATTCAGATAATGGAACCTATACCGTTACGTTCACTTCCACCGGGTCTTGCCCTACCGTGGTAACACAATCCGTAACAATTGTTCAGGCCATTACGGGAGGTTTTGCTTATGCCAATAGTGACTTCTGTATCGGAGCCACCAACATCACACCTACGTTAAATAGTGGTGCTACTGCCGGAACTTTCAGCGCTACTCCAGCCGGTTTGGTTTTTTCAAATGCCAATACCGGAGAGGTAAACCTAACCACATCGGCTGCCGGTACCTATACGATTACCCATACGGTTGCCGCATCATCAATCTGCCCTGGAGCAACCGCTACATTTGACATAACCATACATGCACTGCCTACCGCTACATTAAGCGGTGGTGGAGAAATTTGTACGGGTAGCGGAGATGAGGTTGACATAACGATAACCCTCACCGGTTCATCTCCTTGGAATGTGGTTGTGAATAATGGAACGTTTAATATTCCTTTGCCATCTATTACTTCTTCTACAGAAAACACTTCGGTTGGAGAAAACGGTGCCGGAAACTACACTTTGATTTCGGTAACGGATGCCTATTGTACAAACGTTAGTGTTAGTGGCAGTGCTTCGGTAACGGTAAATCCTTTGCCTACCATTACGGTAAATGATATTTCGGTATGTGAAAATGCCACCGTATTTACTTTAGATAATGCCACACCAATTGGCGGCACTTACTCTGGCACCGGCGTAACGGCTAACCAATTTAATCCGGCAGCCGGAACACAAACCATTACCTACGAGTATACAGATGCTAATGGTTGTTCGGCTTCGGAAACAGGAATCGTAACCGTAAACGAATTACCTACCGTTACCTTCCCGGCAGCTTCGGTCTGCGCCGGAAGTGCACCGTTTACCCCAACGGCAAACCCGGCTGGAGGAACATTCTCCGGCACCGGCGTTTCAGCCAATCTGTTTAACCCAGCCAGTGGCACACAAACCATTACCTACAGCTATACCGATGGAAACAACTGTGCAGGCTCAACGACAGCCGTCATCACGGTATTGGCAAGACCAACCGCAACCATTACCGGCGGCGGAGGTACTTTCTGCCAAGGAACTTCTACCAATGTGTTGGTGACGCTTACCGGTACCTCTCCATGGGAATTGGTTATCAATAACGGAACCAACAATACCACCATCCCTGGTATTACCGGAAGTACCTTTACGATACCGGCAAGTGAATCGGGTACGTATACCATCTCTACCGTAAGTGACGCCCTTTGCTCAAACTCAGGTACTGGATCTGCCGTAGTAACCGTAAACCCATTGCCTACTGTCATATTCCCAAACATAGCCGTTTGTGATGATGTAGCCAATGTAACTTTATCTGCAACGCCAATCGGTGGCAACTATACAGGAACCGGCGTTACGGGAAATGTATTCAATACCCAGTCCGGTACACAGAACATCACTTATACCTATACCAACACAAACAACTGCTCGGGTTCGGCTACGGCTACCATTACGGTAAACCCAAGCCCAACCGTTACCTTGTCGTTGCCACAAGTAGTATGTGTATATGCACCAACCCTTACATTAAGTGGAGCTAACCCATCCGGGGGAACTTACTTCGGAAATGGCATTACCGGCAACACCTTCAACCCTTCGGCCGCTGGATTAGGTAATCAGTTCGTTAACTATACCTATACCAACTCAAATAACTGTACCGTTACGGCCATCGGGAATATATTGGTAAGCCAATGTTTGGATATAGATGAAGCATCTGTTGAATATACGATGTCAATATATCCGAATCCAGCCACGGAAACCATCAACTTCAAATTCTCGTCTGATGCACAAACTACTTTAGTGAGAATTGTATCTACGGAAGGAAAAACGGTCTACCAAAACCAATTTCAATCCAACCAAGGTACTTTGGATGTAAACACATGGGCCCGCGGTATTTATTTTGTTCACGCCACCGTGGATGGAAAAGTATATACCTCTAAGATTGTGTTGAACTAAAACAACGCTAACTAAATCCCTTGAAGGGAGATATTCTTTAAATCCCGATTGTCATAGACAATCGGGATTTTTTATGCAAAAAATTGCAAACCTAGTTCTATCAATCAACAGGGGATTATATCCACATCAAAGGGATAACCTATCGTTAACAACCTCACATAAAACAATCATAAGTAAATCGTTGCATAATTGGAACAATACTTGTAACTACAATATTAAATGATTGGATTTATGAGAGAGTTAATGTTCAAATTTACCAGTACCTGTTTTATTGCAGTGATTTTTACTTATGGATGTTCGCCCGTTTATTATGGCCCGAATACACAAAACGTTCCTTTGCTCAGCCATGCCGGAGAGTATAACATATCGGTTTCCGGAAGTGGCCAACTATTGGAACTCCAAGGATCCGTTTCGCCGGTAAATCATCTGGGTTTGCAATTGAATGGCTCTTGGTATATGCCGCAAAAAAATGATAGTACGTACCGCGGTGCAGGATATTTCACCGATGCCGGGATCGGGTACTATACGGCCTTCGGCCCGAATGACATTTTGGTATTCGAAACCTATGCGATTGGCGGAATCGGTGGTGTACGAAATTCCATCTCACCCCATACGGCCACCAGCAATTACGGCTCCATCTACAGCAATGCGGGAAGATATGGTATCCAACCCGTTTTCGGTGTAAAGTGGAAATATGTGGATGCGGCTATCTCATCAAGATTTGTGGGGCTATCCTATTTCAACACATCCGGCGATTTAATATATAATGGAAGAAACCAGCAGGATTACCTCAACGATAACCGCCACTCCTTCCTGATAGAACCGGCTATCACCCTGCGTGCCGGCGTAGATTTTCTTAAAGCTCAGATACAATACGGTGGTAGCTTCAACATCAGCAACCCCAATTTTTATCAAAGAAATTCCATGCTGACCATAGGATTGGTACTCAGTCCGAACCGTTACCGAAATATTTTTGCCAAAAAATCGTAGAAACATACGATAGGCAGTTTACAGCAGGGAACCGGTCTGCTTTCCGCGCGAACTGCCAACTGATGTCCCCATTGCCACTAATTCCTTCCCAAGCATACATAAAGTCAAGCGTCTTTTATATATTTACCTCATCCGTATTTATATGCTTACTTATGTTACAAGAAATAGCCGATTATTTTAGCACAATCCCAAGCCTACACCGCGCATTGATATTGGCCGGGGGCATCACCTTATTTTGGTTGGTGGAGTATGCCGTGCCGTTGTTTAAATTTAAGTATAACAAATTCAGGCATGCCTTGCCTAACTTGTTTTTTACGGCCACCACCATCGTGGTGAATTTTGGCTTTGCCTTTCTCATCGTACTTACGAGCGATTTTGTGGTTGCACAAAAAGTGGGAATATTACAATGGATCGTTATGCCGTTATGGCTCCAGATTATTGTGGGTTTGATGATATTGGATTTGATCGGAGCTTGGTTGGCCCACTTCGTGCAGCATAAAACCAAATGGATGTGGAAATTCCACATGGTACACCATGCGGATACCTATGTGGATACCACCACCGCCAACCGCCACCATCCGGTAGAAAGTGTTTTCCGTGTTTCGTTTACCTTGTTGGCCGTATTCGTATGCGGTGCGCCGATGTGGTTGGTTTTCCTATACCAAAGCATGAGCGTGGTATTGGCGCAATTTAACCATGCCAACATGCGTATGCCGGTTTGGTTGGATACGGCCATCAGCTGGGTAATCGTTTCGCCCAATATGCACAAGGTGCACCACCATTATAAATTACCCCAGACTGATACCAACTACGGAAATATATTTTCTCTTTGGGACAGGCTTTTCCAAACCTATATGTTTACGCCGACCAAAGATTTGAATTACGGCTTGGATATTTTGGACAACACCCGCGACAACGATTTGGGCTACCAACTCAAGATACCGTTCGATAAAAACATCAAATCGGCGGCGGATGAAGGGTTTGTACCGAATATTCCGATGAAGTAAATATGGACATTATTTTCTATAACATATGACCATATGGGTGGCGGTTACTATTGGATAATGGCTGACCATCAATTTATAGTCAGATTCCCTACACTCGTTTAAGTAGGCATTTGGATTATTATTTACGTTTATTGTTTCATTGAATTATTTATGTCCATCACAACCGAAGCCGAACTCATCGGCATGCAAAAAGTAAGCGAAGCCGTGGCCATTACGCTGCGCGAAATGAGAAACTTTGCCAAAGCGGGTATGACGACCAAAGAATTGGATGAATTCGGGGCCAACCTATTGAACGAATTTGGCGCTAAGTCCGCACCATTCCTTACGTATAAATTTCCGGGCCATACCTGTATCAGCGTGAACCATGAAGTGGCACACGGGATTCCATCCGCATCCAAAATATTGCAGGACGGCGATTTGATTAATATTGATGTTTCTGCGGAATTGGGCGGTTTTTGGTCCGACAATGGCGGTTCGTTCATCATCGGCAAAGACATCAACAAACACCAGCCCTTGATCAACGCATCCAAACGGATTTTGGAAAAAGCCATTAGCAACATCAAAGGCGGCGTACGTATTTCGCAGATTGGCTTATTGATTGAGACCGAAGCCAGAAAATCGGGTTACCGTGTGATTAAAAATTTGGCTGGACATGGTGTGGGCAGAAGCTTGCACGAAGAACCTAGCGAAATCGCCAACTATTGCGACCGACTCAATTTTAACCGGTTTAAAAAGAATTCGGTGGTCGCCATCGAAACATTCATTTCCACCCGATCTACCTTCGCCGATACCGAAAAAGACGGCTGGACCTTGACCGGAAACCGCGGCGGGTTCGTGGCCCAACACGAGCACACCATTGTCGTAACGGATGGTAAACCCATTATCCTGACGGAAATGAATGGCATTTGGAATTAACCGATAAAAAAATATCTTAAAATAGGCTTTGCCTGTGGTTTAATGACAACTGGATAAAGATCTATAGGGAAGTACTCTCCGATTCGGCCAACTCGCCTACTTCGGACTTCATATCATCCAATACTTTTTTGTCGGATTTTTTATTCCTGACGAGCACAATGGCCAAAATCACAATCACTATGTGTAAGATTGCCGCCACGATAAATAAGTTAAAATAGCCTTGTTTATCTGCCAGCTTACCAAACAAGATGCCTAATGGGTAAGTCAACAAAAAAGCCAACGCATTTTGCACGGTAAAGTCCGAGCCTTCTTTTCCTTCGCGGCCATTATTCATGTATAAGGCATAAACCGTGGCATGCATGGCACCGGAACAGGCGCCGCCCAACAACACCGCACCCAAAATGAACGGTGCGGTTACGTAGCCCATGGCAGGTAACATCAACGCCGGAAAAGCCAGCAACCCGAAAACCAAGGAATAAATGAAACCTTTCCTGAGCCCGAACCATTTCATCATATAACCGAACAGCAACGAAGAAACGATACCCGAAGCCATACCGATGATGCTTATATACAAACCTATCTGCTCGGTCTCAAAGCCCGCATCCACCATCAGCGGACGCATTTTACGGTAAGAGACTTCTAAGAAAATACCGGAAAATACCGCCACCAAAAGGGAGGGAATGATTTCTTTCCTTTTGAAAAAGGTAAAAATGTCTTTGATGCTAGCCCTAGATTTTACCGGACCAGCCGGTTCGTGGAAGAAAAACAACGGAATGAGCGCAATCACTAAAATGGCAGAAAGAATTAATACCGAATTGGCCCAACCTCCCACAGAATCAAATATAATAAGCATGACCCCACCGCCAAAGAAATATCCGGAGAAAGCACCCGCTGCCTGTAAACCGTTTCCGAAACCACGTTCGGCCGGCGTAAGAATTCTGGTAGCAATGGCATCCACGGCAATATCCTGCGTGGCCAAAAAAGTAAGTGCTATACTTAATATAACGGTGAGCTGTATGAGGTTGTCCTGCGGATTGATCTGCGATGCAATGGCCGAAACGATGGCATAACAAACCGTCATGGCGAGTACGATCTTTTTATAGTGGTTGGCATTTCCCGCACCACGGTCAATATACGGTGCCCAAAGAAACTTCAACGAATATGGAATCCCCATCAAACCCAAATAAGCGATATGCTCCAGGGAATAACCGCCTTTGCGCATGATGACAGGCAGTCCCGAAAAGAAAAATGCCATGGGCAACATCTGCGTAAAATACAGCGACCCCAATAAAAAAAACTTATAATTCCTCCCGTTTCCTTGCACAGCGTTTAGAATGATTCTAAAGAGCCGCAAAAGTACATTCTTCTATGGAAATATCATCACCCTATCAGGTGAAAATTGAGAATGGAAGTGAAAGTTCGTCTAATCGCTAAAAGTGACGCATAGCATACTGGCGAATATACATCACTTCTACATTTTATAGCTTAATCAACTTACGGTAAGCCACCGAACCCTGGAAACTGAGCTTTACCTGATAAACGCCTGTAGGCAATTCCGCTACGGAAATATATGCACCAGAAGGCACATGGGATTGCGACAAGACAATTTTTCCATCCATGCCATACAATGCTATATCCTGCGACTCAAACGGGCTTTCAATCCGAAACGCATCGGTAGCCGGATTGGGGGCGATCAACCATTCCTCCAAATTGGATTCGGTTACCGATAATTGAGAAATATCGAACACGTTGATATCGTCCAGATAAAAATGGCTGCCCCCACCGGAGTAAAACTCAAACTTAACCAGTACGTTATTTACTTTATAGCTAGGAAGCATGTTTGTAATCATCACTTCTTCCCAATCTGCATGTTGGGGTACGAATTCGTTGCTGACGGTATGGGGAACGGTGGCCAACTCTGCCGGGGTGATCGTTTTCCGGATAACCCAGGTTTTTCCGCAATCCTTGCTCACTTTTACCAATAACTTATCCGTATTGGCGGTATCTTTCTTGGCGAAAGCATATTTGAAACGGATGACTGGATTCGGTACGGTAGATAAATTTAATGGCGGTGTGGTTAACTTGGCCAACAAACCCGACTGGTTGGAATGGTTTTTCAGCAACACAGATTTCTGCCCCGAAGCAGCCACCGTATTTTCTAACTGATAACAAAGATCAACCTCACATTCTGTAAAAATTGGGCTGGATCCCAAATCGGAATAGGATTCAAAACCTTCTATATAAGGTAAGGCCAAACCGGTAGGTTCCAATATCTTCACATAATCCTCGCGTAATAATGTCAACTGGCTGGCTCCGTCAGAAACGTTCAACGATACATCGTATTTACCTGATTGTGAATAATTATAAGAAACACTAGCTCCGCTGAGCGATGGCCCGGAACCGATATTCCAAGTCCATGAAGAAGCATGGTTATACGAAGCATCATAAAATTTCACCTGTTCGTTGATGCAATAAATCCTCCGTTCCGAATAAAAGTCGGCCACACACAAAGGTGCATTGATGCTCAAACCCGTTTCTGCCAGATTCTGCACACTCCACAAATTATTCCTATTCGCCACCGGACTGTTTAGCGCGGCATGAACCCGTTGTTTCTGCCCTTGGGTAAACATACGGGCACAATAGGCGTAATCCATAAAATTCTGTACATTATCCAGGTCCGTATCACAGGATGTTCCGCTCAGGTTACAGGTGCTCCATCCTTTGGTATTGGGTGTGTCCGACACACTATCGCCCACCGCGCAATTGGCCTGTTGGCCCACCGGCAGATAGTAAAATTCGGGCACGTTGTTTCCGCCCCAGATATGGAACAGGTTGAGATAGTGCCCCACCTCATGTGATAAAACGACAGACCTTAAATTATCAGAGGTGCCTATGTTGCCGAAGTAGCTTCCAGAAATAACGATTCCGTCCCAAGCTGGAACGGAATCTGCCTGGAACGGCATCAGCGCGTGCCCGGCCAAGCCGGCAGCTTCCCTTACCACATAAATGTTCAGGTATTTATTCGGCGGCCAATGGGCCAATGTTTTTACGTTATGGGTTCCCGTCAACGTATAGTCCGAACGGATACGGTTAATACCGTCGGTACAGGCCCCGCTCGGATCCAATTTGGCCAACTCGAATTCCACTTCCATGTCGGCCGCGATCGGTTTGAAAATAGAAACGATCTCTGAGGTATCCGGATTTTGCTTGCGCCAGTTCCGCGTCAATATTTCTATGCCGTTTTTAATCTGCTCGTTGGTAATGTTTTCTGTACCATCCGAATGTATCACATGCACCACCACAGGAATTCTGTATGGATTTTGGGCTTCAGCGGCTAGAAATGTAATAATGGAAATAAGGATTAGGGAAAGTTTACTAAGTTTCATGTCCAAAAGTAATGAATTGCATGTCCTTTAAAAACAAAGCAACCATTTTATCTGTTACATAAAACATGAAAACGTATAGACTGGAATTCACCCAACTCATCGATACCGACATAAAAACTGCCTGGAATTTTTTCTCCTCTCCGCTTAACCTGGAAAAAATCACACCCGACGATATGTCATTTGATGTCACGTCACCCTATACGAACGAAACCAAAATGTATGCGGGGATGATCATCACTTACAAAGTTTCCCCGCTTTTTGGCATCAAACTCAACTGGATGACGGAAATTAAACACGTGAAAGAAAACGAATACTTTGTGGACGAACAACGTTTCGGTCCGTTTGCGCTCTGGCACCACCAACACCATTTCAAACCAACCGAAAACGGGATTTTGATGACCGATATTTTATATTACGCCATTCCCTTCGGCATCATCGGGACCATGGCCAATCGATGTATGGTTGCAAAAAAAATCGAACATATTTTCAGTCATAGAAGAGAGGCTATTTTATCGTATTTCAGCAAATAAATATTCCATCCACTTTATTTTATTCAGAGATTGTATAGTTTTAGGGTAAAATAAACCCGATGCAAACAAGTTCCCTGCCCCAAACGGAAAGCCACCAGGCATATATTGACGTATTCAGCAAATTTCTGGCTGAAATCGGAATCAGCGTAAAGAAGCAAGAAATTGAAGGAGAAACATTTCTTCCCGGCCTATTAATAGAAAACGGTGTACTGATATACGATCCACAAAAGTTATTATATGCGGGTGATTTACTACATGAAGCCGGCCATATCGCGGTAACCGAAAAAGAAAAACGAAGTACACTAAACGGCAATGTGATCGAAGACGACCCCGATAAAGGCGGAGAAGAAATGTCCGTGATGCTTTGGACATACGCCGTCTGCAAGAAGCTGGATGTTCCCATTGACGTCGTTTTCCATCCAGACGGATATAAGGGAGGTAACGAATGGCTGATGGAAAATTATGAAAACGGAACTTTTATCGGCTTACCGCTGATGAAATGGATGGGATTAACGGACGACGGATTCCCGAAGATGATCAAATGGCTGAGGGATTAATACAATCAATCCTGAAAGAAAATCATGAGCAGATAATAGATGGAGGTTATGGCACCTATACCAGTTCCTGTGATGAACGCTACCGTTATGTTTACGATCCAACCATCGTAAGGAGTATGCTCGGGAATTACCTTGAGGTGCATCAACATCAGAATGATTGCCACCAACGTACCCGGCAAAACCACGCGCCATAGAAGGGCAAAAAGCAATCCTCCCCAAGTATATTTTTTCTCTACTTCCATGTTTAATTCCAACAAAAATAACAATAAAACGAACCAACGTTTCTTTTCTATATTTGGCGAATGAGAGCGACACTCGTACTGATTTTATCCGTATTTACCCTTTCTGTTTTCTCACAAAACCGTGCAAACCGTATCGATTCCTTATTGACTGAATTAATACGGGAGCAAGCCGGAAGCGAAAAATTTGCGCCAGGGATTTTTCCGTCGTACCGGATTCAATCCAAGGGAAAGGAGCGTTTGGCAGACGACAATATCTTCTTTTCCGCCATCATCGCCATGCGGCTTAAACGGTTGGAAAAGAAAATCCCGGAAGCCTCAAAACAGAAGGCGCTCCACATCATCCAAAACGTACAGGCGGCTTCCAGGTCCTTCGAAAATAAATATGGGCGGATTTCTTATAATTTCTGGCAGACAAAACCCGTAAAACAATTCCCGAACGACGGAAAACTCGCAAAAAACACACGCTACCACATCCCCGACGATGCAGATGATAGCGCCATTCTTTTTCTGGTGAACGGAAAATCGAAAAAAGAGGCGCTGGCATTGCAAAACATGATGGCCGAAAACGTGCCCGGCCAAAAAAGGAACATCAGGAACACGTTGCCCCAATTTAAGACATTACCCGCCTACTCCACTTGGCTCGGAGATCGTATGCCTCCGGAATTTGACTTCTGCGTACTGGCCAACATTCTCTATGTATTCTCTGAATACAACCTTTCCTATACCACCCACGAATGGGCCACCATCACCTTTCTGCGGGAATCCTTTCTCGAAGGCCATTTACAAAAAAAACCTTACCGCGTTTCACCCCAATATAAAACGGAAAGTACTTCCCTTTACCATCTTGCTTTTTTGGTTTCGGCCCATAAAATTGCAGGATTAGAAGAACTTAAACCACAATTGATCAAACGTACCCGCGAAAAACTATCCGAAGCCCAAACCAAAAATGAAGCCTTGTTATTGGTTTCGGCACTAAGCTATCTGAACGAATCTCTGCCGGATGGCTATGTATTTCCCAAAAACACAGACGAGTTTCCATTCTTCTATGCCAATCTGGGAAGCGTGACTCCCAATCCCTTCAATGGAGTGATGTCAAAAAGCCGTAAGTACAATTACCCTTATGAGTGCAAGGCATGGAACATGATGCTGGAATTGGAAATATTGTTGAATGGAAGTCCAGTAGTAGTAAGCAGCAGGTAACGTAGCGGCGCAAAGCATACCGCCATGCACTACGCTTCCATTAGGCAATTTTTAACATACCAAAGTCGCCAATAATTTTATCTTTGTTCTCCGAAAAAAACGAAGATGGGTCAACAGACAACAGATATCTCTTTAAGGTCTTGGGTTACGGTACCTTCGGGCTCCGATTTTCCTATACAGAATTTACCATACGGAATTTTTAAAACCGCCAACTTATCACCCCGCGCCGGCGTAGCCATCGGCGAGCAAATCTTGGATTTATCCGTATTGTTCACCGGCGGATTCTTGGCCAATTGTGCACTCCCTTCCGAAAATGTGTTCGCGGCAGAAACGCTGAACGGTTTTATAGCCTTGGGAAAGCCGGTTTGGACGGCCGTGAGGAACCGATTGACCGAATTGCTTAGTGAAACAAACGATGAAATCCGCACGGTAGAAAATATATTGGTGAACCAATCCGAAGCGCAGATGCTGCTCCCGGTTTCCGTTCCGGATTACACCGACTTTTACAGCAGCGCCGAACATGCTTCCAACGTGGGAAAGATGTTCCGCCCGGATCAGCCGCCACTACTTCCTAACTGGAAACACATGCCGATCGGTTATCATGGACGTGCTTCATCCATTTACGTTTCGGGTACCGATTTCCACCGCCCAAAGGGACAGATGAAACCGCCTACCGCCGAGGCACCTACATACGGTCCAAGTAAACAGCTTGACATCGAGTTGGAAATGGCCTTTATAGTCGGAAAACCAAACGAACTGGGCACCTCCGTGAGCACAAGTGTTGCCGAAGATCATATTTTCGGCATGGTGTTGTTTAACGATTATAGCGCCCGCGACATCCAAAGCTGGGAGTATGTACCGCTCGGACCATTTCTGGGCAAGAACTTTTTCTCGTCCGTTTCTCCATGGATCGTTACGTTGGATGCCTTGTCGCCTTTCCGTGTAAAAGGACCCGAACAAGACGTAGAGATTTTGGATTACCTGAAGTTTGAGGGCGATAAGAACTTTGACATACAACTGGATGTTTTATTAAAGCCGGAAGGCGGCGCCGAAACCCTGATTTGCCGCTCCAACCACAAACATCTATACTGGAACATCGCCCAACAGCTGGCCCACCATACCGTAAACGGCTGTAACATGCGCGTAGGCGATATGTGTGCCTCGGGAACCATTAGCGCACCGGAGCAAACCGGGTTCGGAAGCTTATTGGAGCTTAGCTGGCGCGGAAATAAACCGATGGCTTTGGCCGATGGTGCCCAACGTACTTTTTTGGAAGACAACGACACCATCACAATAAAAGGCTATTGTGAGAAGGAAGGCCTGAGAATCGGCTTTGGTTCAGTATCCAATAAGGTTTTGCCTGCCACCTAAAATAAAAACAAAAACGTTTCGTTTAAACGCTTGCCCTTATTTAATATATTTTGTAATTTTAATAGCGAAACCAAAGCAAGATTGGCAAAGATTTTGACTGGTATGCGCGCATAACATTTTAACTTAACACATTAAAAATTATGGGAGTTTCCACAGAAATTTCCTTAAAGGAACACCTGAAGAAATACTTTGGATTTGATAAATTCAAAGGCCGTCAGGATGAGATCATCGAAAACCTGCTCCAAGGAAAAGATACGTTCGTTATCATGCCCACCGGCGGAGGTAAATCGCTCTGTTACCAACTTCCCGCATTGATCAGCGAAGGAACGGCCATCGTAGTTTCGCCATTGATCGCCCTGATGAAAAATCAGGTGGACAGTATCCGTGCGTTCGGGAGTAACGAAGGCGTGGCGCACTTCTTCAACTCATCCCTGAACAAAGGCGAGCGCGATAAGGTGAAGGTGGACATCGTAAACGGACTGACAAAAATTCTGTTCGTGGCACCCGAGAGTCTGACAAAAGAGGAAAACATCGAGTTTTTACGCAGTATCAAGATATCCTTCTTCGCCATTGACGAGGCACACTGTATTTCAGAGTGGGGACACGATTTCCGCCCGGAATACCGTAGGTTGAGAACCATCATCGAAGCCATTGACCGTGTCCCGATTATTGCATTGACTGCCACCGCTACCCCGAAGGTACAGTTGGACATCGTGAAAAATTTAGGGATGCAGGATGCCAAACTGTTCAAGGACAGCTTTAATCGTTCTAACCTGTTTTATGAAATCCGCTCCAAACGCAACGAGGTCAAGGAAATCATCAAATTCATCAAACAAAACGCCAATAAATCGGGAATCATCTATTGCCAAAGCCGTAAAAAAGTGGAGGAAATTGCCGAAACCCTCCAAGTAAACGGAATCAATGCCGTTCCTTACCATGCGGGAATGGATGCGAAAACACGCGCCAGACACCAGGATATGTTCCTGATGGAAGACGTGGAAGTCATCGTGGCCACCATCGCCTTCGGGATGGGAATCGACAAACCCGATATTCGCTTCATTATTCACCACGACATGCCTAAATCCTTGGAAAGCTATTACCAAGAGACGGGACGTGCCGGACGTGATGGCGGCGAAGGAAAATGCGTAGCCTTCTACAGTTACGACGATATACTGAAACTGGAAAAACTCATGGGCGGAAAACCGGTGGCCGAGCAAGAAATCAACCGTCTGCTGATGCAGGAAGTGGTGGGTTTTGCCGAAACCACGGCTTGCCGTCGCAAGGTATTGCTACACTACTTCGGAGAACATTTTGAAGAAGAAAGATGTAACGGTGCCTGTGATAACTGTGCCAACCCACGCGAGAAATACGATGCCCGCGAACAGCTGACCACCGTATTGAAAACACTGGATCTGATGAAAGACGGTTTCAAACCGAAACAAATCGTGAACGTGGTGGTGGGGAATTTATCCAACACCGTGAAGACATACCGTTTCGATAGCCTGGAAACCTTTGCCGAAGGCAAGGAAGAAGGCGAACACTTCTGGCTGTCCGTCATCCGCCAAGCCATGGTGAACGATTACATGACCAAAAACATCGAGAAATACGGCACGTTGTTATTAAGCGAGAAAGGCCACGCCTACCTCAAAAATCCACACAGTATCCTATTCTCGAAAGACCACGATATCACCGCCGACGACAATGGCGACGACAGCATCATCACCAACGGAAAAGGCGGCGGCGCTTTGGACGAAAATCTGATGAACCTGCTACGCGAACTGCGAAAGAAATTGGGTAAGGACAACAAAGTTCCACCATTCGTCATTTTCCAAGATCCTTCATTAGACGAGATGGCCACACGCTATCCCATCACACTGGAAGAAATGAAGGAAGTAAGTGGTGTGGGCGAAGGAAAAGCGGCCAAATATGGCAAGCCTTTCGTGGAACTCATCAAAAAATACGTAGAGGAAAACGAAATCGAGCGTCCGCAAGACTTGTATGTGGTGAGAAACCTTGCTGCTAAATCGGACATGAAAGTGTATATCATCCAATCCGTCGACCGTAAAATGCCGATTGAAACCATCGCGAAAAACAAGAACCTGGAACCGGGCGAGTTGTTGACGGAAATGGAATCCATCGTTAATGCCGGAACACGTTTGAACCTCGATTATAACATCAATAGTTCTTTAGGTTCCGACGAGCAGGAAGAACTCTTCGACTATTTCAGAAGCACCGAAAATGCAGACTTGGAAGAAGCGCTTCGCGAATTCGAAGACGTATACAGCGAACAGGAAATCCGTTTGATGCGTATCAAGTTCATCAGTGATCTTGGGAATTAGACATGAGATGTTAGACGTTAGATATTAGATGGCAGAAGTGAATCAAACCGGGATGCGTTTAAGGGCTGAAAGCCTGATCAAGAAATACGGACAACGGACGGTGGTTAACAACGTCTCGTTCGAAGTAAACCAAGGAGAAATCGTAGGGTTGCTTGGTCCCAACGGCGCCGGTAAAACCACTTCATTTTATATGGTCGTAGGTTTGGTAAAACCGAATGAAGGCCATATTTATCTAGATTCCGAAGACATTACCAACACGCCCATGTACAAACGGGCACGCAAAGGGCTGGGCTACCTACCCCAGGAAGCATCCGTTTTCCGTAAGATGAGCGTGGAAGACAACCTGAAAGCCGTATTGGAAATGACCAAATTATCCAAGGCGGAACAGAAAGATAAGATGGAAAGCCTCCTGGAGGAATTCGGACTGAACCGCGTACGTAAAAATCCCGGCGAGGTACTTTCCGGTGGAGAAAGGCGCCGTACGGAAATTGCCCGCGCCTTGGCCGTGGATCCTAAATTCATCCTGCTGGACGAGCCATTTGCCGGGGTGGATCCGATTGCCGTGGAAGATATCCAGAGCATCATTTTTTCGCTGAAAGACAAGAACATCGGCGTACTCATTACCGACCACAACGTACACGAAACCCTGAGTATAACCGATAGGGCCTATCTCCTGTTTGAAGGAAAAATCCTGAAAGCCGGTTCAGCCGAAGAATTGGCTGAAAATGAAGAGGTGCGACGTGTATATTTAGGAGAGAATTTTGTATTGAGAAGGAAAGAGAAGGCATCGATTAGCCAACCATAGGCCTTCTTCATATATTTTTCTTAGCCCTTTTTCAATGTCAAAAGGATTTACTCTTATGAAAGTACCATCATTATTTTTTGTAACATTGGTTTTACTTCTTTTGGGTTGTAAGGAAGAAACGAATATCGGCAATCTTAAAAATAATCAATTAAAATTTGAGGCATTGCCAGATACAATTAAAAAAATTTATGAGTCAGAAGCCTTAAATAAGAATCCCAAACAAGATAATCTTGTTATTTCAACGGATACTTTATTTAAAATTCATCATAAACACACAGGCATGGATAATGACTTAATTGTGCTTTTAACCAAAGGTTTTAATCACCATTTCGAAATCAATAAAAAGAAGTTTGTGCTTCAGGCAAACCAAGGCGATCCCTTTATATTACACGATAAACAATTTTATTATACACTCGAATTAAATCTTGCAGACTATAATTATAAGGAAGCACAATATATTTCTGTTGACTTGTCAGATTTTATCGATTGAAGGACAATTTATAGAACACCTACGAACTATGATCAACAATAATCACCCATTGCCCATTTTTCTTTTGCCACAATAACGAATAGTAGCCTTCCAGATTATCTAGTTTCGGCTTACGTTCCAACTTCCATTGACCTATGATGAACACGGTATTTACATCCGTAAATTCAATCGCCAAATTATTAAATGTCAACTTTCCCATCGTATCCTTATTGGGATACGACGTATTATAATTATCCATCGTTTTTTGCCAACCGTAGGTAATCCCGGTTTTCCCGATAAAACGCAACGAATCAGATTTCCAATAATGTTTCATAAAACATGGGAGTTCCCCCCTATTCCAACAATCTTCCTGTTCCTGCATCGCTTTGGTTATATAACGGATAGCCACATCTTTTTCACTTTTTTGGGCAAAGCCGTAGAAACAAAACAAACTGAAAATAAAACTGACAATGTATCTCATATCAAACAAAGCTAAGTAAAAAAACGGGGCTAAATGATGGCATGTGGATTACCAAGATTCCATTTTTTCTGCGCCTTTCTGCGAGGTTTGCGGGAAAAACTTTATCATTACAGCAAATTTTAGGATAAGATGCGTGTAGCGGTAATTGATTGCGGAACGAATACATTTAACTTGTTGATTGCTGATTTCCAAGGCAAAGAATATGAAATCATTCACAGTTCCAAAGTAGCGGTAAAAATAGGAAAAGGCGGCATCAACAATTGCCAGATTTTGCCGGACGCCATGGACAGGGCCATGAAAGCACTCATCCACCACCGCATGACCATCAACGAGTTTGGGGCAGACAAAATTTTAGTTTTTGCCACATCCGCCGTACGCAGCGCCGACAATGGCGACGAATTCGTGGAACGTGCGCGTGCCGAAGCCGATTTGGACGTCACCATCATCAGTGGCGAACGCGAGGCCGAATTGATTTACGAGGGCGTAAAACATTCGGGTTCGCTGACGGAAGAAACCTGCCTCATCATGGACATTGGCGGTGGAAGCTGCGAGTTCATCATCTGCAACCAAGAAAAGGCGTTTGACCGTTTCAGTTTTGAGATCGGCGTAAGCCGCTTGATTGATAAATTCAATCCGAGTAATCCAATGACAGAGACCGAAGCAGTTTCCATTCGTACTTATCTAGACGAAATATTGGCTTCACTGTTTGAAAAAACGGCCAAGTACAGTCCGCAATATTTGGTGGGTTCATCGGGTACGTTTGATACGTTTACCGATTTATTATTGGCCCAAGGCCATGTAGGCAAGAAACCGAACGAGTTCTCTTACACAGTCAACGATTTTAACCAGATCCACGATAAAATTTTGATGAGTACGCTGGAAGAACGCCTAGTCATCCCGGGTATGGCCGCATTTCGCGCGGAAATGATCACCGCATCCGTCATCGCAGTAAAAAGCATCACCGACCATTATAAATTTTTGCAGATTAAATCTTCGGCATTTTCATTAAAAGAAGGCATGTTATTCGCCTTGCGCGACGGAAAAATATAACAACTGTTATTTATGATTCCGTTTTTCATAATAACTGTTAGCAACATATAAACAAGTTGTTATGTGTCCGTTTTTCTGGGTATAACTAAATCATTACCCATGAAAAACAGCGTACTCATTTCTGCTTTGCTCATCATTGGGCTATTTTCAAAAAATACGCAAACCCTTTATGCCCAAGAAAAATTTGTCTCCATCGAAGAATTGGATACCAAAGGGCTGATTAAAACAAAATTCGTTGGCACGGATAATTATTCCGGCCATGCCGTTAAGCTAACCGTAGAAAACTTGTCCGCCGATACGGCTTTTGTTTGGGTAGAATCCGGTCGCCGGTTGGATAATCCGGATGAACATAAACAGGATATATTAATCGTGCGGGAACAAAAAATCACCTTATTACCAAAACAGGAACTAAAAACCGACATTTTCGGATTTTGCTGCCAAGCCAGCAACGGCGCACCGGAACCTGGCAAAGAATTTAAAATCGGCCAAATGGCTGGCGGAAATTTACAGTGGATTGCCTCTTTTCTCAATAAACATTCTTTCGATGCAAGCACCATCCAACAGGCGGTTTGGGTATTTTCTAATAACCATAGCGCCGCTTCCATCGTTACCAACAAAGACCCAAAAATCCAAAGTCTGCGGAAAGCCGTGGCGGAAAAATTAAATATCGTGATTCCTTGGTATGATATCCATTATAAAAAAGAAAGCGCACAAGTGTTTTCCGGGCAGCATGAGCGTGTGACGGGAACGCTAAAATTCTATTCAAACAACAATGGAAACATCCTCATCAACGTGAGGAAAGAAAACGGCTTATTGATGAGCACCATAGCCAATGACATCGGCATTTATGGCCGTTCATACCAATTTCCGCTGGATGTGAACGTGGCCGAATGGGATCAAGGAAAATACTACGTGAACGTTTATTGCGATGGCAACCTAAAACATAGACAGGAATTTCAACTATGAAAACAGGGCCTGTTTTTCAAGGCTGACCTTAATCATTTTAAAGGCAAGCTCTTTCTCCCTATCTTTGTAAAAATTAGGGTGATGAAAGAGTTTCTGTCTAAACTACGAAAGGATTACGGGATTATGGGATTGAACGAAGCCGATTTGTACCCGGATCCCATCAAACAATTTGAAACTTGGTTTACGGAAGCCGCCAATGCCGAACTCGTGGAACCGAATGCATTTACGCTATCCACCATATCTGCCTTGGGAAAACCGACGTCTCGCATCGTATTGCTTCGCAATTTTGACCAACGTGGGTTTACCTTTTACTCCAACTACCAAAGCCGAAAAGGCTCTGATATGGACGCCAACCCAAACGTATCGATGAACTTCTTCTGGCCCGATGTGGAGCGCCAAATCCGCATCAACGGAACGGTGGCAAAACTCAGCCGCATGGAAAGCATGGACTATTTCAAATCGCGTCCGCGCCCCAGCCAGATTGGTGCTTGGGCTTCGGAACAAAGTCAGGTATTGCTTTCCAGGGACCTTTTGGAACAACGCATCCAAGAAATAGAAAAACGTTTTGAGGGAATTGACGTAGAAATCCCACCGTTTTGGGGCGGATATTGCGTGAGACCTACTGACATAGAGTTCTGGCAAGGCCGTCCGGGCCGTTTGCACGACAGACTCCGCTACACAAAACAAGCAGATGAAACCTGGATCATAGAAAGACTTAATCCTTAATAAATAGGGAACTGAAAATAGAGCGTTCAAAACTATCATTTTGTGGAGCATGTAGCGGAGCGCAATAATTCTCCATTTTGACTTTCAATTCAAAAGAATAAACTTATTTTCGCGCCTAAGCATAAACCAATCATTTATAATGAAGGAAGTATATATTGTAAGTGCCGCACGTACGGCCATCGGAAGTTTTAACGGACAATTTTCCGGCGTCAGCGCCCCACGTTTGGGCGCGGCAGCCATCAAAGGCGCGTTAGGTAAAATTCAGTTAGACCCATCAACCGTAACGGAAGTATTGATGGGCAACGTATTGCAGGCAAACGTAGGCCAAGCCCCGGCGCGTCAGGCGGCTAAATTTGCCGGCTTGCCGAACGAAGCACAATGTACCACTATCAATAAGGTATGTGCATCCGGTTTGAAGGCCGTGATTTACGGTGCACAATCAATCAAATTGGGCGACCACGAAGTGGTGGTAGCCGGCGGAATGGAAAACATGACACAGGTTCCTTATTACCTCGATTCGGCCCGTAACGGATACCGTTTGGGTAACGGTTCGGTAATCGACGGATTGGTAAAAGACGGCCTGACCGACGTATATAACAACTATCACATGGGCAACGCGGCCGAGTTGTGTGCCAAAGAATGCAACATCAGCCGCGAAGACCAAGATAAATTTGCCATCGAAAGCTATACACGCTCACAAAAAGCGTGGGCCGACGGTAAATTCAACGAAGAAATCGTTCCCGTAGAAGTACCTCAACGCAAAGGCGATCCTACCATCATTACCGAAGACGAGGAATACAAAAACGTAAAGTTTGACAAAATTCCACAGTTGAACCCCGTATTCCAAAAAGAAGGTAGCGTAACCGCAGCGAACGCTTCTACATTAAATGACGGTGCGGCCGCCTTGGTATTAATGAGCAAAGAAAAAGCGGAATCTTTGGGACTTAAACCATTAGCTAAAATCATTTCATACGCCGATGCGGAACAGGCACCGGAGTGGTTTACTACCGCACCCGCTAAAGCTTTACCACATGCGGTTTCCAAAGCAGGACTGACGATGGACCAAATTGATTTCTTCGAAATCAACGAGGCGTTTTCGGTGGTGGCCATTGCGAATAACCAGTTGATGAAATTGGATCCGGCCAAAGTAAACGTAAACGGTGGCGCGGTGTCATTAGGCCATCCATTAGGCGCTTCCGGCGCACGTATTCTGGTTACGTTGATCCACGTACTAAAAAACAACAACGCACGCTACGGCGCTTGCGGTATCTGTAATGGCGGCGGCGGTGCCACGGCCATGGTGATTGAAAACTTAATGTAAACTAAATATCAGGAGGTCTGCAAAAGCAGACCTCCCCCTTTTATTCTCTGCAAACATGGTTACCGAAAAATTCGGCATCTGCCTATTTAGTAGTATCCCCGGAAGGGCCGAAGCTGCCGACAAAAGCGAAATGGTTACCCATCTCCTTTTCGGTGAAACCTATACCATACTGGACGATACATCCAAGAAAAACTGGATTCACATAAAATGCGCTTACGACCAATATGAATGCTGGATCGATCGTGGATTAAATATCGATATTTCCGCAGAGGAATTTACCCGCTGGAACGCAGAGAAAAAACATGTGACTGAAAGTTTATTGACTACAGTCACAAACAAAAAAACAGAATTAACCTTTCCCATCGTTAGAGGAAGTTCGGTGGTAAATTCAGGGAACTATGAATTTACGGTAGCAGGACAAATTTTTAGATATAAAGAAGAAGACAATAAGTTCCGTTCCAAGAACATCTCAGATTCTATCAAGGAATTTTCAAAAGCCTATTTAAACACACCCTATCTATGGGGCGGCCGATCGCCTTTTGGGTTGGATTGTTCCGGGTTTACGCAAGTGGTTTTTAAACATGCGGGCATTGCCTTACCGCGCGACGCCTACCAACAAGCCGAAGTGGGAACCGTCGTGCCTTTTGTTTCCGAAAGCAGAACCGGTGATTTGGCTTTCTTTGAAAATGCTGACGGGAAGATCATCCATGTGGGTATTGTATTAGATGAAGGCGAGATTATCCACGCATCCAGTTTCGTAAAAATCGGTAAACTCGACCATGAAGGCATTTTTAATCTGGAACAACAACGGTATACCCACAAGTTACGAATCGTAAAACGTATATTTTAATGGCAAGCCTCAGACTATCACTGGACGGAGTTAATTACCTGAATATAGGCCTCATGGTTGTTTCCATGGTTTTGGCGGTCAATATTCCTTTTGAACTATTCCTTTTTGTATACGCCGTTCTGGGTCCGTTGCATTATATGACGGAAATCGGCTGGTTACATAAAAAGAATTATTTCGCCATCGAAAAGCGCGACTTTGTGTTCCCCATCATCATGTGCTTGTTGATCAGTGTTTCTGTTTTGTTGGGTTTGGCTGCCGGTTGGGAAAAAACATCCGCATGGATGGCTGATGCGCAAGCCGGTGCTTTGGGACCCATTATTCGGGGAATGGATCGTTATAGTCCGTCTTTTATCTTTCTGGCCTTTTCCGGTGCTATTTTTATGGTCGTCATCAAAAAAAGAACTTTACGTTATCTGTTGATTGCCTTGATGATTATTCCTGCCGTACTCATCATCGACCTTAAATTTTACGATGAAGAATACATCACCTGGTTTGCCGTCTTCTTACCTACCATCGTGCATGTATGTGTGTTTACGGCCTTATTCATCCTATTCGGTGCCATGAAGAGTAAAAGCATGAGCGGCTATATTTCGTTTGGCGTATACATGCTCTGCATCATCCTTTTATTCCAAATCGGGTACGATCCAAAAGAATACGCCGTCTCCACAGAAACGTTAAAGCAATTGAGAAAAAGCACTTTTGATCAATTGAATTACAGCCTGTGGGATCTCATCCATCCCATCCGCGAAAAAACATTTTTTATTGACGGTAAATTAGGTTTGAAAATACAGGCGTTCATTGCATTTGCTTACACTTACCATTACCTCAACTGGTTCAGCAAAACGGAAATCATCAAATGGCATGATGTGCCTAAACCATGGCTGATTCTTACCATCGTGGTGTGGATCGCATCCATCCTTTTATATAGATATGATTACCGTGTAGGCCTGT
>Ga0247814_10000668_pt1 | contig 25026 bp, 26 predicted proteins | sample UWRJL179409R1_FD_179947 | JGI IMG/M metagenome (GOLD analysis project Ga0247814, IMG submission 179947) | Plant litter microbial communities from Arlington Agricultural Research Station in Wisconsin, United States - UWRJ-L179-409R-1 | ecosystem: Environmental > Terrestrial > Plant litter >... | reverse complement strand
GCGAGCTCGACTCGAGCGCCAAGCTCGCGGGCTCGGCACTCGCCAACTTCGCGGCGTTCTTCTCGAAGGACTGGCGCCGCAACGACTGGTGGTGGGGCCACACGGATGCCGCTGCCGGCATCATCCGCATCCTCGACACGTTCCCCGACCGCACGGTCGCGGCGAAACCGACCGCAAGCGTGATCGCGGACGCGCAGCTCGCTGTCCTCCGCGACGCCCGCTCCGCGGCGGTCACCGATCCGAGCGAGGCGATGCTCGCCGGGGACCACGAGCTCGGCAACCTGTCGCCGTCCTATCTAGTGGCGATCACCTCACGCACGGTGCGGGTCGCATTCCGGGCGCTGCTCGGCGGAGCCCACACCCTGCCGAAGATCACGGCCGGGGTGCTGTTGCCGCCGATACTCGCGCTCGTCCCGTTCGTCACGGCACCGCTGCGGGCCGCGCTGGCGGCATCGGTTATTGCTGTTGCGCTTGGGTTCACGCTCACGAACGGTAACTCGATGCCCGACGCGATCGTCGTGCTCGCAGTGCTGGCCGCCCTCGCGAGCGGTGCCGTCGCGATCGTGAGCGAGGTGCAGGCGTGGCCGCGGCGCAAACGCCTGCTCGAGATCGACGAGGAGTTCGAGACGCACCCGATCGCGACCCGGCTTCCCGTCAGTGTCGCGCGGTCGCGCTGGTTGCTGCTGTTCACCATCATCGCGACCGTGCTGACGCTGCTGGACTGGGCGCTCGGCGCGGGCGCGAGCATCGTGATCTTCGGCCTTACCGCGGTCGCCCTCTCGTTCGTTAGCCGACGGTCGACGCGCTCGCTCGGCAAGGCGCCGCTCCGGCGCAAGTGCGGAGTGATCTGGCTCGCCGTCACGGGAGCCGTGCTGCTGGCCTCGCTGTGGAGCGAGCCGGTTGAGCGGGCGCTTGCGCGGTGGAGTCCCGGCTACTTTGTCGTGCTGGGACTCGCGGCCGCGATCGCTGCGGCGGTGCTGACCAGGGGGTGGCTGGATGGCGGTTTTCGTGGCATCCGGAACCGCGGTCAGTCGCGCTGGATCCTCATCAGCCTCGCGGTCGGTCTGGTTGCCGCGCTTGTGGCCGCCGGGGTGACCGCACTCGAAGGGTCGGTGCGCCCGACGGTCATCGCCGTCTGGCTCGCCGCCTTCGCGAGCGGACACGCGCTGTGGTGGCTCGGCGAGATCGCGCACCCGGTCTACAACCAGGCCGATGACACTCCGCTCGCGCCCGTGCCGTATAGCTAGAAGGGCCGTACAGCTAGTCGGTGAGCGAGCGCTTGCAGCGGCGGAGCAGGTCGGCCAATTGCTGCCGTTCCGCGGCGGAGAGGTCGGACTTCATGCGGTCCTCGACACCGCGGACGGCAGCGCTCGCGACCTTGAGCTGCGCACGGCCGGCAGCGGTGAGTTCCGTTGGCAGCACGCGACCGGTTGCGGCGGTCGCGGGACGGGACACGAGCCCCTCCTTCTCGAGGGACTGCAGGAGGACGTTCATCGACTGGCGGGAGACGAAGGTTCCGCGCGCGAGGTCCGAGTTCGAGAGACCGGCGCGCTGGGCGAGGAGCTCGAGGCAGGAGTAGTGCGTGACGCTCATTCCGAGCGGGCGCAGCTCGGCTTCCATCGCGGTGCGGAGCGCGCTCGACGCTTCCTTCAATAGGTAGCCGAGCGATGTCTCCAGGTGGATCCCGTCTTGACTCATGTCAACATTCTGACATAAAGTGATCTATGTCAGCTAACTGACATTGACGAAAGAGAACACCATGACTGCAGGTCCCGGCTTCATCTCCCTCCAGGTTCACGACATCGAGGCGTCGGCCGCCTTCTACGAGAAGTACCTCGACCTGACGCGCCAGCCCGGACCGCCCCACGCGGTCGTCTTCGACACGAAGCCCGCGGCATTCGCCGTGCGCGACGCGCTCCCCGGCGTCGACCTCTCCGTGCCGCTCGGCGTGGGCGTCGGCATCTGGCTGCACGCGACGAACGCGCAGGAGATCCACGACACCCTGGTCAGCGACGGCATCACGATCGTCACGGCTCCGGTCGACGGACCGTTCGGCCGCACCTTCACCTTCGCCGACCCTGACGGCTATGCCATCACTCTGCACGACCGCGCGTAGGCGCGGCGAGCGGGGGCGTTAGCGTGGCGGCGCGTAGAGGAAGAGTGCGACGTCCGTGCTCGGGATCGTGCGCTTGTTGTACGTGTGGTTGCTGCCCCAGTTGTATTCCTCGATGGTGACAGTGCCGTCATCGTTCACAGCGTTCACGTACGCGACGTGGTTGCCGTTGAACCAGGCGACGGAACCGACGACGGGAATGTTGCTGGTCTCCCAGCCGTGCGCGGCCCAGTTGCCGGCCCATGCCGATGCGTTGCCGCCGTTCGGGGTGAGGTAGCTCCAGTCGTACGCGAACGGAGCCTGCGTGGTGCCGGCGTCGCGGTTGAGGCGCCATGCAACGAAGTCGACGCACTCGCGGTAGAAGTAGTTGAGGGGCGAGAGTCCGCCGCCCTGGGTGTTCGCGAGTTCCGAGAACCAGGGGTAGTCGTCGCCGGCTTCGATGGCGCCGGACTTCATGTACGCCTCGTAGTTGGCATTCTGCGCGGCGGTCGAGCGCTGCGCCGCGAGGTTACCGGGCGTCGTGGCGGAGAAGGTCTCGCGTGACGCGGACGTCGTGTCGATGTCTTCCGACACGGAGAGCGTCGTGCTGTCGAGAGCGGCGACGGCATCGGTGATGCCGGTGCCGGAGTTCGTCATGGCGTACGCGGGTAGACCCGCGGAGGCGAAGAGCCCGCCGACGGCGACCATGGTGAGCAGGGCGCTGAAGCGCTTGCGCATCGGACGCGTCTTCTTACGCGAGAACGTCGACGAGACGTAGATCGGAGGAGCAACCGTTACGGGCACGGCAGGAGCCGCGGCGCGGCGCGCGGTGTTCGAACGGCGGCCGGTGCTGCGCGAGCCGAGGGCACGCCGGGTGCGACGCGGAAGAACGGGAGCGGATGCCGCATCCTGCTTCGCTCGCAGCTCACGGCGAGTGGGGAAAGCGGCTACGGATGAGTCGTTGGGGGTGGTTCCAAGAATGCCGGAGAAGGCGTCGATTTCGGCGTCAGACCGCATTTCAGCCACTCATCAACTCCCGGGACATCACTCAAAATACAAACGCATACGTTTTCGCAACTCGTACGAGGGTACGCGATGCCTCCAATTATCACAACCTGATCACGCTCAGGCCGCCGGAGCGAGGAACTCCTCCCAGTCCGGTAGCGCTTTCTCGACGCCGCGCACGAGCCAGGTCGACCCGTGGGGAGGCTGCGGGATCGTGCGCAGCGACCAGTTCATTTCCATCGGCGTGCGGTCGCCCTTGAGGTTGTTGCACTTGAGGCAGCACGCCACGAGGTTCTCCCACGTGTCCTTGCCGCCGCGCGATCGCGGCATGACGTGGTCGATGGTCGTGGCGGCGTTGCCGCAGTACCCGCAGCGGCTGTTGTCACGCCGCAACACTCCCCTGCGGGAGACGGGAACGTTGCGTCCGTTCGGGATGCGCACGTAACGGCGCAGGATGATGACCGACGGCCTCGCCCAGGTGCCGGTGATGCCCCAGATCGGATGCTCGTCGTCTTCGGCGATGATCGTCGCCTTCTCATTCATGACGAGCACGAGCGCTCGTTTGAAGGACACCACAGCCAGCGGCTCGTATCCAGCGTTCAGTACCAGTGTGCGCATCGTCATCCTTTCGAAAGCGCCTGCACGGCTTGCAGGCATTCGACATGCGGGTGTCGGTGCTCAACGGGTCACGAAGCGAGCGGCAAACAAAAAGGCACCGTCGTAAAGACGGTGCCTATTTGCTACGCGCGGGTATGAATATCCCGCGCTTACTGCTGTGCCGTATGAAGAAGAATGCGCGCCGACTCACGGTTTGAGTGGTGCGTATTCCCAACATGCGACTCTCCGAGAAACTCGATGAACTCCAAGAGTTAGATGTTAACCCACGAATGTTGCTGGATTATCACGCTTTGCTGGTCTTTTTCGTGTCGTTTTTCACGCGGACCACGTAGTAGTTGCTCGTGTAGATCTTGCGCACCTTGACCGTTGATCCCGGCTTGGGCGCATCGATGAACTTTCCGTTGCCGACGTAGATGCCGACGTGCGACCCGCCGGAGGTGATGACGAGGTCCCCGGCCTTGGCTTTCGCCTTCGAGACACGGTGCCCGACCTTGCCTTGAGCAGCGGCGGAATGCGGCAGCGAGATGCCGAACTTCGAGTACACGTACTTGGTGAATCCGGAGCAGTCGAAGCCCGAGTTCGGGCTCATTCCGCCGTAGCGGTACGTCGAGCCCTTGTAGCGCTCGGCGACCTTCACGACCTTCTTGGCCGCGAAGCTCAGCGTGGACTTCGCCGACGCGAGTTCGATTGTCTCGTCCGCGACGGACGATTCAGCGGTGACGGATGCCACGGCATCCGTCGATGCAGGCTGGGTCGTGGCGACCACAACGGCCTGCGGCGTAACGCCCGGGGACGCAATCGCCACGGCAGCTGCAATACCAAGCGCACTGACTGCGGCAAGTGTTGCCGCGATGGTGAAGCGACGACGCGTTCGGGGCGCGTCGGTAGAGCGGGTGAAAAGAGAATTCAAGAAACAGGTCCTGCGCCTCGACAACCGCTGGAGCGATTGCCCGTGCTATTCGTGTCTACGAGTTTGCGAATGGGGGTCGGGTATTCCGAGGCGCCCCCATCGCAGCCCACGACCGCGGTGGCGATGCGGTGGGCATGGCGCATCGATCCGTCCGGGATGAGGGACGGTCGATCGCCGGAGGCTAGATGCCGATGCGAACTATGTAGTAGTTCGAGGTATAGATCGGGCGGACGGAGATGCTCTGTCCTGCTTGCGGGGCATCGATGAACTTTCCATCACCGACGTAGATACCGACGTGCGAACCGCCATCCACGATGACGAGGTCACCGGGAAGAGCATCCGCTTCGGAAATGGGTGTGCCCATGCGGCCCTGGGCGGCCGACGAGTGGGGAAGGGAGACGCCGAACTGCGCGTACACGAACATCGTGAAGCCGGAGCAGTCGAAGCCCGACGGGGTGGCCCCGCCGTATACGTACGGCGTACCGACGTACTTCTTGGCAACCTCGACGATCTTCGCGAGGTTGAAATCGGGATACGCGGGATCCTTGATGTAGTCGGCGGCGGAGGGTCCGCTGTACGAGGAATACGACTTCGCGAGTTCCTCGCGCTTCTTCTCGGCCGCGGCTTTATCGAGTTCGGCCTGCGTCGTGGCGTCGAACTCGGCACGCGATGCGTCGGTTGTCGTGGCATCCGCTGCTACATCGACGCTCTGGACTGAACCAGTGACCGTCGTCGCGGTTGTCGTGGTGGGGGTGCTGACCGCGTATGCCGGGAGGGCAACGGTCGCGAACAGGGCTGGTACTACGAGAGCGGTGACGCTCAGGCTGAGAATGCTTGTCTTACGTCGGGTTGTTCGTCTTATGGGTGGTGTTGCTTCTTCGGGTGAAGGTGTTCCTATTGCCAAGAGATGATCTCCTGCGCCTCGACGACTCTAGGTAGTCGCCCCATCCGTTTCGTATATCTACGTACGCGCACAAGAGACGGGTTAACGAGGCGTCTCAGTCGCGGTCCTCGACCGCGGTGTGGCCGAGCGACTTGGCGACTCTACGTGACCGTTACCGTTTTGTCACAATGAGGTACACAAAAAGCCCCCGGAATGGGGTAGAACCCGGTCTGTTGAGGATTAGACAGCGACGAAGATGTGAACGGCCACTTCGTTGGGCAGCTCGAGGCCGTCGACGTTGCCCTCCGTGGCGTCCTTCGCGGCGATGAAAACGTAGGAACCGGCTGCGGAAACAGTGACCTCTGCACCCGGCATGACGCCCGCGGTACGGAGCTGCTGGAGCAGTTCCGGCTCGAACTGCACGGGCTCGCCGAGACGACGCACAGTGGCCGTGAAGGTCTCGCCGGACGTGCCGACGCGCTCCACGAGGTTGATGACGCCGTCCATGAACGCGGGTGCGGCATCGTCGCCGAGCTCTGCGAGTCCGGGGATCGGGTTGCCGTACGGGGATTCCTTGGGGTGGTCGAGCATTTCGAGCACGCGGCGCTCGACCTGCTCGCTCATGACGTGCTCCCAGCGGCATGCCTCGTCGTGCACGTATGCCCAATCGAGACCGATGACGTCGGCGAGGAGGCGCTCGGCGAGGCGGTGCTTGCGCAGAACGTGGATGGCTTTGCTGCGGCCGTCCGTGGTGAGTTCGAGGTGGCGATCGCCTTCGACGACGACGAGTCCGTCACGCTCCATGCGGCCGATGGTCTGCGAGACCGTTGGTCCGGAATGTCCCAGGCGCTCGGAGATGCGGGCGCGCAGAGGAATGATGTGCTCTTCCTCGAGGTCAAGAATGGTGCGTAGGTACATCTCGGTCGTGTCAACGAGATCGGTCATCGGTGCCTCCAGCTCGGCGATACAGCTGTCAGCCTACTTGGAGCGGAGTACCATCGCCGGACGACGTAACGGTCAGGTCGCAAAGAATAGAATTATCGAATGTCGACGATCACGATTCCCCGCGAACTCCTGCCCGTAGACGGTCGTTTCGGTTGCGGACCCTCCAAGGTTCGACCGGAGCAGCTGTCGTACCTCGCCACGCAGGGCGCGTCCATCATGGGAACGTCCCACCGCCAGGCTCCCGTGAAAGACCTGGTCGGGCGCGTGCGCACCGGCCTCGCCGACCTCTTCTCCATCCCGGACGGCTACGAGGTCGTCATGGGCAACGGCGGCTCGACCGCCTTCTGGGATGCTGCCGCCTTCTCGATCATCGAGAACCGCAGCGAGCACCTCACGTTCGGTGAGTTCGGCGCCAAGTTCGCGTCGGCCGCCGCCGCTCCCTTCCTCACCCCTCCCCACGTGATCAACGCCGCGGGCGGCTCGCGCAGCGAGATCGAGATCGTGGACGGTGTCGACGTGTACGCCTGGCCGCACAACGAGACCTCGACCGGCGTCATGGCTCCCGTCAAGCGCGTTGCCGCTGACGCCCTCACCGTCATCGACGCGACGAGCGCCGCCGGCGGTATCGCGTTCGACGCGAGCGAGGCCGACATCTACTACTTCGCGCCGCAGAAGAACTTCGCATCCGACGGCGGACTCTGGTTCGCCCTCTTCTCCCCCGCCGCGATCGAGCGCGTCGAGCGCATCGCGGCGAGCGGTCGCTACATCCCCGAGTTCCTCTCGGTGAAGAACGCGATCGACAACTCGCGCCTCAACCAGACGCTCAACACCCCCGCGCTCTCGACGCTCCTCCTCATGGAGAACCAGGTCGACTGGATCAATGGCAACGGCGGCCTCGCCTGGGCGGATGCCCGCACCAAGGAGTCGTCGTCGGCCCTGTACGACTGGGCGGATGACGCGAGCTTTGCGACCCCGTTCGTCACCAACCCGGATCACCGCTCGCAGGTCGTCGTCACAATCGACTTCGATGATGCAATCGACGCTGCCGCGATTGCCAAGACGCTTCGCGCCAACGGAATCGTCGACACCGAGCCGTACCGCAAGCTCGGTCGCAACCAGCTGCGTGTCGCGACCTTCACCGCGATCGACCCGGCCGACGTGCGCCAGCTGATCGCGTCGATCGAGTACGTGGTCGGCGCTCTCTAGACAGAGGGTCCCGGATGCCGCGGCATCTGCTCTGCGCCCAACCACCGTCTTCGGCGGTCCTCGCCGGACCGGCGGAGCCGGACCAGAGGACCTGCGGCGCTGTTTCAGGCATATGGATGCTGCTATTGCTGCGCCCATACGCCCGTAACCTCACCGGACGGCGTAGTTTCCACCGCCGAAGCCAGCCGCCGCGGCAGTTTGTACCGCCGCAGCGCGCGGTAACTACCGCCGCAGGTACCAGGGCTGCGCCGCTGGTCCCTTCGACGGGCCCAGGGAACGTCGTTCTACAATCGCTGCATGCGCTTGTGGCTCAAGGACTCGGAACGGCGTCCCGATCCCATTCCCGCCGCGACCGATGACCGCAAAGCGGTGATCGTCGGTGCGGTCGGGTGGGTGATCGCGCTCATCGTCGTGCTCGCGACATCCGCTGCCGCCGACTGGGAGCCGACGGTCGTCTGGACCTGCGTTACCGGACTCGCCCTGGGAGCGATCCTGCTCGGCTACACCATTCGGCGAGCCCGGTAGCTGGCTAGTAGGTCTTCTCGTTCTCGTCGAGGTCTTCGTCGGAGACGGCGTCGCCGTCGTTGTCATCCGACTCGTCATTGTCATCCGACTCGTCGTCGTCAGCTGATTCCTCGTCCGATTCGACGTCGTCGAGCTCATCGATGTCGACGCCATCGACGTCGCCGCCGTGCACGATGTCACTGCCGAGGTCGTCAGCATCGTCGTCGGTCTCGTCGTCGGAGTCGTCGTCCGACTCGTCCTCGGAGTCCGCGTCCTCTAACGCAGCATCCGCTGCCGCTTCGCCGAGGGCGTCCTGGGCAGCCTTGTAGTCGGCGAGACGGTCACTCCACGGCACCCAGTCGGGAGCCAGAAGTGCGCCGTCGGCCGGCATGAGCTCGGTCTCGAGCACACTCGGGGCCTCGCCCTCGAGGGACGCGATGCTGACGGTCCAGTGCCATCCCGGGTACCCGGTCATCAGGTTCTCGAAGTAGACGGAGACGACGCCGTCGCCCTCGTCCTTCTGGCCCGCTTCGGCACCGATGGTGTCGGCAGACGTTATCTCCAGCAGAGCCTCACGACCGATGTCGTGCAGGGAATCAGGCATCCAGTTCGTCCGCAACCTTGCGCAGCATGGCGGCGATCTTGCCGCTGTGACTCTTGTCGGGGTAACGACCTCGCTTGAGGTTTCCACCGATGGCGTCGAGCAGCTTGACCAGGTCCTCGACGATGACGGCCATGTCGTCGGCGGGCTTCCGGTTGAGCTTGGCCATGCTGACGGGTGCATCGAGCACGCGGACGGAGAGCGCCTGGGCGCCCTTCTTGCCGTCGGCGATACCGAATTCGAGGCGGGTTCCCGCCTTCACGCCGGTCGTGCCTGCAGGCAACGCGGAGGCGTGGAGGAAGACCTCGACACCCTCATCTGACGTGATAAAGCCGAAGCCCTTCTCATCGTCGTAAAACTTCACCTTGCCGGTAGGCATACCTATAACTCCCTTATGGACGTGCACCCAAGCCTAGGGGCACGGTTATGTGGCCCTATCCTTGTGAATGTGGCAGAAAACACTCCAGTAACCAACCATCGTAACGAACGCGTCCTCGCCTTCATGGTTGCGTCCTGCATTGGACTCACGCTTCTCGCGGTCATAGCGATGGGCATCGCGGCGAGCCAGCAGGTGAACTTCTCCACCGGCATCTGGCCCACCGTCGGATTGCTGCCGCTTGTCGCCCTCCCGATCGCCTTCGTCCTGATGATCGCCCTCGTCATCGTCAGTGCCATCCGCCGCGTCCGCGCTTCCCGGGATGCCTAGTAGCAGCTCGGCCTTCGCTCTCGCATCCAGCCTGCGCGCCCGAAGCGATGAGGAACTCGCCACGCTGATCCGCCTGCGCGAGGTACGCGAGACTGGGATCAACGACTTCTTCGACCTGGCCGAACGCCTCCTCGACCGTCCGTCGGTGCAGGCCCAGCTCGGACAGCTCGACCGACGCGTACTGCTGACGCTCACGGTCGTCGTGCAACTGGGCGCGGGCGGCAACGTTGTGCCGGTGGCCGACGTGACGGAACGCATCCGCGCTATCGACCATCCCGAAGCCCTCGCCTTCCCCTCGACGCTCGAGATGCGCCTGCAGCGGCTCGCCGACCTCGGTCTCATCTCCTTCGACGCCACGGGGGCCATGGCATACGAGTCGGTCGCTGAGCAGATCAGTGCATGGCCGTCGATGAAGCTCCCCACTCTCGAGTCCCTTGTCGCCGGCATCCCCGACGAGCTCGGCGAGCCCGGCATCGTCAACCAGGAAGTGACAGACAGCCTCGCCGCCGAGAACGCCTTCGGCACCTCGATGGCGATCATCGAGATGATCGCGGCCCTGCGCCAGGAGCCGGCTCGCGAACTCTCCCGCGGCGGTCTCGGCCTCCCCGACATCAAGCGCCTTGCGGCAGCTGCGAACATCCCGACAGAACACGTCATCCCGCTGCTGCAGATCGGTCGCGCCTCCGGGCTCCTCGAACTCGACAACGGACGGTGGACGCCGTCCGCCGATGCGACCCCGTGGTCACTCGAACCTCTCGCCAAGCGCTGGGCGCGCCTGGCCGAGGGGTGGCTCGTCCTCGTTCCTAACGACATCCGCTATGTACTCTCGGACCGCACCCATTCGGTATGGGGCGAACACTTCGAGGCGTTCATGACGTGGCTTTTCCCGGCAGCGGATGCCGCGTTCCGGGCGCGTATCGAAGCCCACCTCGAGCGCGGCGAACTCCTCGGCGTCACGGGCAACAGGGCTCCGAGCACCGCGGGTTCGGCGCTCGTCGCCCGCGGCGCCAAGGCCGCCGAGACCGCGATGTCCTCGCTCTTCCCGCCGGAGATCGGCCAGGTCTACCTGCAGCACGACCTCTCGATCGTCTCGCCCGGGCCGCTCTCCCCCGCCGTCGATGCCCGACTGCGCGCGATGACGACGGTCGAGAGCCGCGCCCTCGCGTCGACGTTCCGCGTCTCGGCCGAAAGCATCACGCGCGCGCTGGCCCGCGGCGACAGCGAGGAGTCGATCCTCGAGTTCCTCGGCAGCATCTCCCTGACGGGGCTGCCCCAGCCGCTGCGCTATCTCGTGGCGGAAACGGCCACCCGCTACGGCATGCTCCGCGTCGGCAAGGTCACGACCGGGGCCACCGTCAGCAATGTCAGCTACGTGCGTACCGAGGACGACCAACTCCTGGCTACCGTGCTCGTCGATCGGCGCCTGTCGCCGCTCGGTCTGAAACTCACCGAGGACGGCACCGCCTCGAGCCGCTTCGAGCGCGACGTGGTGTTCCTCGCGCTCCTCGACGCCCGCTACCCGGCCGCCGCCGAGAACGCCGACCACGAGATCGAAATCGTGGAGATGCGACCGCGCAGCCGCGACACCGGCGGCTCCGGGCCCGCTCCCGTCAAGGACCCCGCGAAGTCGATCATCACGAAGCTCCGCCTGAGCGCGACCGCGACCGAGGTCGAGAGCAGCACCGCCTGGCTCGAGCGCCAGCTCGAGGTCGCGATCAAGTCGAAGCTCAGCGTCACGGTCACCGTCACGATGCCCGACGGATCGCTGCAGGACTTCCTGCTCGAGCCCACCGGGCTGTCGTCCGGTCGCCTGCGTGCCCGCGACCGTAAGGCCGATATCGAGCGGACGCTGCCCATCTCGCGCATCACGGTTGTCGAAGAACACGAGAAGTAGAGTCATCCGCCGCTCCCGGTGTTCTCACACAGGGCGCGGCTAAGCTGTCGAGGTGAATTCTCAGCCCGGGCCTCTAATCGTGCAGAGCGACCGGACGGTGCTTCTCGAAGTCGCCCACCCGGACGCCGCCGACGCCCGCCACGACCTCGCCGTCTTCGCCGAACTCGAGCGTGCGCCGGAGCACATCCACACCTACCGCATCACGCGACTCGGACTGTGGAACGCTCGCGCCGCCGGCCACACCGCCGACGACATGCTCGCCACCCTCAACAAGTACGCCAAGTTCCCGGTGCCGCAGAGCGTCTCCGTCGACATGGCCGAGACCGTCGGCCGGTACGGTCGCCTGGTTATCGAGCGAGCGGATGACGGTGCGCTGACCCTCACGGCAACGGATGCTGCCGTTCTCTCCGAGATCAGCAGGGCCAAGAAGGTCGCTGGCCTCCTGTTCGAGAAGCGTGGACCCCTGACATACGTCGTGCAGGCATGGGCCCGCGGCGAGCTCAAGCAGGAGCTGCTCAAACTCGGTTGGCCCGCCGAGGACCTCGCCGGCTACACGCCCGGCACGCCGCACGACATCTCCCTCGTCGAAGAGGGCTGGGGAATGCGTCCGTACCAGAAGGAAGCCGTCGACAGCTTCGCCTCGACCGGTTCGGGCGTCGTTGTCCTGCCACCCGGTGCCGGTAAGACGATGGTCGGTGCCGGAGCGATGGCTGCGGTCAAGGCGACGACCCTCATCCTTGTCACCAACACCGTCTCGGCCCGCCAGTGGCGCTCCGAACTGCTGCGCCGCACCTCCCTCACCGAGGAGGAGATCGGCGAGTACTCCGGCCAGGTCAAGGAGATCAAGCCGGTCACGATCGCGACGTACCAGATCCTCACCGCCAAGCGGAAGGGCGAGTACGCGCACCTCGCCGTGCTCGACGCCCTCGACTGGGGCCTCATCGTCTACGACGAGGTGCACCTGCTGCCCGCTCCCGTGTTCAAGCTCACCGCCGACCTGCAGGCACGCCGCCGCCTCGGCCTCACCGCGACGCTCGTGCGCGAGGACGGCCGCGAGGGCGACGTGTTCACCCTCATCGGTCCGAAGCGTTTCGATTCCCCGTGGAAGGAGATCGAGGAGCAGGGCTACATCGCTCCGGCCGCGTGCTTCGAGGTGCGCATCGACCTCCCGACGAACGAGCGACTGCGCTACGCGGCATCAGCCGACGACGAGCGCTACCGGCTCGCAGCGACAGCGCCCGAGAAGATCCGCGTCGTGCGCGACCTGCTCGCCCGGCACGAGGGCGAGCTCATCCTCATCATCGGCCAGTACCTCGACCAGTTACAGGAGCTCGCCGACGCGCTCGGTGCCCCGCAACTAACGGGTGCGACACCGGTCGACGAGCGACAGCGCCTGTTCGAGGAGTTCCGCACCGGGCGCATCAAGGTGCTCATCGTGTCGAAGGTCGCCAACTTCTCGATCGACCTGCCCGAGGCGACCGTCGCGATCCAGGTCTCCGGATCGTACGGCTCGCGCCAGGAGGAGGCCCAGCGCCTCGGACGCCTGCTGCGCCCGAAGGAGAGCGGCATCCCCGCGAGCTTCTACACGCTCGTCTCGCGGGACACGGTCGACCAGGACTTCGCGCAGAACCGCCAGCGGTTCCTCGCCGAACAGGGCTACAGCTACACGATCCTCGATGCCGAGGACCTCGGGGCTGCAGCCGCGTAGCTCTGCCGAATTCGTTCTACGAACGATCAAGGCGAGCGATTGCCTCGTTGCGACTGAGCCCTCGATAGTTGAGGAAGAGGATCACCGCGAAAGCGATGCACGCGACCATGCACAGGGCCGGTGCGAGAAACATGATCGTCCGAGCGTACACAGCGAGAAGCGTTCCACACGCGGCCATCACCGCAATAGCCGCGCAGACGATAGCCCCGATGAGGCTTCCGTTCTTGCTGCCGGCCCAGAAGGTGCCGGCTCGCTGTCCCGCGACCACTGGGAGGGATGCCGGGCGCGTGTGACCCGTCCAGTCGACTCCGCTCCACCATCGTTCTTCGCCGTGGACGCCGCTGGGATACCAGCCCGGGGGAACCGCAACGGGGTCAGTCATGGTGCCAACTTACCAACGCCCCGTGCGGGCTAGACCCCGCCGTGGTCGTCGGAATGCGAGATCTTGGCCAGGATGAGGCGCTTCTCGCCGAGCCAGTCCATGAACGCGAAGCCGACGCCCGAGAGCAGGAACGTGAGGTGCAGCATGATGCGCCAGAACTGCTCGGAGCTGTCGAACTCGATACCGACCTCGGTGAAGTCCTGCAGCAGTCCAATCGCGGAGATCGCGACGATCGATCCGATGAGCTTCATCTTGAGGCCGGAGAAGTCGACGTGGCCCATCCAGCTCGGGCGATCCTCGGCGTTGCGCGCTGAGGCGATCTTGGAGACGAAGTTCTCGTAGCCGGCGAAGATCACGATGATGACGAGGTTCGCGAGCAGGGCGAGGTCGAGCAGCGCGAGCACACCGAGCACGACGTCATCGCCGTCCGCCTCGATGATGTGGCTCATGAGGTGCCACAGTTCCTGGAAGAACTTGATGGCGATCGCAATGAGGGCGACGACCATTCCGATGTAGAGCGGGGCGAGAAGCCACCGGCTCGAGAACAGGAATCGCTCGGTCGCGTGTTCCGCGCGAGACAGGTTCGGATGCTTTACTTCGGTGCCACCGGTCGTGGGCTGCTGCGTGTCCATGCCGTACTTTCTGTTGAGTCGTTCAACCGTAACGGGCCGAAATTGCGCAGGAACTGGGAAGCGCACTGCGCGCATTGGCTTTACGTTCAGGTTACGTCCAGATAACTCGCAGATACTTGGGTCATGAGCGACGGTCCAAAGATCCTGATTGTTGATGACGAACCAAACATCCGCGACCTGTTGACGACGAGCCTGCGTTTCGCGCAGTTCGCCGTTCGCGCGGTCGGTAACGGAGCACAGGCGATTTCTGCCGTGCTCGAGGAGGAGCCGGACCTCATCATCCTTGACGTCATGCTCCCGGACATCAACGGCTTCGGCGTTACCAAGCGCCTCCGTGCATCCGGGTACACGGCGCCGATTCTCTTCCTCACGGCGAAGGACGACACCGAGGACAAGATCACGGGGCTCACCGTCGGCGGCGACGACTACGTCACCAAGCCGTTCAGCCTCGACGAGATCGTTGCGCGCATCAAGGCGATCCTGCGTCGCACCATGCAGGACGACGCGGAAGCCGTCATCCGCGCTGGCGATCTCACCATGGACCAGGACACCCACGAGGTGACCATCGGATCCGAGCCGATCGAGCTCAGCCCGACCGAATTCAAGCTCCTGCGCTACCTCATGCTCAACCCGAACCGTGTTCTCTCGAAGGCGCAGATCCTCGATCACGTCTGGGAGTACGACTTCAACGGAGACGCCGGAATCGTCGAGAGCTACATCTCGTACCTGCGTCGCAAGCTCGACCCGTTCTCGACGGAGCCGATCATCCAGACGAAGCGTGGGTTCGGGTACATGCTCAAGGCTTCCCGCATCTAGTCGCGTGGGCCCGTACTCCCAGCGTTTCGTGTCCTTGGTGCAACTAGCGTTAGTGCCCTGATGCACCACAGAATACTTCGACGCTGGGATGCGGTGTCCCTCCGCACCAAGATGACCGCGGTAAGCGTGTTCCTGCTTACTGTCGGTCTCATCGTCGCGGGCTTCGGCTCGATGTCGGTGCTCAAGAACTACCTCAACGACGAGGTCGACAAGGGCATCACGAAAGCCGCTGTCTCAGGCGTCGATCTCAAGAACATCACGTCCTCCGCCGCTGCCTGCCACTTTGAGGACAGCTACGCGCCGACGGAGTACTACGTCGCGATCTACGACACGAGCGGCGTTCAGCTGTGCGATAACAGCATCGCGATGGGCGATTACCCCGCGATCACGTCTCTCCCCCTCACCGAGAACCCCAAGCCGTTCAGCGCAGAGAGTGAATCCTCCGACTGGAGGGCCATCGCCGCTGCCCGCCAGCTTCCGACGGGTGACACCGTTGTCGTGCTCGTGGCCCGCAGCCTCGCTTCCTCCGACATCGTCGTATCCCAGTTCGCCGCGATCTTCCTGTTCTTCGGACTCACGGTCGTCGTCCTCGGCGGCGCCCTGACCCGCCTGCTCGTGACGTCCACCTTCGCTCCCCTGCGCGAGGTCGAGGCCACGGCCGCCCGCTTCGCCGCCGGCGATTTCACCCAGCGCCTCGGGGCCGCGACCCCGAACACCGAGGTCGGCCGCCTCAACCGCTCCCTCAACTCCATGCTCAGTCGCATCGACAGCGCCTTCGCCGACCGCGCCCGCACGATCGAGCAGATGCGCAGCTTCGTCGGCGACGCGAGCCACGAGCTCCGCACCCCGCTCGTTTCCGTGCGCGGCTACGCCGAGCTGTACCGCATGGGCGCCCTCACCGATCCGGAGTCCGTCCGCCAGGCCATGGAGCGGATCGAGAAGGAGGCGATCCGCATGGGCGAGCTCGTCGCGGACCTCCTCGAACTGGCCCGCATCGACGAGGCCAAGCCGCTCAACCTGGCCGAGGTGGACCTCGTTCCGCTCGCGCGCGACGCCGCGCTCGATGCCATGGCGTCGTCGCCGGGCCGCACGGTCTCCGTCGTGGTCACCGATACGGCATCCGAGGACCTCGACGAGATAGCGGATGCCACGGAATCCGCCCCCGAGAAGGAAACCGCCCCACAGGCCACCGGTCCGATCCGCTTCGCCGGCGTGAGCTTCCCGCGCCTCCGTAGCCGGCGCCCGCGTCAGCTCAAGCTGGAACAGTCCACCATCGCACTGCCGAAAAAAGCTGTCTCCTCCACGAAGGCTGTCATCACGGCCGAGGAGAACAAGATCCGGCAGGTCATCACGAACCTCATGGGCAATGCCATGCGCTTCACCCCGTCCGACAGCCCGATCGAGATCGGCGTCGAGGTCGACGAGGCCCGAGGCAAGGCGATCCTCTCGGTGATCGACCACGGCGAGGGAATCCCGCCGCAGATCCGGGAGAAGATCTTCCAGCGCTTCTGGCGCGCGGACAGCTCGCGAAACCGCGATACCGGCGGCAGCGGCCTTGGCCTCGCGATCGTCGCGTCCATCGTCGCAGCGCACCGCGGTGACATCGAGGTCGTCGAGACTCCCGGCGGCGGAGCCACCTTCCGCGTCGGTCTTCCTATCCTCCAGCAGGCCGCAGAAACCGTTCCCCCCACAGCCTCCTAACGAGCTGCTCGACGTCCTTCGGCGCCGATCTACGGTGTCCGCATGACTCGATACCAAGTAGATAGCGACGCGGTAGCAACCGCCACCGGGGCCGTTCGCGGCTCCATCGGCCGCCTCACGGCCGAATGCTCCGGAATGTACAACCAGCTCACGGCCCTCCAGGGTTCGTGGACCGGCGGTGCATCCGCAGCCTTCCAGTCCGTCGTGACGGATTGGAAGGCCACCCAGCAGCGCGTCGAGGAGGCGCTGACGACCATCAACAACGCGCTCAACATCGCCGGCCAGCAGTACGCCGACACCGAGGCCGCGAACGCCCGTATGTTCGGGCGGTAGCGGCGGCTGCCGCTGCGAGGTGGGCGGACCCGGTCGGGCCGCCTACTTCGCGGTGACCGTGCCGTAGCCGTCGACGGTGAGGATCTTCGTCTCGATCTTGCGGTTCACGACGCGCACGATCACGACGATGAGCCAGAGTCCGCCGGTGATGATCGTCAGGATGAGGTTCCAGAACCAGCCGATGCGCTTCTTGCGCTGCAGCACGGCCTGCACGCCTCCGACGTGGGATACGGTCCAGCCGTCCCGGGCCCAGCGGGCGACCTCCGCCTGGAGCGCCTCACCCTGTTCGCGGGACGTGAAGGATCGCTGGATCGAGGGGAGTCCGGAATCAGCCATGCGGGCGATGGTAGCGGCGGCGCTACTGGGGAAACAACCCGCTGGCGTCAACAGCGAAGTGGGCGGCCCCTTTCGGGACCGCCCACTCGTGTATTGCAGTTAGCTGGGGACTAGAAGTCCATACGCCAATCCCTCACAGGACCTTCGATAGGAACGCCTTCGTGCGTTCGTGTTGGGGGTTGGACGTGAGTTGGTGCGGGTGCCCCTCTTCGACGACCACCCCTTGGTCCATGAAGACGATGCGGTCGGCGACTTCACGCGCGAACCCGATCTCGTGGGTGACAATGACCATCGTCATGCCCTCGTTAGCCAGGTCGCGGATGGAGTCGAGCACCTCCCCTACAAGCTCGGGATCCAGTGCGCTCGTCGGCTCGTCGAACAGCATGAGTTTGGGCCGCATCGTGAGTGCGCGCGCGATCGCGACGCGCTGCTGCTGGCCACCGGACAGTTGATCCGGGTACACCGCTTGTTTGCCCGCCAGCCCGACGCGTTCGAGGTTGTGGCGCGCGAGCGCCATCACCTCTGACCGGGCTTCACGCTTCACGAGAATGGGACCCTCGATGAGGTTCTCGAGGACCGTGCGGTGAGGAAACAGGTTGAACTGCTGGAACACCATGGCCATCTCGGCACGTTGGCGGGCAGCAGCGCGTTCGCGCAGTTCGAGCAACCGCCCTGATCCGTTATCGCGGTAGCCGATGAGTTCACCGTCTACGAGCAGTCGCCCCGATGACACCTTCTCGAGATGGTTGATGCACCGCAGGAACGTCGTCTTACCTGAACCGGACGGCCCGATGAGGCACACCACTTCGCCCCGTTTCACCTCCATCGAAATCCCCTTGAGCACGTCGAGCGCACCGAACGATTTCCAGATGTCTTCGGCGTAGACCATGGGTGCTTCATGGTCGTGGTGAGCTTCGTCGGGAGTATGGATGTGCTGCATGTCAGCGACCTCCGGTCGATGGTGAGTCCATGTTGCTGCTTAGCGGCGCGCGGGCATGAAAACTGGATGCGCGCTTCACGAATGCGGCAATCGAGCGGTTGCCGGTCGCGCCGTACGAACGGCTTCCCCGCGAGAATCGGCGTTCCAGCGGCATCTGGATCGAAGTAAGGATGCCCGTCATGATCAGGTACCAGATGCTCGCGACGATCAGCATCGGGATCGTCTCGTAGGTTCGCGCATAGATCAACTGCGCGCTATAGAGGAGCTCGGGCATCGCCAGCACGCTCACGAGCGATGTGGTCTTCAACAACCCGATGGTCTCGTTGCCCAGCGGAGGGATGATGACGCGCATCGCCTGGGGAAGAACCACCCGTCGCATCGTCATCGTTCGCGTCATTCCCAGAGAACTGGCCGAGTCCAGCTGGCCGGCGGGCACCGAGAGAATGCCGGCCCGCACAATCTCCGCCGTATAAGCAGCCTGGTTCAGGCCGAGTCCGAGCAGCGCAGCGGTCAGGGCCGAGATCACCGAGTTCGTGTCCGCCGAGATGAACACGACGGGGGTGAACGGAATACCGAGGCTCAATTGCGGGTACAGCGAAGCCAGGTTGTACCAGAGCAGCAATTGCACAAGCAGCGGGGTTCCGCGAAACAATCCGATGTAGATCATGGCCGCGCCGGACAGGATCGGGCTCGCGGAGCGCCTCATCACAGCGAGGATCGTGCCCAGGACGACCCCAATCACTGTCGAGGCCGCCGTGAGCCCGATCGTCCAAACGATCCCGTCCAGAATCTGACCGGACAAGAAGTACCTGGCGACGACGTCCCACTGGAAATTCGGGTTTGTCACGAGCGATTGCACGATCATGGCTGCAACAACCACCACGATGGCCCCGCCGATCCAGGGAGCTATGCGGCGGCGCGGGACGGCGACCAGCTCGCGGGAGCTCTGAAGTTCGGAACGCATATCGGATACTTTCTTGTCGGTGCTACTGGTCCTGCGGGTTGACGACGAGCTCGTCGAGCTTGCTGTCGGGCAGGTTCCACTTGTCGAAGATCTCGCCGTAGACACCCGACGCTACGAGTTCGTTCATTGCAGCTGCGACAGCTTCGGCAAGACCGGTTCCCTTCGGCATTGCCATTCCTTCATACCCGGCGCGGTAGATCGGGCCGACGGCCTCGAGCTTTCCGTCAGACTGAGCGGCCTGGTAACCAGAGACCGGAACGTCGAGGAATGCAGCGACGACACGGTCGCTCGTGAGAGCGAGGTTCAGGTCGGTCGCCTTGGGGAAGACAGAGATCGTGATCGCCTTATCCCCGGCGTCGGTGCACTTCTCGGACTGCTCGGTGAGGTCTTCGACCTGAAGTGATCCGCGGATCGCCCCGACCTCCGTGCCGCACAGTTCTTCAAGCGACCCGTATTTGTCGACGTTCTCGGCAAGCACAAGAAGCTGCTCACCCGAGGTGTCCGTGGTGACAAAGTCGAGAATTTCCTGTCGCTCGAGGGTAGGCGACATTGACGAGTTGACGAGGTCGTATCGACCGTTCTGCACGCCGGGGATCAGCGTGTCGAAAGCGGCGCTCTCGAATGTCATCTTCAGCCCGAGCACATTCCCGACAGCGTAGACGAGGTCGATATCGACCCCCTGCAGGGTGGTTCCGTCATCGGCGATGAACTCCTTCGGAGGCAGGCTCGGGTCGACTCCGACAATCAGCTCGTCTTTTTCGCGCAGCTCTGCCGGCACCATGTCAGCGATCGAATCGACTGTGGTCGGAATGGTCAGATCGACCAGAGGATTGATGCTGTCGGCGGCACCGTCCGAAGAGGACTCAGCGGCCGGTGTCGCAGAGCAGCCAGCGAGCACGGCCATGACGGTGAGAGCACCGATGGCAAATCCCGATCTACGGGCAGTAATGATTCCAGGCATTGCTTATTCCTTTCGAGGGGCGACGCGAGCTCCCAGGCGGGGGTTTGCGTTGACGGAGTAATCCGTCGAGTGGTGCAGGTCACGAGCAAGTACGAGGGCGCCGCGCACAGGCGGATCGCGCAAAATGTGAAGGTCGAGGTTGTGCTGACGTTTCAGTTCGGTGTGCAGCGCGTCACTCATTCGACGTTGGTTGACGATGACTCCGCCTGCGGCCACCACGGTCGTCGCGGAGACTCCACGCCCGAGGAGCGCATGCGCAAGAGATGCGAGCGATCGAGCACCTGACTCGATCGCAAGCGATGCCGCCGGCGAGCTCTGACCGTCCGCCGCGAAAAGCGCTGGCGCCCAGGAGGCGAAGTCGGCGCCAGCCATCATCAGCGCTGCCAAGCCGCGCAACGACGTCGCGCCAGAGATATCGAGGAGATGGCCCTCGAGGAGGTCGACCGGCGCGCCCTTATCCCGCTCCACCGTGAGCATCCTCACGCCCTCGCGGACAAGCCCGGCCCCACCTCCGTCATCGCCCAGCAGCCATCCCCAGCCCCCGGCGAACACGGTCGACCCCGTATCGGTGCGTCCAACGGCAATGGATCCGGTTCCGGCGATCAACTCGATACTGCCCGACAGTCCGGCCGCCGCTCCAAGCAACTGGGCGTCATTGACAACGGCAGTCGGCAGACCGGTCAGGCCCTCCACTTCCACACGGAGGGTGCGAGCGTCCTCGTCGGTGTCGCAGCCGTGTGCGCCGAGCGCGACAGCACCGATGCGATCCATCGGAGCTGTACCGCCGAGCCAGGCAGCGACGAGCGCGGCCTTGGAACGGTCTGATGCGCCGCGCCAGTCGCGAGTTGCGAATACGTCGTCACGGATGACTCGCCCGTCGAGGTTCTCGCAGCGAATGTGCGTCTTCGTCCCGCCGATATCGATACCGATGATGAGGTCGCGAGTCATACGCGCGAGACCCGCACCTCGGCGGCACTGTCGACCTTCGTGTCCAGTCGTGTGAATACCGTCGAGTCGACGCTGACACCGGAGATTTCACCGACGAGGGTCACCAGCCGCTGCGCCAGGATGACTTCAAGGAGTGATCGTTGGCTCGACGTGAGTCCCCGCGGCATGCGGATGATCGACGCAGGCGCGGTCACATCGGTATCGGTGACGAGAAGGATCGGAGCCTTCTGCTGCGCAAGCTGCTCGGCAAGGAGTCCTTCGCGCGCACCGCCGAAGAGCAGGTGGCTGGTGGAGCGGCCCGCGCAATCCATCGGACCGTGGAGGTATGCGCGAGTGCCCATCGCGGTCGAAGGAACGAGCGGACCTTCGCGGAAGAGCAGCGCGCCTTGCTCGGCACTCGTAATCTGGCTGGCCGTTGCAACGACGTCGATCTCTGCAGCCGCGGCCACTGCGCCCGCAAAGTCGACGAGAGCGTTCTCAGCGCCGTCGAGCACGCCTTCGATCATCGACGGCAGTGATGCCCACGATGTTTCAGCGACGACTCCGCCGAGCTCCTCGGCCAGCATCCCCAGGGCGACGAGGGTCGCCGAGAAACCGATGGTCGATACCCTGCTGTCGGGGAAACCTCCGACCGAGAGCGCATCACGGGCGACGGCCCGGAGAGGGCTGTCCACAGCATTAGTGATCGCGAGGGTGTGCGCCGCTGGGTTGTCGAGCACGAGTTGGCTTGTCTCGCGGCTGCGTCCGCTTTGCGACACAACAATGTATGCGTCTGCAAGGGACGGGGTGTTCTCGGGCATGTCGCTGCAGTCGGTGCGGACCGCGCTAACCCCGCCCGAGCGCAGTTCGTACACCGGTGTACCGAGCACCGCGTAGCTGGCACCGATTCCTGCAAGAAGCAGCGTCCGGTGCCTCAATAGATCAGCGCCACCCGACTTCAACCATTCACTCACTGCGGCCTCGGCCTCGGGAAGGAATCTCATCTGCGAGACGAACCCTTCGGCGAATGTGGGCGGCACAGAGGGAGAGGAGGAAATCATTGGTGGAGCCTTTCGAGAAAGAAAAGAAAGTTGCTTTATAAAAGCACGCAATGGCTCACCAACCCAGAGAATCCGAGCAAATGACACGAGAACGTAACAAGACCGGCACAATGAATCTGTGCCCATACCCCTCTCGAGACTTTCCGACAGTGCGGCGCAGGTGCTGCGAGTATTGGCAGCGGGCGAGCAGGTCAGTCGGCCGGAACTGAGCGAAAGGCTCGGAGTGACGGCGCCCACAATTGCCGCGGCGCTGGTCGAGCTGACGTCGGCAAGCCTGATCACTCGGACAGGATCGCGTCAGGGCCGACTCGGGCGAGCGGCGGCGCTCTACACCCTTGACGCCCGAGCAGGATGGGTTCTCGGGATCGACCTCGGTTCAACGCAGGTTCTCATGGCCGTGCGCACCCTCGGCGGCGATGTGCTCGATGATTTCCGCTATTCGCTACTCGAGCCTGGAACACCAGGCGACAGTTCACAACGCTCGCTGTTGTCCGTGGCAGCCGATCGCATCGGCGAGATTATCTCCGTCTACAGCGCTAGCCACGGTCCGTTGCGCTCGGTGGGTGTCGCGCTTGCACGGGTGATCCCGAACTCTCCCACCCGCGAATCTGTCATCGGGTTCGGAGAGAATGCCACGCGAGTAGAGGACATCAGCTCCCAGCTCGGGCTGCCGACCGATGTTCCGTTACTGCTTGAGAACAACGTCAACTGCGCGGCGCTTGCCGAGATGACTCATGGCGCCGCCACGCTTGCGCGCGACTTCGTCTATCTGCAGATCGGGGTGCGAATCGGAGCAGGGCTTATCGTCGATGGCAAGCTACGGCGCGGCGCCAGCGGTGCCAGCGGTGAACTTTCCGAGCTCCCGTTTCCTCTTGTGCCAGCGAGTGACACCCATGGAGGGGCGCTCGCCCTTGAGTCGTATCTCGGCTCCGACGGTCTGCTCGAACGCACTCGACTGGCCTGGACTGGGGCCGACGGTGCAGCCCCAGCGACGTCCCGTGACCTCATCGCTCTCGCCGTTACCGGCAACGACCAAGCCCGACGCATCGTCGAAGCGCACGCGGCAGACATCGCTCAGGTCGCTCTCGTCATCGCAGCGCTCGTGGATCCCGAACTCATCGTCCTAGGAGGCGGGGTTGGCCAGAATCCGATCCTGGCCGACTTGGTCGAGCGCGCACTTCACGCACGCCGCCCGAACCTCGGGGTCGCGCTCAGCGAGCTCGGGGAACGAGCGACCGTCGAGGGTGCTGCGGCGCTCGCCATGGACTTCGCGCGCGCAGCGCTCATCGGCGACCGCTATCGGTCGCGGCTGGGCGGTCAGGACCATGCCGTCGCAATGAGCACCACGGCCCTCGAGGGGCAATCCGCACCATCCGTCTAGGTCGGTCGGCGCCTGGCCACAGTACGCAGAGTGGGCGGCCCCTTTCGGGACCGCCCACTCGCGTATTGCAGTTAGCTGGGGACTAGAAGTCCATGCCACCCGACGGGTCACCCATCGGAGCCGGGTTCTTCTCCGGCTTGTCAGCGACAACGGCCTCGGTCGTCAGGAACAGGCCTGCGATCGATGCGGCGTTGAGCAGCGCGGAACGCGTTACCTTCACCGGGTCGTTGATGCCGGCAGCGAGCATGTCGACGTATTCGCCGGTCGCTGCGTTGAGGCCCTGGCCTACGGGCAGGTTGCGCACCTTGTCGACGACAACACCGGGCTCGAGGCCCGCGTTGAGCGCGATCTGCTTGAGCGGAGCGTCGATGGCTACGCGCACGATGTTCGCGCCCGTTGCCTCGTCGCCGACGAGACCGGTAACTGCCGCGCTCTCGAATGCGACCTTGCCGGCCTGGATGAGGGCGACGCCACCACCGGCGACGATGCCCTCTTCGACGGCTGCCTTCGCGTTGCGAACGGCGTCCTCGATGCGGTGCTTGCGCTCCTTGAGCTCGACCTCGGTTGCTGCTCCAGCCTTGATGACTGCAACACCGCCCGCGAGCTTGGCGAGACGCTCCTGGAGCTTCTCACGGTCGTAGTCGGAATCAGTGTTCTCGATCTCGGCACGGATCTGCTTGACGCGACCGGCGATGGCGTCGGCGTCGCCGGTGCCCTCGATGATCGTGGTCTCGTCCTTGGTGATGACGACCTTGCGGGCGCGGCCAAGAAGGTCGAGGGTCGCGTTCTCGAGCTTGAGACCGACCTCCTCGGAGATGACCTGTCCACCGGTGAGGATGGCGATGTCCTGCAGCTGGGCCTTGCGGCGGTCACCGAAGCCGGGAGCCTTGACGGCAACCGACTTGAAGATGCCGCGGATCTTGTTCACGACGAGAGTTGCGAGCGCTTCGCCGTCGACGTCCTCGGCGATGATGAGCAGCTGCTTGCCGCTCTGGATGACCTTGTCGACGATCGGGAGAAGATCCTTGATGTTCGAGATCTTGCCGTTGACGATGAGGATGTAGGGGTCTTCGAAGACCGCTTCCTGGCGCTCGGGGTCGGTGACGAAGTACGCCGACAGGTAACCCTTGTCGAAACGCATTCCCTCGGTGAGCTCGAGCTCGGTGCCGAACGTGTTCGACTCCTCGACGGTGACAACACCTTCCTTGCCGACCTTGTCGATCGCTTCCGCGATGAGTGCGCCGATCTCGGAGTCGCCGGCAGAGATGGATGCGGTGGCCGCGATCTCTTCCTTGGTCTCGATCTCCTTGGAGGAGGCGATGAGGGCCTCGATGACGGCGGCGGTGGCCTTCTCGATGCCCTTCTTGAGGCTGATGGGGTCGGCGCCGGCTGCGACGTTGCGCAGTCCTTCGCGGACGAGTGCCTGGGCGAGAACGACCGAGGTGGTCGTTCCGTCGCCGGCGACGTCATCCGTCTTCTTGGCTACCTCTTTGACGAGCTCCGCACCGATCTTCTCGTAC
>Ga0247814_10000667_pt1 | contig 25052 bp, 16 predicted proteins | sample UWRJL179409R1_FD_179947 | JGI IMG/M metagenome (GOLD analysis project Ga0247814, IMG submission 179947) | Plant litter microbial communities from Arlington Agricultural Research Station in Wisconsin, United States - UWRJ-L179-409R-1 | ecosystem: Environmental > Terrestrial > Plant litter >... | reverse complement strand
GTAGCTCTGTTTAAGAATGCATATTGCTCATACTCTACTCCAGAATACCAAGCGATAAACAACTCAGTAATATAAGCAACACCTACAATAGAACCTGTAATCATGATGATAAGGTTCATCAATTCGATATGTTGTAAAGTAATGTAAGCTTCTAGATTAGATACTTTTCTCATAATGATAAGCAAAGTGTTCACCATTGCAAATCCAGAGAAAACCGCTCCAGCAACGAAGTAAGGAGGAAAAATTGTAGTATGCCATCCTGGAATTACAGAAGTAGCAAAGTCCATAGATACAATCGTGTGTACAGAAAGTACAAGAGGAGTTGCTAAACCAGCAAGTACTAAAGATACTTCCTCAAAACGTTGCCAGTCTTTTACTCTACCGCTCCATCCAAAACTTAAGATAGAATATACTCTTTTATTAAATGGAGTTATCGCTCTATCTCTAAGCATTGCAAAGTCAGGTAATAAACCAGTCCACCAGAAAACTAACGATACTGATAAATAAGTTGAGATTGCAAATACGTCCCAAAGCAATGGTGAGTTAAAGTTAACCCATAATGAACCAAATTGATTTGGAATTGGCAATACCCAGTAAGCTAACCAAGGACGTCCCATGTGAATAATTGGAAACAAACCTGCTTGTACTACAGAAAATATTGTCATTGCTTCTGCTGAACGGTTAATTGCCATTCTCCATCTTTGACGGAATAACAATAATACTGCAGAAATTAAGGTTCCAGCGTGACCGATACCAACCCACCAAACGAAGTTAGTGATATCCCAAGCCCAACCAACTGTTTTATTTAATCCCCATGTTCCAATACCAGTAGACACGGTATAAACTATACATCCTATTCCCCAAAGAAAGGCTGTTAAAGCGATTGTAAATACAATCCACCAATGTTTATTCGCCACGCCTTCAACCGGCGCTGCTACATCTACTGTTACGTCGTGATAAGTTTTATCACCTATAACTAAAGGCTTTCTAATACTAGAGTCGTATATATGAGACATATTCCTTTATATTGATTTTAAATTATTTCTAAGTGTTTCTAACTTTTACGTGATAAACCACATTTGGTTTTGTTCCTACATGCTCTAATAAGTGATAAGATCTTTCATCAGCAGCTAATTTAGCTACTTTACTTTCCTTATCATTTACATCTCCAAAAATCATTGCTCCACTAGAACAAGCAGCTGAACATGCCGTTTGAAACTCACCATCAACAATTTCTCTTCCTTCTTTCTTAGCATTCAAAATAGTAGCCTGTGTCATTTGGATACACATAGAACATTTTTCCATAACTCCACGAGAACGAACGTTAACATCTGGGTTTAACACCATACGTCCTAAATCGTCATTCATGTGATAATCAAACTCGCTATTTTTGTTGTATAAGAACCAGTTAAAACGACGTACTTTATAAGGACAGTTGTTAGCACAGTAACGAGTACCAACACATCTGTTGTATGCCATATGGTTTTGACCTTGACGACCATGAGAAGTAGCAGCAACCGGACAAACTGTTTCACAAGGTGCGTGGTTACAGTGTTGACACATTACTGGTTGAAAAGCAACCTGAGGATTATCTCCTGCTTTTTCCATTTCATTAAATGTAGACAATGAACTAGATAATCCAGCAATACCTTCTTTTCTTTCATTATCTCCTTCAAAAGTACTTTCAGAAGAATAGTATCTATCAATACGCAACCAGTGCATATCACGGCTTCTTCTTACTTCTGATTTTCCTACTACAGGAACATTGTTTTCAGCATGACAAGCAATCACACAAGCTCCACAACCTGTACAAGCATTTAAATCGATAGAAAGATTAAAGTGATGTCCTACTGAACGATCAAAAGATTCCCATAAATCTACCGAAGTAGCTTCAACTTCTTTGTGATCTAAAGATACTTTTGGAGTTTCGTTCCAAATTTTAGAATCTCTAGTGTTAAAGATCTCTAAAGTAGTTTCTTTAATAATATCACCTCTACCCATTAATGTTTTTTGACCTTGAACACAAGCAAACTCATGTTCTCCGCCAGCTTTAACTAATTCAACAGACTGAACATCGTTAAAACCTTTATATAAAGCGTAAGCATTAATACCTACTTGCATTTCTTCTTTCAAAGCTGCTTTACGACCGTATCCTAAAGCTAAACCTACTGTTCCAACAGCTTGACCTGGCTGAACAATAACTGGCACATTCTCTAATTTTCCACCATCAGCAGTCGTAATTGTAGCATAACTACCATTCAAACCACCATTTGCTACAATCTCATTAGATAAACCTAAAGTTTTTGCATCAGCATTAGAAACCGTTACATAGTTATCCCAAGATACTCTTGTAATTGGATCTGGAAACTCTTGTAACCATGGGTTGTTAGCCTGTTGACCATCTCCCATACCCGTTTTAGTATACAATACTAATTCTAATCCACCAGCAACTTTAGATCTTGACAATGCAGCTGCTGCAGAAGCATAATCAGCCGTACCTCCAGATAATGTTTGAGGAGCTCCTACAAACACACCATCATGCAATACTTTATTCCAAGTTGAACCTGCAATAAATGATGAAGAATATGCTTTTAAATAATCGTAGTAAGTTCCAGTAAGACCATTAACAGACATTAAAACATCTTGTAATTGTTTTGTATCAAATAATGGACGAATTGTTGGTTGTGTTAAGCTGTAAGTTCCTTTAGTTAAAACTAAATCTCCCCAAGCTTCTAAGTAATGAGGAACTGGAGCTGCAATAGTTGCAATTGAAGCAGTCTCATCTTCTTTTAAAGATAATGCTACAGAAGTTTTTACTTTTTTAAGACCTTCAACAAATGAAGCTGAATCTGCCAAAGTATAAACTGGATTAACTCCACTCATAATTAAAGTATGAACGCTACCCGCTTTCATATCATTAACCAATTGAGTCACTTTTTCGTCAGAACCTTTTCTTATTAATCTTGAACCAACTGAAGTAAAAGCTTCACTAGCTAAAACCTGATTGATGGCCAATACTAATAATTGTGCGTTTTTATCTTGAATACCTGAAACCAAAAGTCCTTTAGAACCCGCAGCTTTTAATTGCTGAGCAGCTTTAGTAACTTCTGCTTTAAATTCAGGAGCAAGGTTTACAGCTACTGCTGAACCTGTAATTACATTATATATGTGTACTAATGCTTGTTTTTGATTTGCAACCGACATCGGTAAACGCTTATCAGCAGCAGCACCAGACAAAGTCATGTTAGCTTCTAATTGGAAATGACGAGACATTTTTCCGTTTTTCGGAATTCTACCTTGTGCATATCCTGTATCATATCCCCCACCTTGCCAGTCTCCTAAGAAATCAGCTCCAACAGAAACAATAAGAGATGCTTTTGAGAAATCATAATCCACTAAAGCTCTTTCTCCATAAACTGATTCAAATGCATCTAAAGCTGCTGATGAAGAAACTGCATCATAAACTACGTGTTTTGCATTTGGATTTACAGCAATAAAATCTGCAATTAATTTTTCAGTAGAAGGACTTGCTAAAGTATTTGTTAATAAAACTACCTGACCACCTTTTGCTTTTGCATCAGCAATGCTTGATTTAATTCTTGAATCAACTGCTGCCCAAGAAGAAGTTTTTGCATCTACTTTTGGTGCTTTCAAACGCATACTATCATACAATGACAATATTGAGGCATGAATTCTAGCATTTGCAGCAAATTTAGCTCCCGCAATAGTATTATTATCTATTTTAATAGGACGCCCTTCACGTGTTTTAACAAGTAGATTTGCAAAATCAAAACCGTCAAAAACAGAAGTTGCATAATAATCAGCTACTCCAGGAATGATTTGCTCTGGCTGTAATACATAAGGAATTGTCTTGTTCACAGGACCTTCACATGCTGCAAGTGTAGCTGCTGCAGTACTAAACCCAACGTACTTTAGAAAATCACGTCTTGATGTTGAAGATGACGACAAAGCATCTGCATTACCTAAGAATTCATCCGTAGGAATTTCTTCAACAAACTCGTTATTTCTAAGCGCCTCAACAATAGAACCATTTTCTAGTTCCTCAACACTTTTCCAGTATTTTTTGTTTGATGACATTGTATATATATATTAAAATCTTAATAATTTGATTAATAGTGGCATTTTCCACATTCTAAACCTCCCATTTGTGCTTCAGTCAATTTCTCCACACCGTATTTCTTAGAAAGTTCTTCATGTATTTTTGTGTAATACCCATTTCCTTCCATTTTAACGTCTGTTTTTCTGTGGCAATCAATACACCAACCCATCGTTAATGGAGCAAATTGTTTTTGAATTTCATAAGTTTCAACAGGACCGTGACAAGTTTGACACTCAATTCCTCCAACAGTTACGTGTTGTGAGTGATTGAAGTAAACAAAATCAGGTAAATTGTGGATACGAACCCATTTAACAGGTTGCGTTTTTCCAGTATAGGCTTGAGTTGTTTTATCCCAACCCACTGCATCATATAACTTTTGGATTTGCGCATCGTAGAATGCTTTACTGTACTCAGGAGTAGCAGTAGCGTCAGCAACCTCAGAAATATTCTTATGACAGTTCATACAAACATTTAATGAAGGAATACCTGCAGTTTTACTAACTCTAGATGCAGAGTGACAGTACTTACAGTTGATCTCATTATCACCAGCGTGAATTTTATGAGAAAAGTGTATTGGCTGAATTGGTTGATAATTTTGATCAACACCTACCTGCATTAAGAAACCGTATACAAAATAACCACTAGCTAATAATAAGAAAATAGAAGTAACCAATACTAAGAATTGATTCTTAACAAAAGCTTTCCAGATTGGAGTACGCTCAGTTTTAGGAGCTACTACAATACCGTTTGCCTTAGCAACTTTTGTTAATACATTATTAACCATTACCAGCATTACAACTAATACTACTAAAACTAATGCAAGAACTCCTAATATTACATTATTAGAACTTCCACTTTCAACATTTGTTCCAGGAGGACTAGCAGCTCCAGTTGCAGCAGCAGGTTCCGCTTTTGGCTCTGAAGTATAAGCTATAATATTATCGATATCTTCAGTTGACAACTGAGGAAAAGATGTCATTACTGATTTATTATTTTCATTAAATAATTTAACAGCAACAGGATCGCCTGACTTGATCAAGTCAGAACTGTTATGAATCCATTTATAAAGCCATTCCTTATCGTGCTTTTCAGCAACTCCTCTAAGTGCAGGACCTGTTGATTTAGCATCAAGCTTATGACAAGCAGCACAATTAGAATTAAAAAGCGCCTTACCTTTTACAGGATCACCACCAGCTGTAGCAGCTACTGGAGCCTCGGTTGCAGCTGCAGGAGCAGCATCTTGCGCAAATGAAGAGAAGGAAAAAGCCAGCATTAACGCTAAACTTAAAAACATTTTCCTTGAGTTCGAATTATGGTTACCCACCTTTTTCATAAAGTATAATGATTATCTAATAAAAATTGGCACAATTTTTTATACTATAAATTCATATAAAAACGTCCCTTTATTTTAAACTTCGACAAAAATACGACTTAAGAACTATTCTCAAAACCCTAAAACAACTCAATTATCAATTTATATTTATTCTAAATAACTTTTTTATTTCACATTCAGTGAATAAATCTTAATTTTACTCAAAAATCTTCACATTATGAGAATTTTAACTATTCCAAATCACATTTTTCACATTGCCTTACTTTCACTTTGTTGTTTAAAATTGAGCGCTCAGGAAGCAAAAATTAACATTCAGCAAAATCCAAAATTCGAACAGCTACTAAACGAAAAAAGAAAAATAAATAGCTCAATAGCTGTAAATGAACGATATAAAATACAAGTTTTTAGTGGTAACAGCGAAAAAGCAAAAAGCACTCTAAATGAATGCAAACAAAATTTCACCGACTTAGATGCAACGATCATTTTCAATACACCAAATTACAAAGTTTGGATTGGTAATTTTAGAAACCGAATTGAAGCTGAACGAAATTTAGTTGAAATCAAAAAAGTCTATCCAAATGCCTTTTTGATAAAACCCAAAAAGTAAAATTTTAACACTATCTGTTATAAAAAAAAGAGCCTAATAAAGCAATATCGCGCTTTATTAAGCTCTTTTTTTATTGGCTAAATTGTCTTAAACAGTCACAAACTAAACTTGCTTGATACTCTTAACAAGAGTACCAATAAAGGAATTTTAAAAATTAATTTACAACTATATATTAAAAAACCTCCTCAGGCCTCCAACACTATTTCATATTATTCTATCATATTTAATATTTTAACAATAGTAAGTATTGGAAAAACAATTAGTCCAATAATAAAAATATTTTTACCATGTTTTCTATCCTCACTTTTATAAGAATAAATACGCTCTCCATTTGGCAAAGTTTTTTTTGAGCTCCACAAAGAATAACCAATAATAACCCCAACTCCTCCTCCAAGAAACGAAAATAAATATCCCGCTATAATCCAAGATTTTTGACTCTCTTCTGGTTTAGCTAAAGCTTTCAATCGTTCTTTTTTTAAAGAATCCAGCATTTCGGCATCAACTTTCTCACCACGATTAATTAAAAGTTTTTGAGCTAATTTATAATCAAAAGAATTCCATTCATCTGACTTAATAAGGACCTCATACAATTCATCATTTGTAAAACTAAATAAATAATACTCCTTATCTATTTTGTCAAGCAAATTTCCCGCTTCTTCTTCAACAATAAATTCTGCTTTTTCAAAATCAAACGGACTAATTTTCACTTCATATTTATTGAGTAATGTACTTCCAGAGAAAGTAACATCAACAGGCGCTATATTATCTCCTAAAACTGTACTAATATTATTTTCATTAAGTAAAGCTTGAAGTTCCTGAGCTTGCGCCAAAGTGGAGAAACTTCGAAACACATTAAAATTTTCAATCATATTATCTATCAATTTTCAAAACTATTCCTAGTTACATTATACACTAAAAAACTAGCAAAAAGAACGACTCTCTATTTTATGCAATCCCTCAATAAATCACAAAAACAGATTGTCCTTAAATCTAAAATAACAACTATTTAGTCAATCTATTTTTATCTTTCCTCATCAACACAAACTGCTAAACTTTTGCTTAAAACAAATAAAAACATTATAAACACCCAATCAATGTCTCTTTCTAAAATAATATTACAAAACAAAAAAGTCTAAAATACAAAAAATCCCGACGAATCGGGATTTTCTTATAAAATTAGAACTGAAATACTATTTCAATTTTTTCTTAATTGCTACTTCATGGTAAGCCTCAATAACATCTCTTTCTTCAATGTCATTAAATCCTTTTACTTGGATACCACAATCGTAACCTTTAGCAACTTCTTTCACATCGTCTTTGAAACGTTTCAATGCGATTAACTCACCTTCATGAATTACTACGCCATCTCTAATGATTCTGATTTTACCATTTCTAGTAATCTTACCATCCATAACCATACATCCTGCAATAGTTCCTACTTTAGAAATTTTGAATAACTCTCTAATTTCAGCAGTTCCTAACACTTCCTCTTTCATTTCCGGAGCAAGCATTCCTTCCATTGCATCTTTCAAGTCGTCAATTGCCGCGTAGATAATTGAGTAGTAACGGATATCGATTTCTTCTTTATCAGCTAACTGTCTTGCATTTCCAGCAGGACGAACGTTAAATCCGATAATGATTGCATCAGAAGCAGAAGCCAACATAACATCAGTTTCGGTAATTGCTCCAACACCTTTATGGATAATATTAATTTGAATTTCTTCAGTAGACAATTTAGAGAACGAATCTGATAATGCTTCAACAGAACCATCCACATCTCCTTTAAGGATTACGTTCAATTCTTTAAACTGACCTAATGCAATACGACGACCAATTTCATCAAGAGTAATATGACGTTGTGTACGTACAGATTGTTCACGCATTAACTGAGAACGTTTAGCAGCAATTTGTTTTGCTTCCTTTTCGTCTTCAAAAACATTGAATTTATCTCCTGCAGTAGCCGCACCATCCAAACCTAAAATAGATACTGGCGTTGAAGGTCCTGCAACAGTAACAATATTACCACGCTCATCATGCATCGCTTTAACTTTACCATGATGTTTACCTGCTAATAAGTAATCTCCAATTTTTAATGTTCCATGTTGAACTAAGATAGTCGAAACATATCCTTTTCCTTTATCTAAGAACGCTTCCACAACAGTACCCTGAGCTAATTTATTTGGATTTGATTTCAAATCTAAAATCTCTGCTTCTAATAATACTTTTTCCAAAAGCTCTTTAACACCTGTTCCTTTTTTAGCAGAGATATCGTGAGATTGGATTTTTCCACCCCAGTCTTCTACTAATAAATTCATACCTGCTAAACGCTCTTTAATCTTTTCAGGATTAGCATTTGGCTTATCCACTTTATTGATTGCAAAAATAATTGGCACACCCGCTGCTTGCGCATGAGAAATAGCCTCTTTCGTTTGTGGCATGATATCATCATCTGCCGCAATTACAATAATTGCAATATCGGTAACCTGAGCTCCACGTGCACGCATCGCAGTAAACGCCTCGTGACCTGGTGTATCTAAGAAAGCGATTTTTTGACCATTATCTAAAGTTACTCCATAAGCACCAATGTGCTGTGTAATTCCTCCAGATTCTCCAGCGATAACATTTTCTTTACGGATATAATCTAGTAAAGAGGTCTTACCGTGATCGACGTGACCCATTACGGTAACAATCGGTGCTCTGAAAACCAAGTCTTCTTCCTTATCTTCAACTACCTCAATAGCTTCTTCAATATCTACTGTAATAAACTCAACGTCATAACCAAATTCGTCTGCAACAATAGTTAATGTTTCTGCATCCAAACGTTGGTTTTGTGTAACCATAATACCAAGTGACATACAAGTTCCAATTACCTTAGTAATTTGAACATCCATCATGATAGCAATTTCACCTACAGTAACAAATTCAGTAACCTTAATAGTTTTACTTCCTTCGTCTAAAGCTCTTTGCTCATCATCTGATTTTTGACGGTGCGTATCTCTTTTATCTCTTCTATATTTAGCCGCTTTAGATTTTCCTCCTTTTTTACCTTGAAGTTTTTCTAAAGTTTCTCTAATTTGATTTTTAACTTCCTCTTCTGTTGGCTCAACTTTAGCCACAATAGCAGGACGATTTCCTTTTACAAATCCAGGTCTAGCACCTCTGTTAGCGTTAAATCCACCGCCACCAGCTGCATTAGGAGTAATTTTGTTTGGATTAGGAGTTCCAGGAGGTCTTGGCGTGCTTGGCGTATTAGGAGTACCCGGTTTAGGAGCAATTCTTTTACGTTTATTTTTGTTAGCATTTGCACCAGCAGCTCCAGGAGCACCTGGTTTATTAGGAGTGATTTTTGGATCCTCTTTTTTCTTTTTAGGCTTATTGAATTGCGATAAGTCAATAGTTTGTCCTGTTAACTTAGCTCCAGAAAGTTTTTGGTATTGAGTTGCAATGGCTTCTTCAGCTGGCGCTTCATCAGTTTTAGCAACTTCTTCCGTTTTCTTAACCGCTTCTTTTTCTTTAGCTACAGGAGCCGCAGCAGGAGCTGGTTTTTCTTCTTTTGCTACTTCTTTCACAACTTCTTTCTTAGGTGCTGTATTTTCAACAACAGGCTTAGAAACTTCAGTTACAACAGGTTTTTCTTCTTTTTTGTCTGATTCGGTTTTCTCTGGAGAGCTAATTTTAGCAGCCGGTTTTTCTTCGACAACTTCAGGCTTAGGAGCAACTACTTTTTCCTCAACCGCTGGAGGAGGTGTAGCTTTTGAAGGATTCAAATCTATTTTTCCAACTTGAACAGGTCCCGAAATTACAGCTCTCGCTTTAATTACTTCCTGTTGTTGTCTTTGCAATTCTTCATCTTGCTTACGTTTATCTTCTACTTCTCTATCGCGCTCAATACGTAAAGCCTCTTTTTCTTTTCTCTTCTCTTCGCTTACTTCTTTCGAAGCCTCTTTTTTCCCTCTGTCACCCGCAAACTGACCGCACAAGACTTCATATTCCTTATCAGATATTTTCGCGTTTGGATTTGCATCAATAGCAATCCCCTTATCTTTAAGATAATCCACGGCTCTATCTAACGAAATATTCAATTCCCTTAAAACTTTGTTTATTCTTATTACTCTCTCTTCAGACATATAACCTTTTTATTATTACCTATTTCGTTGTGTTGTTAGAAGCATAGAACTAACTATCGAACTCTTCTTTCAATATTTTCATTACATCTAGAATTGTTTCTTCTTCTAAATCTGTTCTTCTTACTAAATCATCTACATCATGTTTCAAGATACTTTTTGCAGTATCTAAACCAATTTTTGCAAATTCTTCTATAATCCACTCTTCAATTTCATCTGAGAATTCTGTTAATTCAACATCGTCCTCATCTGCAGTTGCTCCAGCAACATCTCCTTCTCTAATAACATCTAATTCATAACCAGTTAATAAACCAGCTAATTTAATGTTATGTCCTCCTCTACCAATAGCTTTTGAAACTTCTTCTAATTTCAAGAACACATCAGCTCTTTTTGCTTCTTCATTAATTTTAATCGAAGAAACCTTTGCAGGACTTAAAGCTCTTGTTATAAACAACTGAATGTTGCTTGTATAATTGATAACATCAATATTTTCATTCCCCAATTCACGAACAATTCCGTGGATACGAGATCCTTTCATCCCCACACATGCTCCTACTGGATCTATTCTGTCATCATAAGAATCTACAGCTACTTTTGCTTTTTCACCTGGAATTCTTACTACTTTTTTAATGGTAATTAAACCATCAAAAACCTCTGGAATTTCTTGTTCAAACAATTTTTCTAAGAACTTCTCAGAAGTTCTAGACATAATAATTTGAGGTTTATTCCCTTTTAATTCAACACTTTCAATAATTCCACGCACGTTATCTCCTTTACGGAAAAAGTCAGATGGGATTTGTTTTTCTTTTGGAAGCACAATCTCATTTCCTTCATCATCCACAAGAATTACTACTCTTGGTCTAACATGGTGTACTTCGGCTGTATATATATCACCTATTAAATCTTTAAATTGCTTGTAAAGATTTGTGTTATCATGCTCATGTATTTTTGAAATCAAGTTTTGGCGCAAAGCTAAAATAGCTCTTCTTCCTAAATCAATCAATTTTACTTCTTCAGAAACTTCTTCACCAATTTCAAAATCTGCTTCAATCTTTCTAGCCTCTGTCAAAGTAATCTCTTCATTTTCGAAATCCAAATCTTCGTCGGCAACGATTACTCTTCTTCTCCAAATTTCCATATCTCCCTTATCAGGATTAATAATGATATCGAAATTATCATCTGAACCGTATTTTTTCTTCAATGCATTTCTAAATACATCTTCTAAAATTGCCATAAGCGTTACACGATCAATAAGTTTATCATCCTTAAACTCTGAAAATGAATCGATTAATGCTAAATTTTCCATGCGAATTCTTTAAATTAAAATGTTACTGTAACAACTGCCTCTTTAATTTCTGTATAAGGTATTTGTTGTTCTTTCTGTACTGTTTCTTTTCCTTTTCCTACTTTTTTAGGTTCTCTTGCTTTCCAAGACAAAATTATGAAATCTTCATTAGCATCAACTAATTCAGCTTCAATTTTTTCAGTATTTGTGGTCACAATCAAAGTTCTACCAATATTTTTTATATACTGACGAACCAATTTTAATGGCGAACCTACTCCTACCGAAGCCACTTCAAGTGAAAAATCCTGTTCTTCTCTGTCTAAATTGCTTTCTACTGCACGACTCACATCAATACAATCCTGCAAAACCACTCCATTGTCATCGTCTAAAGTTATAATTACCTTAAACGCATCGGTAATAGTCAAATCAATCAAAAAAAGCGAAGGTCTTTCCTCAAGAGCTTCCTGCAATAATGTATTTACTTTTTCTTTAAATGTCATATTTTTTATAAAAAGAGGGGACATTTAGTCCCCTCATTATCTAGATTTTAATAAATAACGGCACAAATATAGTGTTTATTTTTATAATCCAAAAATAATTGATTGCTGTAAAATTATTCCTTACCTTTATTACTCTAACAAAATTCAATTCGAAACCCCTTCCCAAACCTTAAAATCATGAAACGAATCTTAGTCCCTACCGATTTTTCAGTTCAGGCCGAAAATGCTCTAAAAGTCGCCGCACAAATAGCCCGAAATAACAATTCAGAAATTCATTTATTACACATGCTGGAAATTCCCAGCCAGATGAATGATGCCATTTCTGGCTCGGCACCCATCCCTGAAGTGATGCTTTTTATCCAAAAAGCAAAAGAAACCCTGAATTTCATAAAAGAGAAAAGTTACCTGAAAGGCCTTACTGTGATTGAGTCTATCAAAGTAGAGAAAGCGTCCCAAGCCATTATTTCTTATAGCAACGACCATAACATCGATTTAATACTAATGGGTTCCAATGGTACTTCGGGAATTGAAGAAATCATCATTGGTTCGAATACCGAAAAAGTAGTTCGGTTATCCACTGCACCAGTATTAATTATCAAAGAAGAAATTACTGAATTCAGCCCAAAAAACATTGTTTTTGCCTCTGATTTCTCTGAAGAAATAAAAAAACCTTTCGGAAAATTTCTTAACCTGGCTTATGCCTTCAATGCACATCTTCATTTAGTAACTATCTGCACCCCTAATAGTTTCAAAACCACAGATTTGTCCGAAAAAATAGTACAGGATTTTATTAGTGATTTTGACATACAAAACTATTCCACACACATTTATAACGACACCAACATAGAAAAAGGAATAATTAATTTTTCAAATCACATTAATGCCGATTTAATAAGTCTTTGCACACACGGCCGAACTGGATTATCGCACTTTTTCACTGGAAGCATCAGCGAAGATTTAGCTAATCATGCCTCAAAACCACTTATTGTTTATAAAATTTAATATAACAATCAGCGAAAATTCGTCTAATCGGTATAATCCGTATGCCATTATTAAATTCTTAGTCCACTAACTAACAGTTATAGAACTTAAAAAAACAAAAAAAGCTCTAAACATTTTAAAACGTTTAGAGCTTTTTATATTTAAATCATGTTTTTTATTTCTCCCCAACAACAATTGGCGCAGCAAGACAAGAATCTGGAATTGCAAAAGCATCCACTAATGCAACTGCTTCTGGGCGAATATCCCAACAAAGCTGATTAACTATTTTCCGAATGGCTTTTGTTTTTACTGCTTCCATATAACCGTCTTCTAAATACCAGGCTTTGTTGTTTTCTATTTGCGAAAGCGCAAATAATTGATTCAGCTTCGTTAAAATAGCCTTACTTTTTTCATCTTTAACTGCTGCAACTGCAATTTGGAATTGCTCCAAAACCACCCGATCTAAATAAGCTTCAGCAACATCAATCATTTGGTGTTGCACCACATTAAAAGCATCATAAGCCTCTAAACCATTATCAATTAATTTCTTGATACGCTTAGCCGCCGAAGCCAAAATAGTTTTCTCCCGATGCTGAAAAGCCTGCAAATGAAATTCACTATCTAATAAATGTTCTTCATCTGTTTTTCGAATAGCAAGCGGATTTTTCTCTGCAATTGCTGACCTGGCATTTTCATACACATAATTAATAATCCCAAACGAACCCATTTCACCAAAAGCTTTTCTAAACTCCGCCAGACGATTTTTAGCTACTAATTGCATCAAAACCGTATTGTCACCTTCAAAAGTGGTATAAATTTCGGTATCGTTTTTCAAAGCATCAATTCTGTTTTCAGATAAATAACCTTTTCCTCCACAAGCTTCGCGGCATTCCTGCAAAATTGCCGTTGTACTCCAAGTAGAATAAGATTTCAATCCTGCTGCCAAGGCTTCAATTTCCTGCATTTCGGTTTCGGTTTTATCAATAAAACGTTGTGTGAGGTATTGCAAAGCAAAATGCACGGCATACGTTTTAGCCAGCGGAATCAACAACCTGCGTTGGTGCATTCTATAATTCAATATCGGAACTTCTGCACCGCCTTCGGGACCAAATTGCTTGCGTTGGTCGCTGTATTTTATTGCAATCGTTAATCCACTTTTGGCCGCAGCCAAAGCCGAACGCGGAATCCCAATTCGACCTCCCACCAAAGTTCCTAACATCGTAAAAAAACGTCGGTTATCACTTGGAATCGGACTTTCAAATTCGCCATTTTCATTTACTGAAGCAAAACGATCCAGCATATTTTCTTTTGGAATCACTACATTATCAAAACGAATTGTACCATTATCCACTCCATTCAATCCCATTTTATGACCGCAATCCCCAATGGTAATTCCTTTCTGCACCACACCTTTTTCATCACGCAAAGGCACCACAAAAGCATTCACACCATGATCCTGTCCTGCAATAATCAGTTTCGCAAAAACGGTTGCCATTTGTCCATGAACCGCCGCATTCCCAATGTATTCTTTCTGGGCTTTTTCATGTGGCGTATGAATAGTAAAAGTTTGATTTTCGTGATTGTAAGTAGCCGTGGTTTCCAGTCCTTTTACATTCGAACCATGATGCGTTTCGGTCATTGCAAAACAACCTGGTAATTTTAGTGTACCAATATCTTTTAAGTATTTAGCATAATGTTTTTCGGTTCCTAATGATTGCACACTCATTCCCCAAAGACCAAATTGCACTCCAAACTTAATCACCAGACTCAAATCGTGGTAACTCAAGGTTTCCATGATCGAAAAATAATCGGCTATGTTTTCGCCACCGCCATATTTTTTGGGATAAGCCATATTACCGAGATTTTCATCAGCCAGAATTTTACACCACTCTAATACTTTTTGACGATAAACATTAATATCAGTCGAAGTTTCGTATTTAAATTCAGGTCTCGAAATAACCGATTTTACTTTATTGATAATAGGCCCTTGTGCTCCATCTAAAATAGCTGTAATTTTTCGAACATCAAAGCTAGTTTCTGTATGCGAGTTGACAGTATGGGATTTTGCTTTGGTTTTGAAATTACTAATAGCTTCTTCTCCAAGAATTCCTAAATCATTTTCAAGTTTTACAAAAGCAATTTCTAAACCCTGAATTACAGCATCATTCTCAGAAAGTGCTACTGCAATTTCAAAAATAGATTTCACAGCAGGCTTTTCCTGAATACTTTGTTCAATTTTATTTTTCCAGTTGGTAATATCCTGACGCGACGGCGGATTAGTAATTGTTATTTTCGAAAATAAAAATTCTTTCTCTTCTGCCGAAAGCCAATCTTGCGAATCAATAAAACTTTGTAAGGTAGCAAACTCTTTTTTAGTCAATAAATCATCTGACCATACAATATAGAACAGCGGAATGAAAGCTTGTAATTTGGTGTTTTTCATAAATAAGTATATTTCAATTTAGAAATCCATTTTTATAACAGATTATGAAAATACTGATTATGATTTGTAATTGATGTTAAGATTCTGGTAATTTTAGAATGTGTAAATCATTATTAAATAAACATTCAGATTTTCTTCAAAATTGATTTGTAAATTGCAGTATGAAAATATTGATTATAGAAGACGAGCAGGAAATTGCTCAAAGCATTGCAACTTATTTTAAGACCAATGGCGTTCAGTGTGAAACCGCTGGAAACTACACTTTGGCTTTAAACAAAATTAATAATTACGACTACGATTGTATCCTATTAGACTTGATGCTTCCTGATGGTGATGGATTTGATATTTTAAAAGAATTAAAAAGCAAAAACAAAACAGAAGGCGTAATTATTATATCTGCCAAAGAAAATTTAGACACCCGTATTGAAGGTTTTAATCTTGGTGCAGATGATTTTCTAACAAAGCCTTTTCATCTTTCCGAACTTTTAGTGCGAATGCAGGCACTTATTCGTCGCAAGAATTTTCAAGGAAATAATACGATTGTTTTTAATGAAATTAGCATTGATATTTTATCCAAAACAGTAACTGTAAACAACCAAAAATTAGATTTAACTAAAAAAGAAATAGATTTACTACTGTTTTTAATTGGTAACAATAATAAGGTTTTGTCCAAAGGTGCTATCGCAGAACACCTTTCTGGCGATATGGCTGATATGCTCGATAATCATGATTTTATTTACGCCCACATTAAGAATTTAAAAAAGAAACTACACGCTTCCGGAAGTGGTGATTACATCAAAACAATTTACGGTTTAGGATACAAATGGGAAAATGAGTAAAAAATTATTACATAAAACCACAAGCAGCTTTTTAACGTTTGCTATTATCATACTGTTGATAGCTGCTCCAGCATTTTATTTCATTACTCAATGGCTTTATATTTACGAAACTGACGAAGTATTGCATTTCCACAAAGGCGCATTTGTTAAAGAAAGTTATAAAGATTTTACCGAAAAAGATATTAAAGCCTGGAACAAATACAATCACAATGTAATGATTGTTCGAGATATGGGAATAACAAAAGACTCCATTTTTGGTGAAATGCTATTTGATTCTATTGCCAATGAAAATGAACCTTTTCGTGTACTTTATGCCCCGGTTACTATCAATGGCAAAAGATATACGTATACCGAAAAAATCAATTTGGTAGAAATGGAAGGAATGGTAATTAATATTGCTGCCATGTTTCTATTTATTATAATTATTCTTCTCATCGGAATCATTTGGATATCAAAAAAATCGGCGGCAAAAATCTGGAAACCTTTTTATAATACATTGCATCAAATCCACGATTTTGAAATCGACAAAAATAAACCGCCGCACTTTATTGCTACTGAAATAGACGAATTCAACCAACTCAATAAAAGTCTCGAACAGCTTATTGAAAAGAACACAGCCATCTATAAAAATCAGAGAGAATTTATAGAAAATGCAGCGCACGAATTGCAAACGCCACTGGCTTTATTTCAAACTAAAATTGACAGTTTACTACAATTAGAACTAAATGAAGAACAATCGGATATTCTAAGCTCTTTAAATAATGATGTTTCCAGACTCAACAGATTAAACAAAAATCTTTTGTTACTTTCTAAAATAGATAACGGAAACTACGTTGAAAAAAGTGCTATTATTTTAAATGAATACATCGAAAAACACCTTGACTTTTTTACCGAACAAGCCGAGGCTAAAAACATTATCATTTCAACCGAATTCACCTCTACACTTTCCGTTACAGCAAATCCAGCTTTTACAGAAGTGCTAATCAATAATTTGTTTTTGAATGCCATTCGCCATAATGAAAAAAATGGTCGAATAATTATTCGCATTAAAAACAACCAATTAACATTTTCCAATACAGGACAATCCACTTCATTGGTAATCGATAAATTATTCAATCGCTTTTCTAAAACAAACCCTTCTTCACAAGGAAATGGGCTTGGTTTGGCTATTATAAAAAAAATAGTTGAAATTAATCAATGGGAAATCCATTATACTTTTGAAAATCAATTGCACAACTTTAGCATTAGATTTTAAATCACACACCACTTACAAAATCAGTTACACATATTGATTCCCTAATAAACCATAATTCAGAATTAATTCAAAATTGAGTTATAAAATTTGCTTTTCGATATTCAAATAAATTATGCATAAATTATCTTCAAGATACGGCAGGTATTCTCTATTAGTGAGTTTTATCATTTGGTTTTTGCTTCTTTCTCAATTTTTAAGAATTAGCTTTTTCATCTGGCAATATGATGAAGTTTCTTGGAATCTTATCGATTTGATGAGAACACTACTAACTGGTTTATTCTTTGATATTGGAACCATCACTTTCATATCCATTTGTAGCGTAATCTATTACAACATTATGCCTAATAAATGGATTGGCTCTGTTTTAGATAAAATACTGGTCTATTTTTTCACTTCTTTAACGGTCTTTATTCTTGTATTTACTTTTTTTGCAGAGTTAACATTTTGGGATGAATTTAAAACCAGATTTAATTTCATAGCTGTTGATTATCTCATTTACACGCACGAAGTTGTAGCCAATATCAAGCAATCTTATCCACTGCCCTTTTTAATTGGTGGCGTATTGCTGCTTACTTTAGTATTCCTTTTTATTTTTTATAAAAGAAAAGCTTTTACAAAAACTTTTAACTCTAAAGCTGATGTAAAAACCCGGATTTCTGTTTTATTATCCACTATTGGTATCGCTTTATTTTTTGCTTTCTTTATCAACAATAATCAAGCGGAATGGTCTTCGAATCGATACAATTCAGAAATTTCAAAATCAGGAATTTATTCTTTTTTTGCTGCTTTTAGAAACAACCAGATGAAATATGTTGATTTCTATACTTCTATTGATAACAATAACGCTTTTGGGATTGTTAGGAAAAAATTAGCCCAAAGTAATTCCAATTACACCAAGAATAACAACTCCATTCACCGAACAATTACTGACAGTATTCCATCTCTAAAAAACAAAAATGTTGTTTTCGTTCTGGTGGAAAGCCTGAGTGGAAGTTTTCTTAAAGAATTTGGAAATACAGAGAATATTACTCCTTTTTTAGATAGCCTTGCCCAAAAAAGTATCTTTTTCGAAGACTTATACGCTACTGGAACGAGAACTGTTAGAGGAATGGAAGCTGTTACCTTGTGTATTCCTCCAACACCTGGACAAAGTATTGTAAAAAGACCTGATAATCAAAATCTTTATACGGTTTGTAGTGTATTCAAATCCCGAAAATACGATTGTAACTTTTTCTACGGAGGTGATGGTTATTTTGATAATATGAATGCTTACTTTGGAGGTAACGGATTCACTATTTATGATCGTGGACGCGGTAGTGTTTTAAGCGATAAGATCAAAACCGTTCGTAATAATATCAATGACGATGAAGTGACTTTTGAAAATGCCTGGGGAATTTGTGACGAAGATATTTTCAATAAAATGTTACAGGTTGCAGATGCACAATACAAGAAAAATAAGCCGTTTTTCAATTTTGTGATGACGACATCTAATCACAGACCTTTTACTTATCCTTCAGGAAAAATTGATATTCCTTCGGGAACAAGCCGTGAAGGTGCTGTAAAATATACCGATTTTGCATTGAAAGAATTATTCAAAAAAGCAAAAACAAAACCCTGGTTTAAGAATACTGTTTTTGTAATCATTGCAGACCATTGTGCCAGCAGCGCTGGAAAAGATGAAATTGATGTTGATAACTATCATATTCCCGCATTCATAGTGAATTTGCCCGAAAATCAAAATCAGAAAATAACACAGCAATGCTCTCAAATAGATCTTTGGCCTACTCTATTCTCTTTATTCCATTGGAATTATGAATCTGATTTTTTTGGAAAAGATGTTCTCAATCCTCATTTTGAACAGCGTGCTTTACTAGGAACGTATCGAAAATTGGTCTTAATGAAAAAAGAAAAAGTGATGATTTTATCAGATCAAAAAAAGCAGGCTTTTTACAATTGGAATAAAAAAGATAATAGTCTGAAATCAATTACAATTGACAAATCATTTTTGGATGAAACAATTTCGTGGTATCAAACTGCTGATTTTCTTTTTACAAACAGGCTTTTAAAATAAATAACACTTAAAATTGCTTCACAAAACTGCATCCAAATTCTTTTCCATTATAAAAAGGCATAATCATCGATGCAGTTTTATTCTCTTTTGAAGATTTAAAAACTTTATGCTGCAAATAGGGATAAATCCAATAAGCAGCTTTGGTACTCAATATCCCTATTCCGGCACCTGCCACAACATCGGTTAGCCAATGTCTGTTATTGTACATTCTAAAAACCCCTGTTCCGGCTGCAACACCATAAGCTGCAATACCATACCAGACTGACTGGTCTTTGTATTCCTGATACATAAACTCAGCACCAGCAAAAGCCGTGGCGGTATGCCCTGAAGGAAACGAATTATTTGAAGAACCATCGGGTCTTTCAACTTTAGTAATGCTCTTTAGTGCAAAAACCGAAGCACTCATCATTAAATAGGAACTAGCTAAAATAATAGAACGATCTTTTAAATTGTTTTTCCCTTTAACTCCAAAAGCATTTAAACCATAAACAGCAGCTGCAGGTGCCCATTGAGAAAAGTCATCAATAGATATCTTTTCATCAATATGCTCATTCACCTCTTCTTTAATTTCTGAATTAAACCCTTTGAGCTGATCACTTTCTAAACCAATAAAACCATAACCAACCAATACAGCCGGAATGATTAATTGCTTGTAATTGAACTTTAAATTCTGCGTTGTATCTTTTACAACAATAGAATCTTTTACACTGGTTTGTGCTATCAAAAAATGAGTTGATAGTAGTACAATAAATAAACGAGAATAGTTCATCATAATAAATTTAAAATCAACATAAAGCAAAAACTCAATTCTGAATTAATTCTGTATTTTCTTATCGAATTGAATAAAAACCAAACACTTTAAAATATTTAGTTTTTTATCAGTTATAAATAAAATTTTAAGCTTATTGCTGTATTTTTATACTCGAAAATAATTTCTCCTTATGAAATGGATTACCAGAGAACGTCCTAAAATTGATCGAATAGCCTCTCCTTGGCTGATAAAAAAATTTGTGGACAAGGAAGCTGAATTTATCTATGTTCCATTCAGTGAAGTTTTGGATAAAGCAAAAGAATTAAATGCCATTCCATTCGATATTCCCAATGTAGAATTTACACATTACGAAGAAAAAAGCACTTTCGATTATATTGTAAAAAAATATGAAATTAAAGATCCGGCTATTCTAATTATAGCCGATATTGTTCGGGGAGCCGACACTGACAGACATGACATAGCAAAAGAAGCTGCGGGACTTTGGGCAATTTCAGCCGGGCTTTCCTATAACATTACAGATGATTATAAATTATTAGAAAGCGGAATGGTTATTTATGATGCATTATACAGCTGGGCAACACATTTATATCAACAAAAGCATTTACAAAACAGCCCTTTCGAGAATATGCTGCACGAGGTATATCATAAATTTTTGAAAGAGAAAAAAACAAGTAAAAAGAAAACGCCAATTTGGGTCAAAGATTTGAAAGCCATTATTCAAGATCAAATTGACACTCAATTCACGTTTGACTTAAAAAAGATTTCTAACGACTTAGAACTAAATCCTTCTTATTTATCCAGAGAATTTTCCAAGTATTTTGACGACCTTAACTTTGGAGATTATGTTAGAAAATTACGAATTGAAAAAGCAATTAACCTGATTCAAAATTCTAATTATACACTTACTGAAATAGCTTATTTAACTGGTTTTTCAGATCAAAGCCATTTTACACGAATATTTAAACAAAGTACTGGAAAAAATCCTTCTTCCTATCGAAAAAATACCCAAAAAAGTAATTCAGATACAAAAGGTAAATAACATCCTATTTATAGCTTTAAAATCCAGATAGTTTTGCTAAAAATAAAACTATCATGAAACACTTCAAACATTTTCTGGCTTCGGTCTTATTGGTATTTTCTATAACTGTTGTCGGACAAAACACTACTTATCCAAAAATAACCGGATACTTTTCGATAATGCATCCCATAGCAACTATTAGTAGTGAAGAAACCACGGTCAATTTTAGAGATTATTATGCTGTAAATTTCCCAACAGGAATTAATATCTGGAAAAATGCCAAAATTGGTTTTTCGTTCGAAATTGCTCCCAGTATAAAAACCGATGATGGAATTAGTAAAGTAAACAGCGTATTATTTCATCCTGGTGTACTTGTTGCTTTAGGACATGGTTACACTTTTGCAGGAAGAGCAGCTTTTGAAACCAATGGTCGATTTGGCATAACTCCTGTAATAAGCAAAACAATAATAAAAAATACTAATAGTAGTTTTTATGTTTCTCTTCCATTCCCAATTCGACTTGGTAATGATCATGCTGCTACATTCACTTCAGGCCTACAATTAGGTATTGCTTTTTAAAATATCTAATTATGAAAGAGAACCCAAATTATACTTTGAAGGAATTAGCTTTTTATTTTCTAAAATTAGGAACAATTGGTTTTGGTGGTCCTGTAGCATTAGTTGGCTACATGCATCGGGATTTAGTAGAAAACATAAAATGGATTTCTGAGGAAGAATATAAAGAAGGCATAGCTTTAGCACAATTAGCCCCTGGTCCGTTAGCAGCACAATTAGGAATCTATCTTGGATTTGTACATTACAGTTTTTTAGGAGCAACTTTAATTGGATTTGCTTTTGTTCTGCCTTCTTTTATAATGGTCATACTATTAGGAATAGTTTATAAATTATACGGTGGATTGTCCTGGATACAAGCTATTTTTTATGGAGTCAGCGCAGCTGTTATAGGCATTATTGTAATTAGTTCTTATAAAATAACTATAAAATCTGTTGGCAAATTCAATCTAAACTCTTTTAAAACCAATTGGTTATTATGGCTATTTTTCATAATTGCTGCAATTACAACATTAATTACACAACAAGAACAAGTTTTATTATTTGTATTGGCAGGACTTATATACATGTTTATCAAAGCACCTCCAAAATGGTTTAACAATAAAACCTCCAACTCTATTATACTATTACAAATGGGATTTTGGAACAGTGAGCATTCCACTCTTATCAAAATCGCCATTTTCTTTACAGAAGCTGGAGCATTTGTATTTGGCAGCGGATTAGCAATTGTACCTTTTTTACATTCTGGAGTTGTAATTGAAAATCAATGGCTTTCTGAACAACAATTTATTGATGCTGTAGCAGTTGCAATGATTACGCCCGGGCCTGTTGTTATTACCGTTGGCTTTATTGGCTATTTGATTGCTGGTTTTCAGGGAGCTTTGGTTGCTGCTTTCGCTACATTCTTACCTTGCTATCTATTTACAATTGCTCTTGCTCCATCTTTTAAGAAAATTGCACAAAATCAATCCATCAAAGCTTTTGTAGATGGTATAACTGCCGCTGTAGTTGGAGCATTAGTAGGAGCTGTTGGAGTAATAGCATCCAGAAGCATTGTGGATGTCCCAACAACACTAATAGCTATCACAACCATTTTTGCTTTATTGTATATAAAGAAAATCCAAGAACCATACATTATTGCAGTTGCAGCAGTTCTTGGAGTTGTTATAAAATCAATTATATAAATTACTACACTTTTCAAAACGACATAAAAAACAAAACCCCGTAAACTTAACGTTTACGGGGTTCTTTTAATTTGCTAGTTGGTCTACTAGGACTCGAACCTAGAAAGACTGCACCAAAAACAGTTGTGTTACCATTACACCATAGACCAGCAGTGCTTTATTGCGAGTGCAAATTTACAAGGTTTTTCAGTTTACACAAACTTTTTTATATTTTTTTTCAAAAAAAGATTGAAAAAAGAAAAACATACCTCATAATCAACACCTTAAAAAAGCCAATAGTTTTATAGAAAATTTTGTTAATGGCTATATCCTTAAATAAAAAAACATTTTCTTTGTAACTCGAAAAATTAACTAAAATTTACTACATGAATAAGGAGTCTTTCAATTTCAAAAAATGGAATACTATTATAGGATGGATCGCATTTGGAATCGCATTAATAACCTATTCTCTTACTGTGGAGCCCACAATGAGTTTTTGGGATTGTGGAGAATACATTGCCACAGCAGCTAAATTAGAAGTAGGTCATCCACCTGGAGCTCCTTTATTCCAAATGATTGGTGCTTTTTTCGCTATGTTTGCTACTAGTGTAGAACATGTTGCCTTGATGGTCAATATGACTTCCGTTTTTTCGAGTGCCTTTACTATTCTTTTTATGTTTTGGTCTTCTACTATGATTTTGAGAAAAATCGTAAATAGTTCAGAAGAAGTAAATAAAAGCAACGATATTGTTATTTTAGGAAGTTCGTTTGTAGGCGCTTTAGCTTATACTTTTTCGGATAGTTTTTGGTACAACGCTGTAGAAGCCGAAGTTTATGCTATGGCATCCTTGCTTATCGCATTGCTTTTCTGGCTGGGATTGCGTTGGGAGCAAGACATGGACAAACCAAGAGGAAACAAATGGTTGTTAATCATTTCTTTGGTAACAGGATTGTCATTCGGGGTTCACTTTATGGCATTACTAACCATTCCTGCAATTGGATTTTTATATTATTTCAAAAATTACAAAACAGTAACTATCAAGAATTTCCTTATTGCGAATGTAGTAGTAGTATCGGTTTTATTGTTTATTTTTAAATTATTACTTCCTTTAACGATGGCGTTTTTCGCAAAAACAGAAGTTTTTACCGTAAACAGCCTTGGAATGCCTTTTGATTCAGGAACTATCTTAGCGGCATTAGCTTTAATTGCTGCTTTCTACTTTGGATTAAAATATACTAAAGAAAAAGGATTAGTGACTTACAACACGCTTATTCTTTGCATCTTATTCATCTTAATTGGATTCTCAACCTGGTTGATGCTGCCTATTCGTGCTAATGCCAATGTAATTATCAACGAAAACAGACCATCGGATGCTCGTGAGGTTTTAGCTTATTACAACAGAGAACAATACGGTTCTAATCCGTTATTTTACGGACCACAATACACCGAAACTTTTGCAGGATTAGACCCAAACACACCGTATCGCGACAAAGCACCTAACTACGAGAGAGATTACAAAACTGGAAAATACATTATTGTAAACAACTACAAAAACGCAGAACAAAACAGTGACGACGCTCAAAAAACATTCTTACCTAGAATGTGGAGCACGGAACATATTGCCAATTATATCAATTTTACCAATCCGCCTCAGTTTAAAATCAACCCGAATTATCCTTACGAGAATGATTTGGCTAAATACGGAGTAGACGCCAGCAAATTATCTGAAGAAGATTATAACAGAGCTACAGCGCAATTGAAAAACGAGGTCGAAAAAACAATCTCTGAATTCAGACAAGCCTATGCGCAAAAACAAATTGACAACGAAGGCTATGTGAAGTTCTTAAGAAGCTACGGCGATTACCTAATTATTGAAAAGCCAACCACATCAGACAATCTTAGTTTCATGGTCGAATACCAATTTGGCTATATGTATTGGAGATATTTAATGTGGAATTTCGTTGGACG
>Ga0247814_10000666_pt1 | contig 25052 bp, 22 predicted proteins | sample UWRJL179409R1_FD_179947 | JGI IMG/M metagenome (GOLD analysis project Ga0247814, IMG submission 179947) | Plant litter microbial communities from Arlington Agricultural Research Station in Wisconsin, United States - UWRJ-L179-409R-1 | ecosystem: Environmental > Terrestrial > Plant litter >... | reverse complement strand
ATCGCCATGGGGCTTGAGGTTGATCAGCAAACGGCCGCTGTTGAGCGTGGCGTTGTCGCCGTCGACACCGATGTAGGACGACAGGCTCTGCACCGCGGGATCTTCGAGAATGATTTTCGCCAGTTCCTGTTGACGCTCACCCATGGCGGCGAAGGAAATCGACTGCGGCGCCTCGGAAATGCCCTGAATGACCCCGGTGTCCTGCACCGGGAAGAAGCCCTTCGGCACGACCATATAGAGGAACACGGTCAACGCCAGTGTGCCGATAGCCACCAGCAAGGTCAGAGGCTGATGCTTGAGCACCCAGCGCAGCATCCGAGCGTACTCGGCGATCATCCAGTCGATGACAGCGCCGCTGGCACGGTAGAAACGGCCCTGCTCATGCTCCTCGGGTTCACGTTTGAGCAAACGCGCGCACATCATCGGCGTCAGGGTCAGCGAGACTACCAGGGAAATCAGGATTGCCACGGCCAGGGTGATGGCGAACTCGCGGAACAACCGCCCGACCACATCGGCCATGAACAGCAGCGGAATCAGTACTGCGATCAGCGACAGGGTCAGGGAAATCAGGGTAAAGCCGATCTGCTTGGCGCCCTTGAGCGCGGCCTGCATCGGGCTGTCGCCCTCTTCGATGAAGCGCGCGATGTTCTCGAGCATGACGATGGCGTCGTCGACCACAAAACCGGTGGCAATAGTCAGCGCCATCAGGGTCAGGTTATTGACCGAGAACCCGGCCAGATACATCACGCCAAAGGTGCCGATCAGCGACAGCGGCACCGCCACCGAAGGAATGATCGTCGCGCTGGCACGGCGCAGGAACAGGAACGTCACCATTACCACCAAGGCGATGGCGATCAGCAGTTCATGCTGAACGTCCGTCACCGAAGCGCGAATGGTCTGAGTACGGTCGGTCAGCACGGTGACATCAAGGCCCGCCGGCAAGTTGTCGGTGATGCTCGGCAACAAGGCCTTGATGCGGTCGACCACTTCGATCACGTTGGCACCCGGCTGACGCTGGATGTTGAGCAATACCGCCTGATTCTGGTTGGCCCACGCGGCGAGGCGTTCGTTCTCGGCGCCATCGACGATTTCCGCCACGTCCTTGAGCCGCAACGGCGCGCCGTTCTTGTAGGCGAGGATCAGGTTGGCGTAATCCTCGGGCGAGGTCAGCTGGTCGTTGGCGTCGAGCATCGACACTCGGGTCGGGCCGTCGAAGTTGCCTTTCGGCTGATTGACGTTGGAAGCGCCGATCAAGGTGCGCACGTCGGACAGGTTCAGGCTATTGGCGGCCAACGCTTCCGGGTTGACCTTGATGCGCACGGCCTGACGCTGACCGCCGGCAATGCTGACCATGCCGACGCCGCTGATCTGGGCGATTTTCTGCGCCATGCGCGTATCGACCAGGTCATTGAGTTTGGGTAGCAGCATGGTTTTCGAGGTGATTGCCAGGGTCAGTACCGGTGTGTCTGCCGGGTTGACCTTGTTGTACACCGGCGGTGCTGGCAAATCGGTCGGCAGCAGATTGGTCGCGGCGTTGATCGCGGCTTGCACCTGCTGCTCGGCGACGTCCATGTTGATATCAAGACTGAAACGCAGGGTCAGCACCGACGCGCCGCCGGAGCTGGTCGAGGCCATTTGCGTCAGGCCCGGCATCTGCCCGAACTGGCGTTCAAGCGGCGCGGTCACGGCACTGGTCATCACATCCGGGCTGGCGCCGGGATACAGGGTCATGACGCGGATGGTCGGGTAATCGACCTGTGGCAGTGCCGATACTGGCAGCAAGCGATAAGCAATCAGGCCGGCCAGAACAATGGCCAGCATGCTCAGGGTGGTGGCTACCGGTCGGAGGATGAACAGCCGCGAAATGTTCATGCGCCCTTCTTGGCCTTGTCGGTGACAGCAGCGTCAGTCGGGGTGGCGGCAGATTTGCCTTGCAGGTGTTCGGTCGGCGTGGTCGGCACTTGGTTGCTGTCGTTGACCACTTCCACTTCACTGCCTTCCTTGAGGCGGTCGGTGCCTTCCAGCACCACGCGATCGCCGGCAGCCAGGCCTTCAGTGATCACGGTGTTTTCGCCATCACTGGCGCCGATCTTCAGTTGGCGAATGGTGACTTTTTTGTCGCCGTCCAGTGCATAGACAAAGGTGCCGTTGGTGCCGAACTGGATGGCCGCCGACGGTGCCAGCACCACGCCTTTCAGTGTGTCAGCCAGCAAGTGAACGTTGACGAACTGGTTGGGGAACAGCGCCTGATCGCGGTTTTCGTAGCGGGCCTTGAATTTCAGGGTGCCAGTGGCGACGTCGATCTGGTTGTCGAGGCTTTGCAAAACACCAGTGGCCTGCAGTTTGGTGTCGCCGCGATCCCACGCTTCGGCCGGCAGCTTGGCGCCGCTGCGATAACGCGCCAGCACGGTTTCGAGGCTGTTTTCCGGCAAGGTGAAAGCGACGCTGATCGGTTGTGTCTGGGTAATAACCGCGAGGAACGTGGTGTCATTGGCGGTGACGAGGTTGCCGACGTCAATCTGGCGCAGACCGACACGGCCGGCAATCGGCGCGCGGATCTTGGTGAATTCCAGATTGAGTTTGGCGTCATTGACCGCCGCCTGATTGGTCTTGACCGTGCCCAGATACTGACCGACCAGCGCTTCGGCGGTGTCCAGCGTCTGTTTGGCGATGCTGTCCTCTTTGTACAGACCGCGATAACGCTCGACGTCGACCTGGGCGTTTTTCAGCTGTGCCTGATTTTGCAGCAAGGTTCCTTCGGCCTGCAGCAAGGCGTTCTGGTAGGGACGCGGGTCGATCTCGGCCAGCAGGTCACCGGCCTTGACCATCTGGCCCTCTTCGAAGTTGATCTTGACCAACTCGCCGCCCACCCGGCTGCGCACATTGATGGTGTTGAGCGCGGTCACGGTGCCCAGTGCCTTGTAATACAGCGGGAAGTCGCCGGTAACCGCCGGCGCCACGCGCACCGGAATCGGCCCGGTGCCGCCACCGAAGCCCGGCCGCATCATCCCCGAACGTCCGGCATGCCCGGCAGCAGCCTTGTCAGCGCCCTCCTTGTGGGCTGAACCGGCCGGCCAGAATTTCCAGCACAGAACGGCGATCACCAACAGGACAAGCAGGCTGATCAGCCAGCGACGGGAATTGCGGGGGGACGATTGCATGGAGTGATTAACCATTGGGCGCGTGGGCTTCTTTTACGGGAGGCTGAACGATAAGCACTGATGGGGAATTAGCAAAGCAGCTTTACCGGCAATTTACTTACACCTTACGTTTCAAGGTGTGAGGCAAAACACTGATACACAAATGAAAACGGCCTGGACAGGGCCAGGCCGTTAACAATTGTAAAAGCGCTTACTTGAGAACGGACAGTGCCGCTTCGTAGTCAGGCTCTTCAGCGATTTCCTTGACCAGTTCGCTGTGCAGGACGTTGTCGTTTTCGTCCAGAACCACGACGGCACGGGCGGTCAGGCCTTTCAGCGGGCCGTCAGCAATGGCCACGCCGTAGTTCTCGATGAACTCGGCACCGCGCAGGGTCGACAGGTTCTGTACGTTTTCCAGGCCTTCAGCGCCGCAGAAACGGGCCTGAGCGAATGGCAGGTCAGCCGAGATGCACAGCACCACGGTGTTAGCCACTTCGCTGGCCTGAGCGTTGAACTTGCGCACCGAAGTGGCGCAGGTCGGGGTGTCAACGCTTGGGAAAATGTTCAGCACTTTGCGCTTGCCGGCAAAGTCTTTCAGGGTGACGTCGGACAGATTGCCGGCAACCAGAGAAAAGGCTGGCGCCTTGGAACCGGCTTGTGGCAACTGGCCGTTGACTTGAACCGGATTGCCTTTAAGGGTGACTTGAGCCATGACTTGAGTCCTTCTGATGTTTTGATTGGAAAGCATGCAAGAGGCCGAAGTTAACCACGAAATTGTCCGACGACCTATGCCCTGATTTGAAATTGTTGGGTGCCTGCGCGAAAAATTGTATACAAACCCGCCGCCGTTCCCCTGTAGGAGTGAGCCTGCTCGCGATAGCGGTCTGTCAGTCAATATCTGCGTATATGACCCACCGCCATCGCGAGCAGGCTCACTCCTACAATGAGATCTGCGGTGTGAAAAAATTATCCGCATCTTTTACCAGAGACCCTGTCGATTCACCGCTGGCCCGTTCGACTAAGCAATGAATCCCTCCAAACTCACGGAGTACCCGCCATGCGATTCATGATCCTTGTAAAAGCCAGCGCCGATTCCGAAGCCGGCATCATGCCCAGCGAAGAACTGATCACCGCCATGGGCAACTTCAACGAAGAACTGGTCAAGGCCGGCATCCTGATCGATTGCGATGGCCTGCACCCGAGCAGCAAAGGCGCTCGCGTGCATTTCTCCGGTGACAAACGCACGGTCATCGACGGGCCGTTCATCGAGACCAAAGAACTGGTAGCGGGTTACTGGATCTGGGAAGTGAAATCAAAAGAAGAAGCCATCGAATGGGTCAAGCGCTGCCCTAACCCAATGTCAGGCGATTCTGATATTGAAATCCGCCAGATATTCTCCGCCGAAGACTTCGGCGCCGAATTCACCCCCGAAGCGCGTGCGCAAGAAGAACGCGTTCGCGAACAGGCCAAGAAAAACAGCTGAACCGGATATCACATGTAGGAGCTGCCGAAGGCTGCGATCTTTTGATCTTGAAAAGCAAAGTCAAAAGATCACAGCCTCGTTTCACTCGACATTTGCAGAATCGTCAGTCGGGCATTGAGCGGATGATGTCGACCAGATCATCCTTGGTTATTTCATTGGCCTTGATCGCAACGGCGATATCTGTTTTGGAAAGCGGAAAACGTTTGAAAATTTCTTTCAAGGTTTCCTCATTAACATTGGCCAGCCAGAGGGGATCGATGAATGAGCCGCCATACTCAGGCTTCATAGGTACTTCTTCGTGTGCAATTGCACCTTTATGGTTGAGATACACCACATAGCGGTCATGCCCTTCAGGAAAGCTTTTATCGTGATAAAGCGTAGTGCCCAAAGGCAGAACATAGTAGTTCTCGTCGCCATTTGGCCCTTCAATCAGCAACGGCTCTTTGGTTTTGATCATTTTCCTGTCGTGCCCTTTCCCGATATCACCAAAAATCAGAAAAGCCAAAAAAACTGCATTGACGGATAAAACTACCGCCAGCCATAGGCTAATTCGCCTGTTTGTAACCATCTTCCTTATCAAACCTTTGCTCCTGCAATTGTCATGGTTATGTCCGACCGTGATTAAAGGGACGCTCCGCGCTCCAGCTTGCGAATTTGACGCAGAGCGTCAAGGGCCGCATTCCCACGCAGAGCGTGGGAATGATCATTCAATAGATCAGTTCTTGAGTTCGACGTGATCCAAGGCTTGATTCACCGCGAGCTCCCCCAGCATGACGACCTGTGCGATACCCAGTGCAGTCTTGCGCTGCGAGGTTTCCAGCGAGGCGGCGAAGTTGAGCAGCATCTCGCTGGCCGAGCCGAGGGTTTCGCTGGCGTTGGCGAGCAGGGATTCGGTGTTGTACCTGGGATTGGCGAGGTACATGGGTTCCGGCTCGTTGACGCTGGACATGATGCAGGCGGCGGGGTTGAGGTAGTAGTCGAGGGCGCGGTCGGCGGCTTCGTGGAGTTTTTTACTGTCGACTGAGGCGTAGGGGGATGTGCTGTCGGCGTCTGATTCTGGGGGATTGGGTGTTGGTTTTTTCATGATGTTTTCTCTATCCGAACGGTGGAGCTGGCCCATTCGGCTTCCGGTCGAATGGGTGGCAGCTGTACGCAGGCTGGAAACCCGGGGGACAGAGAAACCCGGACGACCCGAAGGTCCCCCACGCACAGCCGCCATAACTAAGTACGCACCAAAAAAGGTGCGCAAGCATACGTCATGAACGGTGCAGTTGCGTTCAGTTTTCCCCCGGGGTTTCCAGTCCCGGTCGCTGATTTGGCAGCGACGAACACAGGCTAGAGCCCCGACGTCCGACGGACAACCTGAAAACCTTGTGGGAACGTTCCGCAAATTCAAAACAACCTTAAACATCCCGAATTGAAATACGCACAGGTAGGAGCTGCCGAAGGCTCGGGCCGCGATCGGACGATCTTTTGATTTTGCATTTAAAAAACACGATCAAAAGATCGCAGCCTCGTTTCATTCGACAGCTCCTGTCGCCACTGCGCCGTCCCCTTGCAGGGTCAGTTGGCGGGTGATGCGCGGCGATGGCGGCAACCCGTATTTCCGCTGGTTCGTCGGCAAATAAACCACGGCTGAGGACTTTTCGACGCGAAACAGGTAGGGTGCGCAAAATCAAAGTGCCATCACTGGACCGCGTCGCAGGTTTTCATGGAGTTGTACACGCAATGAGTTGCTGGACCGTCCTTGGCCTCACGGCCGACGCCGATACGCGCAGTATCAAACGCCAATACGCTGCCCTGCTCAAACAGACCCGCCCGGACGAAGACGCCGAGGGCTTCCAGCGCCTGCGTGACGCCTACGAGCAAGCCCTGAATTACAAGGAATGGGCGCAGGCCAACGAAGACAACGAAGACAACGAAGCGCAGGACGACAGCTGGGATTTGACCGGCCTGACCGTGGTCGAAGTCGATGCCTTGCAACAGGCAACGCGCTCGCTGCACGGCACCAGCCTTGCGCAGTTGCAACAGCGCCATGCCCTCGCCGTTGAGCAGGGTTGCGCGCATATCCTCGAAGAGACCCTGCTGCAGCATTGCATCGAGAACCCGCAAACATCAGCGCCGATGGTCGATTGGGCGGTGCAGACCTATCACTGGTTCAGTGCCTGGCAGCGCTTGGAACTGGACGAGGAATCCATCGAACATTTGCTCGATCAGCAGCGCGAACGCATTACTCGACCGCTGCGTGATGCCCTCGATGGTGAGGACAGTGCGGCCTTTTTGCACGCTTACGCACAGTGCGGCCAATGTCTGTGGCTCGACGCTGAAGTTCACCGGCTGTGGTTCAACCTGTTCCTGAGTCGATTGTTACTGGACAGCGAATACTGGTCCTGCGCTGTTTTCGAGCAGGTTTGTGCGGGCCAGGGCTGGCATTCTGGCCCGGCCAACCGTTGCCCGCAAGACGAATGGAAGCGACTGGTCGCCCGCCATGAGGCACCGATTTTTATCGCGCAACAGCGTCAACTCGCGCAAGAGCCGCCCGCCACTGCCGAACACCGCGCCGCGCGCCTGTTGCTCGGCAGCGGCCCGTTCAGCCAGCGTCGCGCGCTGGCCCGGCGCCTGCGGGAGAAAGATTGGGAGCATTGCCGACACTTGAGTTCGGCGCTGTACGCCAATCATCCGAAGGTCTGCGCTGAGTTGCCCGGTGGCACCGCGTTCTTCTGGCGCGACTGGGAGCTCGGCCGTCACGAATGGCCGACCTACCTTGGCGTGGTGCTGGCCTGTCTGATCGGTGCGTTTACTCATTTCATCCCGCTGGGGCTGCGCGTCACCGGGCTGATCAATATCGTCATGACCTCAACGATCGTGTTTGGGGTGATCGCTGCGGGCATCAACTGGCTGACTCACGAATTGGCGCACACCCATTGGCTGCTGGATGACCGCCTCAGCGCACGGTTGTGGCCGGGGTTCGCCAAGGAGGCTGCACCGTTCGGCGTACTGCGCGATCTGATTCCCTGCGCATTGATGGTGGCTGGGCTCAGCTGGTTTTTCGGCCCCATCGCTGGCGTCGTCTATGCCGCCACACTGGCCTGCGTGGGTTTGATCCGTCGCCGTCAGGTCAAGCCACACACGTCCTGGGAAAAGACCAACCTGCCGGCGAAAATCGGCCTGACGCTACTTGGGGTTGTCGCCCTGGTGCTGGTGCTGGGCGTGTTCAAAGTGGCCGCCAGTCAAGGCACGGTCAATCGCAATCAGGGGCTACAACCCTGGGCGGAGCGTTTGTGTAGCCGGTTGCCGGCGAGTTCTTTCGATTGCGGCGCTCCGGCCACCCGTGAACAGTGGTATCCCGCGGAGGCACGGCCATGACGTCGAAATTCATGTTTGTCAGCGGCGTAGTGGTCGTTCTGGTGGTGATGGGGCTGTCGAGCGCGACCCGGCCGTTCCTGAAACTCGATCTGTGGCTTGATCAGCGCGAATCCCCCGTGACCGCCCAAGCCAACGCGTTGAGTCCGATCATTGCCTGCGTCAACCGTGTCGATGTGCACTGGCGCAACGCCTACGACAAATTCGAACGTCCGCGGCCAACAAGTGATGCATTCGGGCATTATCTTGCTGAGGCACGGGATTTCGACAACACGGATGCGTACACCGTGCAGGACATCCAAAAGGATCTCTGCCTCAGTCATATCAACGAAAAACTCGAACTCTTGGCCTATCAGCCAGTGCTTTCACAAAAAGTCCGTGACTACGCGCAAGCACTGCAGGGGGCAGCGGTGATCTTTACGCCGGAGCGACTCGACAGAAGTGCGAACTTTTATGCCACGCCGCTCGCCCGGTTGTCCCAGGGCTCGGGGCAAATCCAGGCCGCCAGCAATGCCTACATCAACGCATCGACAGCCTTGCGAGAGGAACTGCTGCCACTGGACGTGGCTCAGCGCCCCGAGCAGCTCAAGCTGCTGGAAGCGCGGGTAGGCAAGGAGATTCATTGGTCTCTGCTGGCGTACATGATTCAGGCCCGGGAGACACTGGATCTGCTCGAAGACGGGATGAAACACCGCACGCTGAGCCCGCAAGCCGTGGCCGATACCACCGCTGATCTGCAACAGGCGTGGAATCGCCACGAGCCGCTCATGGGCCCTCGTTTGGGTGGTTTGCGAAACAAGGACGATGACGCGCGTGACTTGTGGGATTACATCCGCGCGCCCTCGCAAACGTATCTCGACGCGTTGAGAACCCTGCACGAGGACTGGCAAAACCACGCCGAACCGCAACGCTTGAGCGACGACTACTACGCCGTCACTCGTGGTTATGACGTCCTGCTCAGTCACTACAACCGCCGAGCGCGCGCCGACTTCTGAGGGTGTGCACAGGCCGGAGAATCCTCGCGGACCTCCGGCCCCGTGCGCTTACTTGCCGGCCTTGAGCTTCAGATACGACTGACGCAGGTCTGAGGCCCAGCCATCGATGACGGGTTTGACGTCATTGGCGCTCATTGCCTGCGAATCATTTTCCAGTGGCTTGCCGGTACCTTTGCGCACCACTTGCGCGACGACCTTGTTATTCGCGCCGTCGAGGAATACCGCTTCGGTGGCCAACGTAGTTTCCTGATCGCGAATACCGCTGGCGGTGCTGACCGCAGCGGCGACCAGGGCAATCGGAATCACTTCATAGGCGTGCAGGCCTTCAGTCTTGCTGCTCACGGCGGTGATCGCCGCACGCACCACAATCACACCTGGACCTGGGCCAGTCGCCAACGGCAGGTCTTTGCCGATTTCACGCTTGAGCGCTTGATCGTAGTAGGAAGTAATGCCATTGAGAGTCTGTTGGGAGATCTTCGCGGTCGGTTGCGGTTTCGGGTAGAGCTGGGTTGGCTCGATGTACACACTGGTGAATTTCTTGATGTCGACCTTCGGATCGATCCAGCGCATCACCTCGGCACCAGACGGGGATTTGGCCTCCTTGAGTTGGCTGTAGTCTTTGAGGAAGCCGGAGTACTCTTTCGGGTCGACGGTTTTGCTGGAACAACCCACCATCGCCACGGTGGCAATGCACAGCGTGCCCATCATCACTGCTAGCTTCATGCTGTAACTCCTGTCAGAAGGCCGAAAACTTTGCCGGGGGAGTTACAGGTATAGCTAAAACCTCAGTAATTGCGATTGCAAAGCACAATATTCACGCAAGGCTGCGCGGCGGGTCACAACGGTCATTTGACAGACGCCGGTCATCCGGCAAAGCTGCATCGAGCTTGAACGCACGCCAGACAGCAAATGCACCTGGACTACGGAAGTCGCAATGCCCAAGCATAAAAATAAAACCGCACAACCCGACCCTGATTCGACTCGATCTTCACCCTCAAAATATCTGTTCCCGATCACCATTGGCGTGCTGCTGGCCGCCGTGGCGGGAATCGGCTGGTTTTTGTTCAGCCCTGCTGCGGTGCCGGTGAAACCTGCGCCGGTCAGCGCCCCCGTTGCCGCCTCTGCCAAGCCGCAAGCCGTGCTCGCAAGCAAACCGGCGACGATGGTCGATGAACAACTATGCCAGGGCTGCCACACCGAACAGGTCAAGGACTGGCAAGGCTCGCATCACCAATTGGCGATGCAGCCGGCGAACACTGAAACGATGCTCGGCGATTTCAACAACATCACCTTCAAGGCCGAAAACGAGACTACACGCTTCTCGCGCAAGGGCGATGAGTTCTGGGTCAATACGCCCGGCATCAACGGCAAGAATACTGATTTCAAAGTCGCCTACACCTTCGGCATCGCACCGTTGCAGCAATACCTGATCGAGGTTGGCGAAGGTCGCTTGCAGGCCCTCGGCGTGGCGTGGGATACCGAGAAACACCGCTGGTTTCACCTTTACCCCGGTCAGGGCGTGAACTTCAAGAATCCGCTGCACTGGAGCAAGCCGAGCCAGAACGCCAACTTCATGTGCGTCGAGTGCCACACCACCGGGTTCAAGCGCAACTTCGATGCGGCGAGCAACACCTTCAACAGTCAATGGAACAGCCTCGGTGTCGGTTGTCAGGCTTGCCATGGTCCGGCTTCGAATCACTTGGAGTGGACGCAGAAAAAAGGCGATCTGATCCATCAGGGTTTCGACGTCGATCTCAAGGACAAGAACGCCACCGTCGAGATCGAAACCTGCGCTCGCTGCCATGCGCGCCGTGCGCCGTTGGGCGACGGCTACACCGTCGGCAAACGCTTGATGGACGATTATCTGCCGAGCCCCCTCACCCGTGAGCTGTACGCGCTGGACGGCAAGATCAAGGACGAGGTGTTCGAACACGGCTCGTTCCTGCAAAGCTAGATGTTCGACAAGGGTGTGCGCTGCAGCAATTGCCACAACCCGCACAGCAATGAACTGAAAGCACCGGGCAACGCGGTGTGCCTGCAATGCCACAACACTGCTGGCAAGACTTCGATCGAAAGCGTTGACGGCAAAGGCCTGCAAGCGAAGAACTACGACTCCATCGAACACACCCGCCACACCATGGGCCAGCCCGGTTCGCAGTGCGTTGATTGTCACATGCCCGGCAAGTTCTACATGGGCAATGACTTCAGGCATGACCACAGCTTCAGCATTCCCAACCCGGAACGCGCGCAGAAGCTCGGCACTCCTGACGCCTGTCTGACCTGTCACCAGGGCAAGGCCGGCGACAAGGTCACCGCACAATTCAAGCTGTGGAGCGCCTCCACCGCGCCGCAAGCACCGCGTTATGACGAAAGCCTGTGGCTGATCCGCAACGGCCAGCCGGGCGCCGCTGATGCACTGTATGAGCAGTTGCAGCGCAGCAATCTGCCGGCGATTCAACGCGCGACATTACTCGCGGAACTGCCGCTGTATCCGAGCGAAAAGGCGTTGAAACTGGCGACACAGGATCTGAAGAATCCGGCGCCGCAAGTGCGCGAAAGTGCCGTGCGGGCGATCAGCGCATTCCTGCCGCCAGCGGAGCGTGCGCCGCTGTTGGCGCCGTTGCTGGGTGATCCGCTGAAAGCCGTGCGCATTGTTGCCGCACGGGATCTGCTGAGTGTTGCGCGCAATGGCGGTCTCGGTTCTGCGCAAGCCAACTGGGATGCGGCGATTGCCGAATACGAAGCGGTGCAGAAGAGTCTGCTGGAACGTGCCGAGGCCAATCTGAATCTGGCGATGCTGTATCAGGCCAGTGGCCGTGGTTCGGAAGTCGAAGGTCTGCTGCGTTCGGCACTCAAGCGCGACCCGGATTTCTATCCGGCGCTGGTGACACTGGTGCAATGGCTGGAAGCCAATGGTCGTGGTCAGGAAGCGCAGACGCTGTTGGATGACAGCCTCAAGCAGCATCCGGACGCGGCGCTGTTGCAGCACACCCGAGGACTGTCGCTGATCCGTGCCGGCAAGGCCGCCGACGCCATGTCACCGCTGAAGAAAGCCGCGCAACTGGAACCGCAGAACGCGCAGTACGGTTATGTGCTGGCGGTGGCGTTGCATGAGAGTGGCAAGGTCGATGAGGCGTGTTCGGTGTTGGAGGGGCTGCTCAAGGTGCAACCGGCGAACCGCAATGCGCGGTTGTCGCTGATTCAGTGGTATCTCGACAGTGGGCAGGAACCCAAGGCGCAGGTGCTGTTGCAGGGGTGGAAGAAGATGAATATGGGGGATCCGGCGCTTAAGTGATCGGCTGGAGATTGCCTTGCCCTCACCCTAGCCCTCTCCCAGAGGTAGAGGGGACCGATTGGGGGAGATTCAAGAAATACACCGACGTGAGCGATTGGCTTTGAATCCATAATCGACTCGGTCTTTCACGTCGGTGTCACTCGCCAGACAACTCGGTCAGTCCCCTCTCCCTCCGGGAGAGGGTTAGGGTGAGGGGCTTTTCAGGGTTCACGCCATTACCAGGACGAAGTCTCACCACTACGCAACGCCATCTCCCGCCGGCTATTGATGTGCATCGCCTTGATCAGCGACACCGTGCCCACCAGCAAAATCGCCGCGCCCAACAGGAAGTCGATGTTGTACAGTTGAAAATCCTGCACCGGCCCGATCAACAGCACCCGCACGATCGCGGCGCCCAACAGCGTGGCAAGGAAGTCGATCCCCGGCTCATTACGGTAAAACACCAACAGCAACGGCAGACACAGCACCAACAGCAGCAACAACACCACAACCTTGAACGAGCCTTTACGCTCGACGCTGAACGCACATTCGTGCGGGCCGTAAGCCTTGTAGTCCTCGTCACGAATCATCGAGGTTTTCTCGTTGATGTAGTCGACGCGGTTGTACTTCTGGATCGGCGTGAAGGTGTTGGACATCTCCATCAATGTGGTGATGTTCTTGAAGCGCAGATCAATGCGCTCGCTGCCCTTGAGGTAATAGAGCACCGGTTTGTAGCCGTAGCGGTAGGTGTCGAAAGGGAATTCGGTGACCTGGCCCTGCACGCCGATCGGGCGCGGTTCGAGTTCGGCGTAGGCGCTTTTGTTGGTGGCCGACAGGTTGCGACTTAGCGGCTGCACCTTGACCTGTTCAAGGAAGATCGGCGTGACGCCGTAGGACCACTGCAACGGTTCCAGTCGCAAACGCAGTTCGTTGCGACCGAGGTCATAGCGGTTGAACGTACGTTCCGAGACCACCAGCGAACCACTGAGCATGAACTCGCCGCGCAGGTTATTGGTGACGCGCAAGGTCAACTGATCCTTGCCCAGCAACGCCGCTTCCGTGGACGGTGGCGTGCCGCACCACGCGGTGCTTTCACCGACGCCGCCGAGCTGGCCGCTGCGGTTTTCCTTGAATACGTAAAAGTAACTGGCCCACAGCGTCACCATCAAAAGCAACGCTGTGAGGCCGAGAATTTTTTTGCCCGGACTCACTGATCAGACTCCCTTCTTCGGTTCCATCGCCCAGCCGAAAACCCGCTGGCGACGGCGACTCTACCAAAAGGCCACCATCGACCCAAGGAAAAATGCCCGATTCATCAGGTTTCTAGGGGTTTCCCCGGTGTACATCGAAGATCAAAAGATCGTCCGAACGCGGCCCGAACCTGCGGCAGCTCCTACACGCGATCCACTGTAGGAGCTGCCGCAGGCTGCGATCTTTTCAACCGTCAACGCCGACGGAAAAGCGGACGCGGCTCGATCACCGAGCGCCCGTACAGCACACTCATGCCGACCAATCCTTTCAGCGCATCCTCAGCAGATTTGTCCTCACGCACCGCAAAACTGTCGAACCCGCACTGGCGCATATGGCTGAGCTGATCACGCAACACATCGCCAATCGCGCGCAACTCCCCTGTCCAGCCGAACCGACTGCGCAGCAGATACGCCTGGCTATAGGCGCGACCATCGCGAAAGCTCGGGAAGTCCAAGGCAATCAGCGGCAAAGAGCCCAGCCACGGCACCAGGCTTTCAACCTCATCGTCCGGCCCAAGCCACACGGCGTGAGTCGCCGGCGATTGCAGCCAATGCGCCAACGGCAAAATCAGCAACCCGTCAGGCCTTGGCATGGATGGTTCGCGCACCAGCGTCCACGGATCGTCCGTTACGATTCGCGCGACACCCTGCTCCAGCCGCAACAGATTATTCATGCCGTGGCCTCCAGCGTCTTCGGATAAACCCGCTCCTTGAACGGCTCCAGTCCGATCCGCGCCACGGTGTCGACAAACAATTCCTCATGCTCGCGATAGCGCACAAACGTGCCGATGATCCGCTCGATCACCTGCGGCACTTCGGAAGCGCTGAACGACGGGCCGATGACTTTGCCCAGCGCGCTGTGTTTGCCCTGGGCGCCGCCGAGGGTGATCTGATACCACTCGCTGCCGTTCTTATCGACGCCAAGAATGCCGATATTGCCGATGTGGTGATGGCCGCAAGCATTCATGCAGCCGGAGATGTTCAGGCTGATATCGCCCAGATCATGCAGGTAATCGAGGTTGTCGAAGCGCGCCTGAATCGCCTGGGCGATCGGAATCGATTTGGCGTTGGCCAACGCGCAGAAATCGCCACCCGGGCAGGCAATGATGTCGGTGAGCAGGCCGACGTTGGCGCTGCCCAGATCGTGTTTACACGCCAGTTGCCACAACGCGTAGAGATCGCTTTTCGCCACGTCGGGCAGGACGATGTTCTGCTCATGGGCGATACGAATTTCGCCAAACCCGAAACGCTGCGACCAGTCGGCCACCGCCAGCATCTGCACACCGGTGACATCTCCCGGCGGCGACGCCATGCCCGGTTTGGTCGACAGCACCACGCTGGTGTAACCCGAGACCTTGTGCGGCTGCACGTTGCGCGCGACCCAACGGGCGAAGGCCGGGCTTTCGGCCAGGCGCGTGCCGAAGTCCAGATCGGTGTCGGCCAGGGTGTGATAAACCGGCGGCACAAAGGCACTGGCGACCCGTTGATATTCGTCTTCGGTCAGTTGCGCCGGGCCGTCCTTGAGGTGCTGCCATTCCTCTTCGACTTCCTTGGCAAACGCCTCGATGCCCAGTGCCTTGACCAGTATCTTGATCCGCGCCTTGTACTTGTTATCGCGCCGGCCGTGGCGGTTGTACACGCGCAAAACCGCTTCGACGTAGGACAGCAAATGCTGCCACGGCAAACCTTCGCGAATCTGCAAACCGAGAATCGGTGTGCGCCCCAGGCCACCGCCGACGATCACTCGCAGCAACATCTGCCCGTCGTGACCGGGGTAAAGATACAGGCCGATGTCGTGCATCATGATCGCCGCGCGATCCTGCTTCGCCGAGCAGATGGCGATCTTGAATTTGCGTGGCAGGAAGAGGAATTCAGGGTTGATCGTCGACCACTGCCGCAAGATCTCGGCCAGCGGGCGCGGGTCGATCATTTCGTCTGCGGCGACCCCGGCGAACGCCTCGGTGGTGATGTTGCGCACGCAGTTGCCCGATGTCTGGATCGCATGCATGTTCACTTGCGCCAAGCGTTCCAGAATGTCTGGCACTTCGGCCAGCTCGATCCAGTTGAACTGCATGTTCTGCCGCGTGGTGAAGTGGCCGTAACCACGATCGTAGTCGCTGGCGATGCTGGCCAGCGTGCGCATCTGCTCGGCGCTCAACGTGCCGTAGGGAATTGCCACGCGCAGCATGTAGGCGTGCTTCTGCAGGTACAGGCCGTTTTGCAGACGCAGCGGCAGAAATTCCTCTTCGCTCAGTTCCCCGGCCATGAAGCGCTCGACCTGATCGCGAAACTGCGCAACGCGCTCGAACACCAGCGCCCGGTCGTAATCATCGTATTGATACATGCCACTGCCACCTCATCAGGACGCACACAATTCCTGTAGGCCTTCGCCTGCTCGCGATAGCGGTGTGTCAGGCAACTGAGATGTTGACTGACACACCGCTATCGCGAGCAGGCTCACTCCTACAGATTTTCCCAGACTATGGCCGAACGGCGCAGCACGTTACAGATTCACCTGAGGCGATAAAAACCATATCAGGGCGCGGCAGAACGCCGCAGTCAGCCCTCCAATCTGATCCGCACAAATCAAAGATTCCTGAGCCTGTTTTGTTTCTGACGGGGTTTCTACAGTGCAGCTCATGCCAGACCGGGTGGCCTGGCAAGACTTTGCAACCGTGGATGAACTGACCATGAGCACAGCAACAATCGGACAGGCTTATAACTACAAGGTCGTCCGCCAATTCGTCATTGCGACAATTTTCTGGGGTGTGGTGGGCATGGCGATGGGCGTTTTCATCGCCTCGCAACTGGTGTGGCCGGAGATGAACCTGGACCTGCCGTGGACCACCTTCGGCCGCTTGCGCCCGCTGCATACCAGCCTGGTGATTTTCGGTTTCGCCGGCAGCGCGCAATTTGCCGCCAGTTATTACGCAGTGCAGCGAACCTGCCAGGTGCGGCTGTATTCAGACAAACTCGCGGCGTTCACTTTCTGGGGCTGGCAATCGGTGATCGTGATCATGCTGATCACCCTGCCGATGGGCTACACCACCACCAAGGAATATGCCGAAATCGAATTCTCCGGCGCGGTGTGGATGGCCATCGTTTGGGTGGCCTACGCCGTGGTGTTTTTCACCACCGTGGTGCAACGCAAGACCAAGCATATCTATGTCGGCAACTGGTTTTTCGGCGCGTTCATTCTGGTGATCGCCATGTTGCACGTGGTCAATCACCTGTCGATTCCGGTCGACTGGTTCAAGTCTTATCCGGTGTATTCCGGCGCCACCGACGCCATGGTGCAGTGGTGGTATGGGCACAACGCGGTGGGTTTCTTCCTGACCACCGGGTTCCTCGGGATGATGTATTACTTCGTGCCGAAACAGGTCAACCGGCCGGTGTATTCGTATCGTTTGTCGATCGTGCATTTCTGGGCGTTGATCACCCTGTACATCTGGGCCGGCCCGCACCATTTGCACTACACCGCGCTGCCGGACTGGGCGCAGTCGCTGGGCATGGCCATGTCGCTGATCCTGCTCGCGCCGAGCTGGGGCGGGATGATCAACGGCATGATGACCTTGTCCGGCGCCTGGCATAAGTTGCGCACCGACCCGATTCTGCGCTTCCTCGTGCTGTCGCTGGCGTTCTACGGCATGTCGACATTTGAGGGGCCGATGATGGCGATCAAAACGGTCAATGCCCTCTCCCACTACACCGACTGGACCATCGGCCATGTACACGCCGGGGCGTTGGGCTGGGTGGCGATGATCACCTTCGGCGCGACCTATCACATGGTGCCGAAAGTGTTTGGTCGCGAGCAGATGTACAGCACGCCGCTGATCAACCTGCACTTCTGGCTGGCGACCATCGGCACCGTGCTGTACATCGCCTCGATGTGGGTCAACGGCATCACCCAGGGCTTGATGTGGCGGGCGATCAACGAGGACGGCACGCTGACTTACTCGTTTGTCGAAGCGCTGCAGGCCAGTCATCCGGGGTTCATCGTGCGCTTTGCCGGCGGGGTGTTTTTCCTCACGGGTATGTTGCTGATGGCTTACAACGTCTGGCGTACGGTGCGGGTGGCGGACGTGGCATTGGCGCACCGTGAAGCGCAAATCGCCTGAGGCAGGGAGCGTGTTCTGATGGATATTTTCTTTAATGTGCTGGGCGTGGTGTTTCTGTGGCTGGCGGTCGAGTACTGCTTGCGGCGGGAGACGGCGGACAGTCTGGATGAGGCGAGCATGGTGCCGTTTGCCGATGATCCGGAGGTGGCGCGGCGGGTTGAGCTGGCCACCGGGAAAACCGTGAACGCGGTGGCGCCGGAGGTGGCGAAGCCGGGGTGGGTGAATATCGATATGTGAGGGTGTCAGGTGGGCTGCCCTCACCCTAGCCCTCTCCCAGAGGGAGAGGGGACTGACCGAGTGGTTTGTTCGGGCTACGTCGACCTGAAAGATCGAGTCGAACTCAGGTTTTGAACAGCACTCGGTCTGCCCCTTCCCCCTCGCCCCCAGAGGTAGAGGGAACTGACCGAGTTGATTATTCGAGTTACGTCGACCTGAAATATCCAGTCGAACTCAGGTTTTGGCCATCCCCCAATCGGCTCCCTTTCCCCCTCGCCCCCCTGGGGGAGAGGGCTGGGGTGAGGGGGTAAGTTCTTGATCTTAACTACGGTCGCGCGGAATCAGACTCTGCAACTGCTGGGCGAGAAAGTTGGCGTCGAAAGCAAACGTATCCGGATCCTTCAGCCCATTGGTCTTGCGCCACTGCCACTCACCATTCGCCAATCCCACCAGCGAAATGCTGCCATAACGCGCCGCCGTCAGCCCCATCACCGCAAGCGAGATCTGTCCCGCGCTGCCCATCACATCCGGCACAAACTCCACCGGTTTGCCGGCAATCAAAATGCTCAGCTTCTCTGTCTTGAAGGTCGAGGTCTCCACCGGTGTGCTCGGCCCGAACGCGACATACGCCTCACGACTCACCTCCAGCAGATTCGGTGCCTGTACCGGTTCCAGCCATTGCTGAATATCACCGAACAGCGCGGTAATCCGTGTAGCCCAAGCCGCCGATTGCGTCTCGAACAGTTGCTTCTTGTGCGCTTCACTTTCGGCGTAGTGACGGAGCATTTCGCCCAGTTGTTGTACATCGTCCATAGCGGTGTTCCTCGGAAAGGACCTGCAAAGGTCGATAGTGGCAGATACCAGCCCCGGCGTACGTTTAACCTGCACCCGCCCCGACAAAGCACCATGACACTTGCGTGAAAGATCAGCGGTACAGTCACTTGCTGCTGGCATCGACGTGTGAAGAAAAGGAAACTCCGGGCAGACCTGAACGCTCGACACTGCAATTTGCCCGAGGACATCCAATGCGCACCATCGGCCTGATCGGCGGCATGAGCTGGGAATCCAGCGCCGAATACTATCGACTCATCAATCAGCAAGTCCGTGACCGTCTCGGCCCGTTGCGCTCGGCGCAATTGCTGATGTACAGCGTCGATTTCGGTCCTGTCGAACAGGCCCAGCACGCCGGGCGCTGGGACGATGCGGCGGCGATTCTGGTCGATGCTGCGCGCAGGCTGGAAGCGGGAGGCGCGGAATGTGTGGTGCTGTGTACCAACACCATGCACAAGGTCGCCGAGCAGATTCAGGCGGCGATCAGCATTCCGTTCCTGCACATTGCCGAACCGGCCGCGCAGGCTGCCCTGGACATTGATGCGCGCACCGTCGGTTTGCTCGGCACCGCATTCACGATGGAACAGGACTTTCTCAAGCAACGCCTGGTCGCCAAGGGTTTGACCGTATTGGTGCCGGACGAAGCCGAGCGCAAGGACGTGCACCGAATCATCTACTACGAACTCTGCGTCGGCGTGATCAGCGATCAGTCGCGGCAAATCTATCAGCGAGTAATCGAATCCCTCACCGCTCGTGGCGCGCAGGCGATCATTCTCGGTTGCACGGAAATTGGCCTGTTGCTCAAACCCGAACACAGCGCCCTGCCCCTGCTCGACACCACCGAGCTGCATGCGCAGTCGGCGGTGGTGTTCGCGCTGGGCGAGTAAGTCAGATTTTCGAACGATTGCGCAGGCGGGCCATGCTCAGGGTATCGACCCACTGCCCGTCGCGCACCGCGTAATCGCGAAACAGGCCTTCATCCTCGAAACCGAATTTGCGGTAGAGCGCGATGGCGGCCTCGTTGTCGGCGTAAACCGAGAGTTCGACGCGGTGCAGGTTCATCCAGTTGTCGGCGACGTCGAGTGCCGCCGCCAACAGCTTCGAACCCACGCCCTTGCCCTGCCACGCCCCGGCGACTGCCATACCGACGCTGCCGGCATGGCTGCGGCGAATCCGCGAATAGTTTTCCAGCCCCAGATGGCCGATCACCACGCCCTGATGCAGCGCGACCAGCTTCAACACCCGTTCATTTTCCGCCAGCAGCCGTTGGCGCCAGACGTCGACGGACTGAAACGGCATCTGCAACACCTGCCGAGTGACGGCCCGCTCGTTGTAGAGTGCAGTGACTGCCTCAAGGTGCGACTCGCTGAAGCGTTCGATGTGAATGGCGGCGTTGTGGTCGGGCATGGCGGATCCTTCCTGGATCGATGTGTGGCTGACCACTCTAAACCGCCAAACACGACATCTGCCATAGGTAAATACTTGTAGGAGTGAGCCTGCTCGCGATAGCGGTGTGTCAGTCAACATTGATCAATCTGACACACCGCTATCGCGAGCAGGCTCACTCCTACAGGGGAATGCGTCAGGGCTGGAACCATTCGTGGCGTTCGTTGAAGGTGTGGTGGATGAGGTCCAGCAAGGTCTGGACTTCGGCGATCTCTTGCGATTCAGCGTTGACCGCCAGCCACGCCTGCAATTGCATCGGCTCCTCGAACAGCCCCGGTAGCGCAATCAGGCCTCGATCAAACCGGCTCATATACGCCGGCAACAACCCAATGCACGCGCTGCAACGGATCATCTCCAGCATCAGTTCATAGGATTGCATCTGCACCACCCCGGCCAACCGCTGTTCGACCAGCTCATTCCATGGGCGAAAGCTGTCGATCTGCCGGTCGTGTTGCCATTGCACCAGCATGAAGTCGGCGAGGTCGTCGGGGGTGTCCGGGCGGGCGGTGACGCGGGAGTAGCGTTTGGCGATGTGTGGCAGGTAGTCGAGGCGTGCCAGCGCTTGCGGTTCGCTGGTGGCGAAGGTCGGGCCGGGGTGCGGGGTTTCGCCATGGGCCAGCCACAGCACGATGTCGGCGCTGACCGCGCGCAGGGACAATTCGCTGTCGAGCGCGGTGATTTCCAGGCGCACACTGGCGTTGCGGCGCAGCAGCGCGATCAGGTCGCGGCCGAGGATGTCATGCAGGATCGATTCGGCGACAGCCAGGCGAATGAGCGGTTGCTCGACCACTGGCAGTTTGCGTTCATTCGCCAGCGCGACCAGCTTGGCCTGCAGGTGCTGGCCTTCTCGAGTCAGGCTCAAGGCGCTGCCCTGAAAGCTGAACAGCGTGTGCTGAAGTTCTAGCTCAAGCTGCGCCAGTTGTTTGCGCAGCAAGGTCGAGCGTACGTTGAGGCTGCGTGCGGCTTGCATGAAGCAACCGCAGCGGGCGCTGACCAGGAAGTATTGAGCGACGTCGGCGTCGATGGTCGCGGCGTGTGCGAGCCAAGGTTCGCTGTTGTCGTGTGGCCAGTGGTAATCGTTGGTGCCCGGTCGTCCTGCGGGTTCGGTGAATGACATCGATGACTCCCTGTCGATCTTTGTGGTTGCCTTTACGCAATTCCTTGTAGGAGTGAGCCTGCTCGCGATAGCGGTTTGTCAGTCGACATTTCTTAACCTGACACACCGCTATCGCGAGCAGGCTCACTCCTACAGGGGGCTTGTGGTGACGGTGGGATTAGTGTTTTTCCTCTAGGACTTTGTTGAGTTCGGCGCCGTCGATGCTCAGTGTTGCGGTGTTGAGCATGCCGTCGAGATAGGCTTGGGCGATTTGCTCCTGGCGCTGCGCACGCAAGGCTTGGGTCAGTTGATCGCGCAGTTCATCGAGGGTAGCGGTGCGTGCAGGCTGTTGCTCGGTGAGCTTGATCACATGGAACCCGGCAGCACTTTGGACGGGATCAGAGACTGCGCCCACCTTGAGCCGCGCCACGGCGCCTCGCACTTCCGGCACCAATTGCTGCAACGGTTGCAGACCACTATCGCCGCCGCGTTCAGCGGTGACGCGATCCTGCGAATATTGAGTCGCCAGCGCGGCAAATTCCGCAGGCGTCGCCTGGGCTTTTTTGCTCAGGTCAAGCGCCTGCTTGCGCACCGATTCAAGATTCTGCGGATCATTGACGCCGAGGAAAATCTGACTGACCCGATACAACGCCGGGGTCTGCCAGCTTGCCTTGCCCGCGTCATAAGCCTGCTGCAGTTCCGCTGCACTCGGATAATCCGCCGGCACCTGGCTGACCGAACGCAAGTAATCACGGAACACAATCTGCTCAGTCGCCACACGGGTCTGCCGGGCAACGTCCGGGCGCTGCGCCCAGCCCTGCGCATCGGCCTGCTCCAGCACCGCTTTCTCGGCCAGCCGCGCGCGAATCCAGCGCTCCAGGGCCTCACGATTGCCGCGCAATTGCTCGCGAGTTTCCGCCGGCACCGTCGCCAGCAGCGCCTGAAGTTCCGCAGGGGTTACCTGTTGATTACCCAACCGCGCCACCGCCGGCCCCGCAGCAACCGCCACCAGCGGCGACGATTGCTGGGCGGCGACCGGGTCACTGCCCGGTCGCACCACCAGCGCCACGGCCACCACCAACAGCGCTACCGCAGCGGCGCTGATCACCATGGCAGGCTTTTTCACAGCGCGACTTCCTCTTCCTCGGCCACGGCGACTTTGGCGGTCTGCGCGCCGGCAGCGTTCTGAGTGAAATCACGCAGATAAACGATGAACTCCTGCAACAGGCGATCCCACAATTCCAGGTTGCCGCGCAGGTGATCGTTGCTCACACCTGCCGCCACCACCACGTCCATTTCCATCACCAGAAACTCGCCCTGCAACGACAACCGGGCAAAACGACGACTGGCGTTCCACTGCTCGGCCACACCCTGTGGCAACTCACCCTGCACCCGCAGCGCACAGCTGAAAGTGAAATCGACGTAGCTGCCCTGCTCCACCGCCGGGTTGCCGAAACGCACGGCGTAGCCGATGCCCTGGCTGGCGCTGAGCAACTGGACGATGCCGTTCTGCTCGGTTTCGTTGACGCGATAACCGGCCGCTTGCAGGACTTCGGTCAGGGATTTTGGCGATACGTGGCTGATCAATTGAGTCATTGTTTCTTCCTTGTTTATCAGTGCGAGAGCGCAGCTTGCGGCGCGTCGAATTGAGTCTTGTAGAGCTCGTCACCGAACCCCTGAGCCAGTTCATCGAACTTGACCCGGGCGCTGCCCGCGAAGGGCTGGCGGATTTTCATCACCTCGGCCACGTCGATGTTTTCGTAGGCAGTGAGGATCTGCTTGGCGACGCCGTACATCTGCTGATTCTTGACTGAACATTGCTGCACTTGTGTGTCACGTTCAGCCAATTGCGCTTGAAGCTTAGATCGTTCTGCCTCTTTGGCACGGGCCATGACCAGCAACTCGTCATAGGCCTTTTTGAACTTGCCGGTCTGCTCGGCGCTGGCCGCCACTTGCGCCTGCGCCTGGCTGTGCAGGCTCTGTTGCTGTCCCGCCAGTTGCTCGGCGACTCCTTTGGCCTTGGCCAGCTCGGCAGTCAATTGCTTGATTTGCGCCTGCGCAGCCTTGGCCTCGTTCTGCGCCGCCAGTTGCACGGCGCTGGCCTGGGCCTGCTGACTTTGCAGGGCCTGCAACTGTTGCGTGGTGCTGCGCAATTGCGTGCGCAGGCGTTCTTCCATGCCTTCGGCATGCGCTCCAGTGGCGATCAAAAGCCCAAGCCCGAGCCACACAAATCGCGTTTTCATAACCCTCTCCCGGCGCCTTAGAAGCGCGTGTTGATCTCAAGCTGCAAGACGTCGATGTCGAACGGCGCGCCGTACACCGCTTCGGTGCTCATCCAGCGACCGGTGGCATAAACGTTCTTCGCCAGACCGTAGTTGCCGCCGATGAAATAACCCTTGGCGTTGGTGCCACCGAGGTGGAACGAGGAGTCGTTGAAACCGTCCGGCAAGGCATCCGGCTGGATGTACTTGTAGCCAGCGAACATGTTCCAGTCGCCTTGCTTTTTCAGGTCCAGCGCGCTGCCGAGGGTGAACTGCACCATCCACGCATTGGCGCCGCTTTCGATGTCGCCGTTGCTGTCGAGGTTGTTTACGATCTGCCCGGCCGAACGCTTGCGCATGTCGCCTTCGTCGTACGCGAGGTTGTGGATGTAGTTGCCCTGGCTGCGCAGTTTGAAATCTTCCGGCAGGTCTGCGTCCCAGACCACGTTCAAGTCCAGCAGATTGAATTCGGAAGCGAGGCCGACGAATTGCGGCTGCGGCGTGGTGCTCGGGTTGAGCGGGTTCGGCGTGATGTCGCGCAGCAGGAACACGCTGTTGCCCTTCTGCATGAACGCCGCGCGACTGCCATCGCTGTCGCAACCCGGCGCACCGGCCCACGGCTCGCAAGGGCTGGAGCGCTCGCCCTGAATGTCGTCGAAACGGTAGTACGCCAACGCGCCCTTCAAGCGGTTGTTGCTGTTGATCGCCCATTTGGCGCCGATCTGCGCGCCGTACAACCACTTGTTGTCGCTCTCTTCCTTGTCGAAGCCGTTGCTACTGGCGGTATCGTTGGTGTAATCCACCGGGAACGCGCCGACGGTGCCGAACACACCCCAATCGCGGTTGAGCTTGTGGTCGAAAATCGCCGCGACACCGTCGAAATTCAAGTCGTTGGAATAGAGCATGTCGGTGGACATGAACGGATTGGCGAAGCGCCCGCCGGTCAGGGTCAGCTCATCCGTCGGCTTCCAGTTCAAATAACCCTGATCGAGCCAGATGTCCTTTTTGGCGAAACCGCCGCCGAGGTTTTGCGTGGTCGACACCGGGTTGTTGTCCGAACCGGTGCCGATACGAATGCCGGCGGTCCATTGCGGCGAGATCTCCGCTTTCATGCCCAACCGTGCGCGGATGCGAAACTGATTGGTGCGGTCTTCGCGGGTGTTGAGCAGCGGCGGCAGGCTGGTGCTGCTGTTGGGATTCACATCGTACGGGCCGTTGTTGTTGAGCTTGGCGAAGTCGACGATCTCGTTGCTGTTGCTGTCCGAGTAGTAGCGCGATTCGTTGCGCAAGCGAATGTCGCCGTCGAAACTGATCCGCGCAGCCCATTCCGGGAAGCTGTTGGGCGCGGCCCAGTTTTCCTGTTTGGCGGTGGCCATGACTTCGGCTTTGACCTGATCGCGGATCTGGTCACGCACCGCTGCCGGCACGTATTGCACTCGGACGTCGCCCGGCGCAGCGACCGGCCCGGCCGCGACTGCGGTGGATGCGGCGGCCTGTTTGGCCTGGGCCGCTTCGTTCTGCGCCTGAGCGATCAGCGCGTCGGCCTTGTCCTGTTTCAGAATGCCCTGCTCGACCAGCA
>Ga0247814_10000665_pt1 | contig 25060 bp, 19 predicted proteins | sample UWRJL179409R1_FD_179947 | JGI IMG/M metagenome (GOLD analysis project Ga0247814, IMG submission 179947) | Plant litter microbial communities from Arlington Agricultural Research Station in Wisconsin, United States - UWRJ-L179-409R-1 | ecosystem: Environmental > Terrestrial > Plant litter >... | reverse complement strand
TCATCGCAAAATAAATACTTCGGATTATTTACAATTGCCCTTGCGATCGCTACTCTTTTTTGCATTCCGCCTGAAATTTCTGAAGGTAATTTTTTATGCGCATCAATAAGATTGACCCTTTTGAGTACAAAATCAACGCGATCCTGGGTTTCAGATTTGGAATTCCGGGTAAACATTTTCAACGGAAAAGCTACATTTTCTGCTACTGTCATAGAATCAAATAAAGCGCTTCCCTGGAATACCATTCCGATTTCAGTTCGCAATTCTCGTTTTTCATCCGCAGTCAGGTCAGAATAAATTCTTCCGTCAAAGGAAATCGTTCCGGCATCAGGGGTGAAAATTCCCAACAACGATTTTAGCAATACTGTTTTTCCGGAACCACTCTGGCCAATGATAAGATTGGTCTTTCCCGTTTCAAAAACAGTAGAGACGCCTTTGAGTACTTTACTTTCCCCAAATGATTTTTCGACATTTTTTACTTCTATCATGCGGTTAAAAGTAATTGCGTTAATATATAGTTGACCAATATGATTGTTACTGATGTCCAGACAAACGCTACAGTACTTGCTTTTCCAACTTCTAGTGCGCCGCCTTTCATATAATAGCCGTGAAAAGATGGAATAGTGGCCAGCAATAAGGCAAAGACAAATGTTTTAATAAAAGCATAAGCAATGTGAAACGGAATAAAATCCTGCTGGATACCGCCAATAAATTCAGAACTGGATCCGAATCCGCCGTAAACAGCCGCAATCCATCCGCCGAGAATGCCAAGAAACATACTGATTCCGATAACAAACGGATATAAAAGCAAAGCCATTAATTTAGGGAAAACCAAATAATTTAATGAATTAACGCCCATCACTTCCAATGCGTCAATTTGTTCCGTTACGCGCATTGTTCCGATACTGGATGTGATAAAAGAACCCATTTTTCCAGCCATAACAATTGAAATGAAAGTTGGTGCAAACTCAAGAATTACCGATTGTCTGGTTGCAAATCCAATAAGGTATTTCGGAATCAACGGATTGGTAAGGTTTAATGCAGTTTGAATCGCGACAACACCGCCCACAAAGAACGAAATGAAAGCTACAATTCCTAAAGAACCAATGATTAAATCATCAATCTCTTTAAATATAAGATTCCGCATTACCGACCATTTAGTAGGTTTGTTGAAAATCTCTTTCCACATCAAAAAGTATTTCCCGATTTGAGATAAGTAACGAATGAGCATCATGGTTTTGAAATATTGGCTAAAGTAAAAAGAAGTTGCGAGTATTGTGTTATGATTATGACTTATTTGAACGTTAAAAAAGTTTTTCTTTCATTTTTTTCCAACGGTATTCCCGAATAAATGCTGCCTGTTGTTTGGTAACGAGTAATGGTTTTTGGGCTGCTTTTGCTTTCAGGAAACCCTGAAGGTAATCCATAAAGAGCAATGGTTTTTTTTTCAGCATCGCCAGTTTAGCCGAAGCAATAGCGGTGATCAAAAATCCATAGCCTAAGGCGTAAAATGCTTCTCCTTGTTTGAACCGGGCGGTTTTGTTATAATTGGCACCCGTTGGCTTCAGGTGTTTTACCCGAAGATTAGTATCAGTCAATACTTTCCATCCATAAAACTGACACAATAATTCATCAACAGTATCCCAGCCCATTGCAGGTTTTAAGTTACCTATTTCCAGAAAGCATTCTTTTCTGTAGGTTTTAAACGCACCGCGGATGTGGTCTTTATCAGTAAGATTTTCCAATATCCAATGGCCATTTTTTTCGATGTAAGCGAATCCGCCAGCCATTCCAATTTTTGGATTAGCTTTAAAATGGGAAATGATGGTTTCGAAATAATTGTTTGGTAAAATCAGATCTCCGTCCAACTTCACCATAAGTTCATAATCATAATCCAAAGTCTCAAATCCTTTATGGAACGCCTGGATTACCTTACTTCCGGGCAAATGGATCGTATCTGAAACAATATTCACCAAAGTAATGAATGGGTGTTTTTGAGCAAAATCACCGACAATCGCGGCCGTTTTGTCAGTGGAATTATCATTAACCACCACTACTTTTTTTGGAAGTACAGTCTGTGTCACCAATGATTGCAATGTCAATCCGATAAAGGCTTCTTCGTTATACGCGGGAATGACAACGTAGTATTTCATTGTTTGATTTTTTCTGCATACACAATGTAATAGCGATTGGTAAAACGGCGCAGTAATGGCCGGATTCCAAATTGCTTAACAGGATTTGTCCATTGTTCGCGATCCATGATTTTCCAGCCTGTTTTTTCCAAAAGCCAATCCAATTGCCAGTCTTCAAATTCATGATAGTGCCTGTCCCATAAGTCGGTTTTACTCCGATAAGCAGCAGAAAACCACAAACGCATCGGAATGGAAATGAATAATTTATCAGCCTTGATTTCTTTTAAAATAGTGTACGGATTGAGCAAGTGTTCGAAAATCTCAAAAGCGGTTACCACAGTTGCATCTGAATTTCGCAAAGCAGATTGATTTTCGTCAAGGTCTTCTCCCGAAGTATTGGCTACAGAAAAGCCTTCCTCTTTCAGGATTTTGGAAAACGGATTTTCGACACCCAGATCAAGAATGCTTTCGGAAATAGTTGTATGTTTCTTGACAAAAGCGAGCGTATGCCGGAACCGTTTATTGGGAAATGTTTTTTCGTACATGGATTTGTTTTTTGCCATGAAGGCGCGAAGAACAAAGATAGAAAGTTATTTGATACGATTAAGCCTAGCCCTGATAGTAACGGCATCCTTTTTTAGCGTCAGTTCAACTGCGCTTTAGGATCGCATTGCCCAGACGGTAAAAAAGATAGAGTGGATAGCAGGAAATTGCTCCTAAAATCAATATCGGTAGACAAAAGCATTGACATTCATTCCTGCCCCGACAGAAGCAAAAATAAGGACGTCACCTTTATGGATTTCCTGATTCTCGATTTTTTTATTGATCAGCAAATCATAAAGTGTAGGGATTGTCGCCACACTGCTATTGCCTAAATGGGTAATGCTCATAGGCATAATTCCTTCCGGCATTGGTTTGTTGTATAATTTAAAAAAACGGGTGACAATGGCTTCGTCCATCTTTTCATTCGCCTGATGGATCAGGATTTTTTTAACGTCGTCGATAGAAACGCCGCTTTTATCAAGGCAGGCTTTCATGGCGTTTGGTACCTGACTCAAAGCAAATTCATAGATTTTGCGTCCGTGCATTTTAATGTAACGCACGTCAGGGTCAAGGTCTTTATTGAACGAATTCCCAAAGAACAAATGATAGGCTTCGTCATAAGCAAAAGTAGCACTTTCGTAAGTAAGCAATCCGGTATCATCATCGGAAGCTTCAAGAATCGACGCGCCGGCACCATCAGAATAAATCATGCTGTCGCGATCGTGTATGTCAACAACCCTCGATAACGTTTCGGCACCAATAACCAGGCAGCGTTTTGCCATTCCTGATTTAATGAACGCATTGGCCTGCAATACGCCTTCGATCCATCCCGGACAGCCAAAAAGGATGTCATAGGCGACGCATTTCGGATTTCTTATCTTTAGTTTATTTTTCACCCTTGTGGCAAGGCTTGGCAACATATCCGATTGAATGGTGTTGGGTTTCACATCGCCAAAATTGTGAGCGAGTATGATATAATCAATCGTTTCAGGATCAATATTGCCATTTTTGATCGCTTTTTCGGCAGCAAAAAATGCGAGATCAGAAGAAGTGAGGTGCGGTTCTGCATATCGCCTTTCTTCAATTCCCGTAATGCCTTTGAATTTTTCGATAACCACATCATTCGAATAGGCAAAAGGCGATCCGTCATCATTTAAAAAAACGTGGCTTCCAAAATCAGTATTTTTTACTTTTACTTCCGGAATATAGCTTCCAGAGCCGGTTATCTTTATGTTCATTGGGTTGAGGTGAAAATTTCAGTGTAAATTTATTGATAATAAATGAAATGCCACAAATATTTATTTCATGCTTTACCGCAATTATGAAATAGTTAATTTTTCACACTTTAATTATTGATTTCTTAAGAAACGTTTGCTTCTGCTAATTTAATTTTCATTACAGTAGCGATTGAAAGTGCTCTGGTTTTTATTTTCTCTGCATTTTCTCCTGCAAACAGACTATTGACTGTAATGTTAAAGTGGCCGAGCCAAATAGAAAAATGCGTTTCAGTAAGTTTTATTTTATGGTTAAGATCCATATGAACCTTAAGCGGATTGTTGGTGTAGTTGCCGGAATTGAAAAGTACTTGTTCCCAAAAATCAACCAAAACAGGCAAGTGGTGTTCCAAATCAATCCTGGCAATCGCCGTAAATATAAAATTGATGGAATCGTCCTGAAGTAATTTGGTATAAAAAGAATGAATCAGATTTTCAAGATCTTCACGGTTTTGTATATCTTTCATATGAGGATAAAAAAAGTCCCGCTTTAAACGGGACTTTGTATATTAGTTTTCCATGTAAGCTTCGATAGGAGCACAACTGCAAATTAAATTCCGGTCGCCGTAAGCATCATCCGCTCTTCGTACAGTTGGCCAAAATTTATTATCTGCAATATAATCCAATGGGAATGCCGCTTGTTCTCTGGTGTATGGAAAATTCCACTTGTCAGCAGTAAGCATTGCTAAAGTGTGCGGCGAATTTTTCAACACATTGTTAGCATCATCAGCCGAAGCCGCTTCAATTTCTTTACGAATCGAAATCATCGCGTCGCAAAAACGATCCAGTTCTTCCAGATTTTCACTTTCTGTAGGCTCGACCATTAAGGTTCCCGCAACCGGAAAAGAAACTGTTGGCGCGTGAAAACCATAATCCATCAATCGTTTGGCAATATCAGTTACTTCAATGCCTTTTTGTTTAAACGGACGGCATTCCAGAATCATTTCGTGTGCCGCGCGTCCCATTTCTCCGCTGTATAATGTGCTGTAATGTCCGCTTAGCCGCTCTTTAATGTAATTCGCATTTAAGATGGCGTGTTTGGTTACATCGGTCAGGCCATCGGCACCAAGCATTGAAATGTATCCGTAGGAAATGAGGCAAACCAAAGCAGAACCCCATGGTGCCGCAGAAATAGCTGTAATAGCATCACTTCCTCCGGTCGGAATTACCGGATTGCCTGGTAAAAACGGAACCAATTGTGGTGCTACGCAAATCGGGCCAACGCCAGGTCCGCCGCCGCCATGCGGAATTGCAAATGTTTTGTGTAAGTTTAAGTGGCAAACATCAGCACCAATAGTCGCCGGATTGGTCAGTCCAACCTGCGCATTCATGTTCGCGCCATCCATATAAACTTGTCCGCCATTTTCATGGATGAGTTTTGTTACTTCAATGATAGAAGCTTCATAAACACCATGAGTTGAAGGATAAGTTACCATTAAACACGACAAATTGTCTTTATGCAGAATGGCCTTTTCGCGCAAATCATCTACGTCGATATTTCCGTTTTCCAAAGTTTTGGTAACTACGACCTGCATTCCCGCCATTGCTGCAGAAGCCGGATTGGTTCCGTGTGCGGAGGAAGGAATCAAGGCGATATTTCTATGGTGGTCTCCGCGTGACTGGTGGTAAGCACGGATAACCATCAATCCAGCATATTCCCCTTGCGCTCCTGAATTGGGCTGTAAAGTTGTTCCGGCAAAACCGGTAATAACGTTCAGTTGCTGCTCTAATTTTTTAAGCATTTCCTGATAGCCTTGCGCCTGATCCAGAGGAGCAAATGGGTGAATGTTATTCCAGTTTGGATTGCTCAAAGGCAGCATTTCTGCAGCGGCGTTCAATTTCATTGTACATGAACCCAATGAAATCATGGAGTGGTTCAATGCCAGATCTTTCCGCTCAAGCATTTTAATATAACGCATCAAAGCAGTTTCAGAATGGTATTTATTGAACACGTCATGCTGTAAAAATACCGATGACCTGTTTAAATTTGACGGAATCGCATCTGCTTCAGGTAAGCTTTCAATGGCAGTTGGGATTTTGCCATTTGCGGCAGCAAAAACCGAAATAATTGTATTTATATCAGTAATACTGGTGGTTTCATTGAGCGAAATCGAAATGGTAGTATCATCAATATAATAAAAGTTGATTTCGTTTTGTTCTGCGATTGGACGTACCTTTTGAGCATCTGCCTTGATGACAATCGTGTCAAAATAAGCAGTATTGGTTTGATACAACCCTAATTTCTCCAGTTCATTGGTCAAAGCTATTGCTGAAGCATGAACTTTATCCGCGATATATTGCAAGCCTTTTGGACCATGGTAAACGGCATACATTCCGGCCATAACCGACAGTAAAACCTGAGCGGTGCAAATATTTGATGTCGCTTTGTCTCTTTTAATATGCTGTTCACGGGTTTGCAAAGCCATACGAAGCGCACGGTTTCCATTGGTGTCAACCGTTACTCCAATGATTCTTCCGGGCATACTGCGTTTGAATTCGTCCTTGGTGGCAAAATAAGCAGCGTGCGGACCGCCATAACCCAACGGAATCCCAAAGCGCTGTGTTGTTCCAAAAACGACATCGGCACCCATTTCTCCGGGAGAAGTCAGTTTTACCAGACTTAAAATATCAGCACCAACAGCCGTTTTTATCTCATTGGCTTTGGCCTTTGAAATGAATCCGCTGTAATCATTTACCTGGCCATACTTGCCCGGATATTGCAACATCGCTCCGAAAAAGCCTGTAGAAAAATCAAAGGTTTCATGGTTGCCAATGACCAGTTCTACACCAATTGGCGTAGATCGGGTTTGTAATACTGATAAAGTCTGGGGTAAAATTTCTTCTGAAACGAAGAATTTATTAACGTTGTTTTTCTTTTGGTCACGGCTTCTGACATCAAATAGCAAAGCCATCGCTTCGGCTGCAGCTGTTGCTTCATCGAGTAAGGAAGCGTTGGCAATTTCCATTCCGGTGAGTTCTATCACCATGGTTTGGAAGTTCAGGATTGCTTCGAGTCTGCCTTGCGCAATTTCTGCCTGATAAGGCGTATATGCGGTATACCAGCCCGGATTTTCCAGGATATTCCTTTGAATGACCGCGGGAACAATTGATGCGTTATATCCCAAGCCAATATAAGTCCGGAATACTTTATTTTTATTGCCCAGCTGCTGAATGTGATTCAGGAATTCATATTCCGTCATTGCCGGATCTAAATTCAGAGGCGATTTAAGGCGGATGTCATCCGGAAGCGTTTCGTAAATTAACTGGTCTATAGATTCAACACCAATAGTTTTGATCATATGTGAAAGGTCAGTATCACGCGGACCAATATGGCGTAATGCAAAAGCGTCTGTTTTCATGTAGTTAGTTGTGGGATTTAAGTGGCGTAAAATTAAATATTAATCTCATTATTATAGCCTTTTTTAACTGCATTTTTTGAGTATTTTTCAACCAAAATGGCTTCTTATTAACAGTTTTGCTAAATTTACAAAATGATGGCTTTAAGGAAATTATTCGATTTGTATCTGCAGGGCAGTGTTCATGTTGCGCTGTCGGTTTATTCCCTTATCCGCATTACAGAAATAGTACTCCAACTTCCTTCAAATCCATTTGTTGCGGGTTTCGGATTTTTCGGAACCATTGTCGGCTACAATTTTGTAAAATACGATGCCATTGCGCGCAATGGAAAACCTCAAATCGGACTTAAACTCCAACTGTTTATCGCAATCAGCCTATTGGCATTTATCGGAACCGGCTGGTGCTTTTTTTATCTGGAACCAATCACGCAAATGGTTTCGGTAATTGTGCTATTTATCACGGCGCTCTATACTTTGCCGTTTTTTCCGAACCGGAAAAATGCACGAAGCTGGGCCGGATTCAAGATCTATATGGTTGCGTTGTGTTGGGTCGGAGTTACCGTTGCTTTGCCTGTACTGAATTCAGGAATGCCACTGGATATTGACTTTTTCATAGTATGTCTTAAAAGATTTATCCTGGTGGTTGTACTGCTTTTCATTTTCGAAATTATCGACTTGGCTTGGGATGACCCACATTTGAAGACAGTTCCACAGCAAATAGGCATCAAACGCACAAAACAACTGGGCATTTTCCTGTTATTGGTATTTTTGCTGCTCGAAGTTTTTCGGTTCAATAAAAGCGGATATGAGTATGCCGCCAATATTTTCCTGATCGGAATTACCGCTCTTTTCCTGCTTTTTGCGAACCAAACAAGATCCAAATATTACACGGCATTCTGGGTAGAAAGTATTCCTATTTTCACTTATTTGGCGATTGTATTGTCAGCTTTTTTTTAATTTGGGCGTTGCCTTCGGCCGCGCTTTCCGCTGCAATCTTTTTATGGGTTTCTCTTCGCTGCGCTCCAAAAAACCCATAAAAAGGATTTCCGCTGCAATCGCTAACGCAAACGACAGCAACCAGATTCATACATTACAGCAATCCGGCGCGTTTTAACAAAGCTTCCGGTTTTGGCTCTTGTCCGCGGAAACGTTTGTACAACACCATCGGTGCTTCCGTTCCGCCCTGTGATAAAATATTGTCTTTGAATTTCGTGGCGATTTCTCTATTGAAAATCCCATTTTCCTGAAAATATTCAAAAGCGTCCGCATCCAATACCTCAGCCCATTTGTAACTGTAATAGCCTGAAGAATAACCACCTTGAAAAATATGTGAAAATGACGGACTCATAGCATTTTCTGCTACTTCAGGGTATAATTTTGTTGATTCAAATTGTTCATTCTCGAAAGCCTTTAAGTCGGTAATTGCTGTTGGATCTTGTCCGTGCCAACCCATATCCAAAAGTCCGAAACTCAATTGTCGCATCGTTGCCATGCCTTCCTGAAAACTCGCACTTTCCTTGATTTTTGTAACATATTCCATCGGGATGATTTCTCCGGTTTCATAATGGTGCGCGAATAATTCCAATGCCTCAGGTTCGTAGCACCAGTTTTCCATAATCTGGCTTGGCAATTCTACAAAGTCCCAATAGACTGAAGTGCCGGATAGGTTAGGGTATTTGGTATTGGCAAGCATGCCATGCAAACCATGCCCAAATTCATGGAATAAAGTTGTTACTTCGTTAAATGTCAGCAGCGAAGGTTTGGTTGCTGTTGGTTTTGTAAAATTGCAGACATTGGAAATGTGCGGTCTTTCATTAATGCCATTTTTGATATATTGTGATTTGAAAGAAGTCATCCACGCACCGTTTCGTTTTCCTTTCCTCGGAAAGAAATCGGCATAAAAAACAGAAACTAAATTTCCATTTTCTTTAACTTCATAAGTGGTCACTTCGTCATGGTATTTATCAATATCGAAAATCTCAGTGAAAGTAAGTCCGTATAGTTTTTCAGCAACTGTGAAAGCGCCTTCTAGCACCTTTTCCAATTGAAAATACGGTTTGAGTTTTTCGTCATCTAAATTGAACAATTGCTGTTTGAGCTTTTCAGAATAATAGGCGCCATCCCATTTTTCAAGGGTTTCAATGCCATCCAGTTCTTTGGCAAAATTGGACAATTGCGCAAATTCTCGTGCTGCTGCCGGTTTTGCTTTTTCAAGTAGATCGTTTAGAAATGTTTTTACTTTTTCGGGTGTTTGCGCCATGCGCTCTTCGAGTACAAAATGTGCATGGGTTTTATAGCCTAAAAGGTTGGCTCTTTCAAAACGCAGCTTCGCAATTTGCAATACATTTTGCCGGTTGTCATGTTCATTATTCCTGAAGGCTTTCGCACCCGATGCAATGGCCATTTTTTTACGCAGCTCACGGTTGTCCGCATAAGTGACAAACGGAATATAACTGGGATAATCCAATGTGAAAATCCAACCCTCTTTTTCGAGGCTTTTAGCAAGAGCATGCGCGGCTTCGATTGTGCCTTCGGGCAAACCCGACAAATCTTTTTCAGATGTAATGTGCAATTGGAAATTATGGGTTTCTGCCAATACATTTTCGCCAAACTGTAAACTCAATCGGGACAATTCTTTGTCAATTTCACGCAGCTTCAATTTATCAGTTTCAGAAAGATTGGCACCGTTTCGGGAAAAACCTTTGTATTTTTTATCTAATAATGTGGTTTGCTCAGGCGTTAACTGAAGTGTATCTTTTTGTTCATAGACCTGCTTAACGCGCCTGAATAAGTCGGCATTCAAACGAATGTCATTGCTGAATTCAGAAAGCAAAGGCGAAACTTCCTGAGCGATTTTTTGCATCTCGTCATTGGTTTCTGCTGAGTTAAGGTTGAAGAAAATACTCGAAATCCGGTCGAGTATGTCACCGCTGAAAGCCAGTGCTTCGATCGTGTTTTCAAAAGTTGGCGCTTCAGGATTGTTGACGATCGCATCGATTTCTGATTTTGCAAGGATGATTCCTTCGTTGAAAGCGGGAAGGAAATCTTCATTTTTAATCTGTGAAAAAGGCGCGGTGTTGTATTTGGTATTGAAGTAAGAGGTTAAGATGCTCATGTTAGGATTGGTTTTAGCCCCGATAGCAACGGAAATCCTTTTTTCTTTTCCCGGAATTGGTTTAAAACCCAGGGTTTCCTAAAAGAAAAAAGATTGCAGTGTATAGCGGGATTAGCTTCTAAAATTATTTATTTTTTAAACTTTCAGCGGATTGATTGACGACCAGTTTCAGTCCTTCTTTGTATTGCAAAATTTTATTGCGTACAGTTTCGTCATGGCTTCCAATAATCTGGGCCGCGAGAATTCCGGCATTTTTTCCGCCGTTTAGCGCGACTGTCGCTACGGGAACGCCTCCGGGCATTTGCAGGATCGAGAGTACGCTGTCCCAGCCATCAATGGAATTGCTTGATTTTACGGGAACGCCAATGACCGGCAATGGTGACATCGATGCGACCATCCCGGGTAAATGTGCTGCGCCGCCGGCTCCGGCAATGATAACCGAAATGCCTTTGGTGTGTGCGTTTTTGCTGAATTCAAATAGTTTTTCGGGTGTGCGGTGTGCGGAAACGATATCGACTTCTGTTTCGATGGCAAAACCTTTGAGGATATCGATGGCTTCCTGCATAATGGGCATGTCGGAAATGCTTCCCATAACGATGGCTACTTTCATTTCTGGAGGATTAAATTATTGTATTTTCAACTTTTGCGCTGATGACTCTTATTGTATTCTTTACAGTTTCTGCAATTTTTCGGGCTTCCTCCATGTTTTCATTGACGATAGTCACATGGCCCATTTTACGGAACGGACGGGTCTGTTTTTTTCCGTATATGTGCGGCGTAACACCATCAATCGACAGGATTTTTTCTATATTTTCATAAACGACATTTCCTGAATGGCCTTCGGCACCGACTAAATTGACCATGACACCGGCTACTTTACTGTCGGTATTGCCCAATGGTAAATCCAAAATCGCGCGAATGTGGTTTTCAAATTGCGATGTATAACTCGCCTCAATGGAATAATGACCGGAATTGTGCGGTCGGGGTGCGACTTCATTAATGAGAATGTCGTCATTTTCAGTCTGGAACATTTCTACCGCCAATAAGCCCACATGGTTGAATTTTTCAGAAACTTTGAGCGCAATTTTTCGTGCTTTTTGGGCAATAGATTCATCAATTCTGGCGGGGCAAATCACATATTCTACCTGATTGGCTTCGGGATGGAATTCCATTTCGACAACCGGATACGTTTTGATTTCGCCCGAAACATTTCTGGCGACAATCACGGCGAGTTCATTTTTAAACGGAACCATTTCTTCAGCAATGCATTCCACATCAGGAAGATTTTGAGTATCTGAAAGGCTGCGAATGATTTTTACACCGTTGCCATCATAACCAAATTCGGTACATTTCCATACAAACGGCAACGATAAGGTGTTGTGTTGAATCGTGGCTTTTAAACTTTCGATAGTGTGGAATTTCTGGAAATTGGCTGTAGGGATATGGTTTGAAAAATAAAACTCTTTCTGGATTGCTTTATTTTGGATCAGTCTTAAAGTTTTTGGCGAAGGATAAACTTTAGTTCCGTCATTTTCCAATTGTTCCAAAGCTTCAAGATTAACGAGTTCAATTTCAAAAGTGAGCACATCTACTTGTTTGCCAAAGTTATAAACCGTTTCATAATCCATCAGGTCGCCCTGAAAAAATTGATTGCAGGCTATTTTGGATGGCGCTTCATAACTTGGATCGAGCACATAAGTCTGGATATCAAATTTTCGCGTTTCGGAAAGCAGCATTTTGCCCAACTGTCCACCGCCGAGAATGCCCAGCTTAAAATCGGATGAGAAATAATTCATGGTTGTGTGTTTGGCTTTTGCCTCATTCCGACAAAGATAAAGTTTCAAACGATAAAAGACAATCGATAATGGATAATTTAGAAGGAATAATTAACGGCAATATTCGCATAATAATGAATGGGAAGACCTGGGTAATAATACCGTGGCTGGCCATTTGGAGGCGTGACAGCATTGGGTAAAACGAGCGACGCATAGTGTTCGTTTGTAAGATTATTGATTCCGAATGCGATATTGGATTGGAGTTTTGGAATAATTTCAAAACGGTAACCGGTTTTCAGATTGACGATTTTGTAGGCATCCGCGTAAGCAGTATTCGCATCGTTGAGCGGAATATGATCGACAAACAAAAAATCGGAAGATAAATACCATCCGAAATTGCTGTTGAAAGTCAGTCCTGCATTGGCTTTATTAGCCGGAACGCCAGTAAGTTTGTTTCCTGAAAAGTCATTTCCGTTATCGTTGAATTCGTTAAACTGATATTTCCCGACTGAAGCTGAAACGTAAGAATTAATAGAAAATACAGAATTAACCGACCACAAATGATTAATCGAAGTTTCGATGCCCTGATGTAAAGTTTTGCCTGCGTTTATGCCAACATATTGGTCGTCTCCAATTCTCCGTGCGACAAGCAAATCTTTAATTTCCATGCGGTATAGTGCAATTTCGGTAAATAGTGTTTTGCTGAAGAAGTAAAATTTTCCGCCAATTTCATAATTGTAGCCACTTTCAGGTTTGATATTGGCATTGATATTTCCGCTTGCCGTTAATGTTTCATCAACGCTTGGCACCGAATAACCGCGACTTGCTGAAGCATAAATCGTTTGTAATTTGCCTGGTTTGTAAAGTAATGACAATTGTGGCGACCAAATGGGATCGTAAGTATAATTTTCTGAAATATTGCTTGCTGTCGGAAAGGTGTTTTTCAAATTGAATCGTGTTTTATTCAGATTGAGTCCGCCCTGAATCTCCATCTTTTTGAAAATCTGAACACGCATTTGTGCGAAAGCATTGTAGAACTCACGTTGTTGTGTGGCAGCATTCAGTAAATCGCCTTCTAAACTTCCAAGGCCATTATTTTGCTGGTACCGGTTTTCAAGATTGCGACCGTGGTAATCATCTGCGAAATATTCCATTCCGACAATAAAATGGGTCGGTATTTTGGCAATGTTTACATTTCCTGAAAACTGAGTACGTGCGCCATACGCAAAAGTATATTGGTGTAAAACGTCAAAAGGGCGTGTCTCATAATTGTCTTTATAATTGATGAAAACGGAAGTTGCATTTTTGATTTCGCGGGAAATTTTAAAATCGTATCCGACGCCATTGAGCACCGAACGATATTCTTTATAGCCTTTCGAAGCTTTCCATGTTGCCGCAGCTGCTTTCGGGTTTTCATCAAAAGTATTTTTGTCTATAGAACTTGGAATAAATGTTTTGAGCCAGGTATAATTGCTGAAGTAGGTCAGTTTGCTATTGGCTTTGCGCAACAATTCACCTGCAAGGGTAACGCCCTCACGATTATACGAACTGTTTTCACGCCAGCCATCACTTTCAAGTTTATGGTAATTGAAGTTAAGGCTTGTGGTTTTTTCATTCCAATGGTAACTGAAACTGTTTTTCATCAATCCGTATGAACCGTGATTAGTATTGAAGCCAGCTCGTTGCCCAATGTTTTCTGAAAGTCGGGGTGAAATTAAAATAGCGCCGCCTAATCCTGCACCGTAAACACTTGAAAGCGGTCCTTTAATGATTTCGACCTGGTCGATATTTACTACATCAATATCATCAATTGTGGTTTCGCTGTCACCGGAAGTCAGCGGAATATTTCCGTAAAAAGCCCGGATTTTATTGGTTCCGTATGGTGTCCTGGCACCAATGCCACGAATGGAAATACGATTAGTCGTAAAATTGGCCGATTGCATGAAAACACCGGGAATGGAATTGACACTTGTGCTAATGTCGCTATTGTTATTTCGTGTAAGATCGGATTTGGATAAAATGCCAATCGCTGCCGGTGCATTGAGCAAACTGTCATTAATATGAAATGAACTGATATAAATGTCGTTCAACGGTGTTGCGCTGACTGTGTCCAAAACCTGTCCAGAAAGACTGTATGATACTGAAAGCCCTACAATCAGACAATATTTTTTTATCATTACAGTTATTTTTTTACCGCTACTTTCCAGATGGTATTGCTGCCGTCATCATTGACTAAAATAGATCCGTCATTCATAACTGTAACAGCAACCGGCCGTCCGTAAACATCTGCACTGTCTCCATTGGCGATAAAACCGGTGAGGAAATCCTGAGGTTTGCCCGAAGGTTTTCCATTTTTAAATGGTACGAAAAGGACTTTATATCCTGAAATTCTGGAACGATTCCACGACCCATGCTGTCCCACAAAAGCACCGTTTTTATATTGTTCGGGGAATCCGCTTTTGTCATAAAAAGCCAAACCCAAAGAAGCAGTATGGGCGCCGACAGATACATCAGGAACAATTGCCTTTGCTGCCAAATCTTTGCCTTCGCCTTTCATTCTCGGATCTAAATGATTCCCGAAATAGGAGTAAGGCCAACCGTAAAATCCATTTTGTTTCACGCTGGTGATATAATCCGGGACGAGATCATCACCAAGTTCGTCACGTTCATTAACCGCTGTCCAGAGTTCTCCGGTTTCCGGATTCCAGTCGACGCCAACAGGATTTCGCAAGCCGCCGGCGTATATTTTTTCACCTGTTCCGTCGGGATTAATTTCAAGTATGCAGGCACGGCGCACTTCATTTTCCATACCATGCTCAGCAACATTGCTGGCTGAACCTACTGTGACATAGATTTTAGTTCCGTCGGCATTGGCGATAAGATTTCTGGTCCAGTGGTTGTTGTAGCCTCCGGCAGGCAATTCAAGGATTTTCTGTCCTTTAGATGTGATTTTTAAATCGGAAGCATTGTAAGGGTATCGGTACAAACCATCGGTATTGGCAATATAAAAATAATTTTTTAAGACCAGCATACCAAAAGGTTTGTTGAGGTTTTTGAGATAAATTTCGCGCGTTTCAAATTGGCCGTCTTTGTCTTTATCCCTGAAGATTGAAATGCGGTCTGCTTCTGATTCAGAAACAAAAATATCATTATTAGGCGCAATATAGGTCCAACGCGGATTGTCAAGTTTCTCAGCAAATTTAGTTACAACAAATCCTTCAGGAGCGACAGGCATTTTTCCCGAAGGCCAGTCTACAATACTACTTCTCGTGGTTGCGGACTTAGTGGCAAAAGGTGGCGGTAAAGTAATATCGCCAACAGCAGTTTTTACAATAATGTCGGGTTGTTTGGCTAGTGCCTCTTTTTCTGATTTTTTGACCTGCCCATTACAGGAAGTAATAAGAGTAGCGGTGAGGATGCAGATTGCAAGTGAAATACTTTTCATAAAGGTTGTCTTGTTGTTTAAAAACTTCCGAAAGTTAACCAACATAATTTATGAAATTTACCCAATCTTTTTCAAGATTTCCCTCGCAACAACTTTATAAGCAGGCGAATGCTGCTGGTAATCTTTATTAATAATAATTTTCAATTCAGGATGAATCCAGTCTGAATACCTTCCCAAAATGTATAACGTTCGCATCGAATAAGCTTTTGCGGCGACTTTCGTTTCACTAATTATCCAGTCAAAACAAACTTCCGTTATCTTTTTTAAATGCTTTTCAGAAAGTTCAATCAAGGAATTGCCTTTATTATAATGTGCCGTAACAAGCAATTGGCAAATTTTCGCGACCGGACGAATGGCACTTTCATCTTTGAGATTTTTCATATGATCACAAAACAAATCAAGATGTGGCTGCAACCATTCTAATTTGTCATCGGCGACCAATTCGAGAATCCAGCAGGCGCGGTGGGAATTCTTATCCAGATTGTCCAACGCCAAAACGATCAGGGCATGCAGGTATTCGGGGTTTTCAAATATAAAATCCCTGTTTTCTTCGCGTGGTTTTCTGTGCGCGCTGCAGTTCTTAATGCGTTCGTATAAGGTCGTGTTCATTTCGTAAAGATACAAATTTGCAAAAAAGTCAAAATAGGTAGGCGTTAATCCTTTAAGACTTCATAAATTTGTGGCTTATTCAAAAAGGTCTTTTTATGATACAACTTCATGACAAACATTTCGTTCCTTTTATCTCTTCAGAAGAAATTGATTTCGCTTTAGCCAATATTGCCAAGCAAATGGATGCTGATTTTTTTGATGAAGTTCCGGTTTTTATCGGCGTTCTGAATGGTGCTTTTATGGTGATGTCAGATTTGATGAAACACTATCGCGGCATGTGTGAAGTGAGTTTCGTAAAAATGGCTTCTTATGAAGGAATGGAATCGACCAATGCGGTAAAACAACTCATCGGCATTAACCAGAACCTGGAAGGCAGAACAGTTGTCATTGTTGAAGATATTGTCGATACAGGCAACACAATTGAAGAGCTCAAAACCATTTTTAAAGAAAAAAACGTCAAGCATTTTAAAATTGCAACGCTGTTTTTTAAACCGGAAGCGTATAAAAAAGACATCAAGATTGATTATGTCGGAATTCGTATCCCCAACAAATTCATCGTTGGATATGGTCTTGACTATGATGGCTTGGGACGAAATTTACAGGACATATACCAGTTGGCAGAATAAATCTAAAATCTAAAATCACAAATCTAAAAATCATCAATTAAAATGATTAATATCGTTCTTTTCGGGAAACCGGGTGCGGGAAAAGGCACACAGGCTGAGTTTTTAAAAGAAAAATACAATTTGGTGCATCTTTCAACAGGTGATATTTTTCGCCATAACATAAAAAACGGAACCGAGTTAGGAAAGTTGGCAAAGAGCATAATCGATCGCGGTGACCTTGTTCCTGATGAAATAACGACCAATATGCTGCGTGATTCAATAGATAATAATCCCGATGCCCAAGGGTTTTTGTTCGATGGTTATCCGAGAACGATTGCACAGGCAGAAGCGCTTGACGCCATCCTGTCAGCAAAAGGAACTGAAAATGCCGCCACAATTGCACTCGAAGCCGATGACGAGATTTTAGTGCAACGATTGCTCGAAAGAGGAAAAACTTCAGGACGCGCTGATGATCAGGATGAAGATAAGATCAGAAACCGTTATGATGAATACAACCAGAAAACCGCGCCGTTAATGGACTATTATAAAAAACAAGGGAAATTTCATGCGGTAAACGGAATAGGCACAATAGAAGAAATAACGGTCAGACTTAGTGCTGTCATTGACAATCTGTAAAAACAATTTATAAGTGCTGTCACTTATAGCCCAACCATGGAAATAGTAATTATTCTTTTTTTAATTCTGCTCAACGGTGTATTCTCGATGTCGGAAATCGCATTGATTTCAGCACGCAAAAACCGCCTTGAAACAGCGGCCAAGAAAGGAAGCGATAGCGCCAGAACGGCTTTGGATCTCGCCAATTCACCAAATAAATTCTTATCAACCGTACAAATCGGAATTACTTTAATCGGAATCCTGACCGGTATTTTCAGCGGGGATAAAATTACGTCAGATGTGAAATTCTTTATTGAGGGTTTTGCGACGCTGAAACCGTATGCTGATTCTATTGCTGTTGGGATTGTAGTATTGGTACTGACATTTTTCTCTTTGGTTCTGGGAGAATTGCTGCCGAAACGAATCGGACTGAATTATCCCGAAGCGATTGCAAAAGCGACCGCCATGCCAATGAAGGTGATTTCTATAATTACGGCACCGTTCATCTGGTTGCTGACCATTTCTACAGAAGCATTATTAAAGGTTTTGAATATCAGGCCAACAGCAGACGGAAAAGTGACCGAGGAAGAAATCAAGGCCATTATTAAAGAAGGAACTGAAGGCGGTGAAGTACAGGAAATAGAGCAGGACATTGTGGAGCGCGTGTTCCATATTGGCGACCGGAAAGTAAATTCATTGATGACGCACAGAAAATCGGTGGTTTTCCTGCCTTTGAATGCGGATAAAAATCAGGTGAAGGCTTTAATGCTCGAAGAACTGCATTCCATTTATCCGGTTTTTGATAAAAATTACGACGATATCGTCGGTGTTGTCAACCTCAAGAATATATTTTCCCATTTTGAAAATGACAATTTTAACCTGGCGGAAATCATGACAGACGCACCATTTATTATGGAACAGACAACAGCTTACAAAGCTTTGGAAAATTTCAAAAAGAGCGGCATTCATTATGGGTTTGTTTCTGACGAATATGGTGTTTTCCAAGGGATTATTACTTTGAATGATATTTTGGAAGCACTCGTTGGCGACGCGGCCGAATTTTATAAGGATGATTTTCAATTGGTGGCGCGTGAAGACGGAACGTGGTTGGTTGACGGACATTATTCACTACACGATTTTCTTACCTATTTCGATTTGGACGATCTGACGAGTGATTATGAAGTGACAACGGTAAGCGGATTAATAATGACCGAATTGTCGAGGATTCCGAAACAAGGGGAAAAATTGTTCTGGCAAAAATTCGAACTCGAAGTGATCGATATGGATGGTGTGAAGATTGACAAAGTGATGGTGAAATCACTACGCGACTAATAATAAACGCAAGTGAAAACGCAGATAGAAAAAAATAAAAATGACTGAGGGAAATTTTGTTGATTACGTAAAAATATATGTTTCTTCCGGAAAAGGAGGAAAAGGATCGACGCATTTACACCGCGAAAAATTTATCGAAAAAGGCGGTCCTGATGGCGGAGATGGCGGTCGTGGCGGCCACGTGTATCTTGTTGGGAACAAAGGATTATGGACGCTGTTTCACTTGAAATTCGCACGCCACGTCAAAGCCGGACACGGTGGTGACGGCGGTGGCGACAGAAGCACTGGCGCAGATGGGGATGATAAATTTATTGAAGTGCCGCTAGGGACAGTGGTAAGGGACAAAGAAACCAATGAGATCCTTTTTGAGATTACCGAAGACGGAGAAAAACGCATCATCGCGCAAGGCGGAAAAGGCGGATTGGGAAACTGGCATTTCAGGAGTTCGACCAACCAAACGCCGAGATATGCCCAGCCCGGATTGCCCGGATTGGAAATAGACGTGGTTTTGGAATTGAAAGTATTGGCCGATGTTGGTTTGGTAGGTTTTCCAAATGCCGGAAAATCAACTTTGCTTTCGGTGCTGACTTCTGCCAAACCCAAGATTGCGGATTATCCATTTACGACTTTAAAGCCCAACCTTGGCATTGTAGCATATCGGGATTTCCAGTCGTTCGTAATTGCTGATATCCCGGGAATTATTGAAGGCGCAGCCGAAGGAAAAGGCTTGGGCCATTATTTTTTAAGGCATATCGAGAGAAATTCCACGCTTTTATTTCTGGTTCCTGTAGACACCGATGACATTAAAGCAGAATATGATATTCTCGTTAATGAGTTGACAAAATACAATCCGGAGATGCTTGATAAAGAACGCATGCTCGTGATTTCCAAATGCGACATGCTCGATGATGAGCTTAAGGCGGAACTAAAAATACAACTCGATAAAGATTTCAAAAATATACCTTACTTATTTATTTCTTCTGTAGCGCAACAGGGTCTGACGGAATTGAAAGACACACTGTGGAAAATGCTGAACGACTAAAATATTGAAAAAGCCAAATTAAAGCTGTCTGTTGACGGCTTTTTTTATGCGCGATAGGGATGGAAACGGCATCCTTTGTATCCGCTTCTTTAGCGGGACAAAGATAAAGTGGACAGCCCGGCAATTCGCCAAATGTTAAAAATGCACTAAAACGATTTAGATTTCAGCACTTACTTGAATCTTCGTTGTTAAAATTGGAGTATATTCGCATGCTAAATTTCGGGATTGGCTGTAACAAAAAGCTTTTTTGTCAGACTATTATCCGAGTTACTAACTAACAATTTATACAAATGAAAAAAATTATTTTTTCTCTTATCGCGGGAATAATGCTTGTGCCAATGAGCGTTAAAGCCGATGAAGGGATGTGGTTTTTGATGTTCATTGAACGCCTGAACCATAGAGACATGCAGAAAATGGGATTGCAGCTGACTTCGGAAGAAATCTACAGCATTAACAACCACAGTTTAAAAGATGCGATTGTGCAATTCAATGGCGGATGTACGGCTGAATTGATTTCAAAAGACGGTCTGGTTTTGACCAACCACCACTGCGGTTACGACGCGATTGCTGAATTGTCAAGTGCTGAAAAGAATTACCTTAAAGACGGCTATTGGGCAGCTGACAGGAAAGCAGAAATGAAACCTTCCAGTCTTTACGTGCGTTTCTTTGTTCGGATGGATGATGTTTCAAAAAGAATCTTGTCTAAATTAAATGACAAGATGACCGAAGCAGAAAGAGAAAAAGCAGTCAATCAGGAAATTGCTGCGATTGAAAAAGAGAATAACGAAGGTGGCAAATACACCGTTTCTGTCCGTCCGTTTTTCCAGGGAAATGAATATTACTATTTTGTTTATCAGGATTATAAAGATGTTCGTTTAGTTGGAACACCACCGGAAAGCCTTGGAAAATATGGCGGAGATACGGATAACTGGGAATGGCCACGCCACACTGCCGATTTCTCTATGTTCAGGGTTTATGCAGACAAAGACGGAAATCCTGCTGAGTATTCTGAAAACAATGTGCCGTTAAATCCAAAACATTACCTGCCGGTTAATTTAGGCGGCGTAAAAGAAAATGATTTCGCGATGATTTTAGGGTATCCCGGAAGAACCAACCGTTGGATGCCTGCCGGCGGAATCGAGCAAAACGTAAAGTTTTCTTATCCTGCCTGGGTTGAAGGTTCAAAATTAGGGATGGATAAAATGAAAAAATACATGGATCAGAGTGAAGCTTTGAATTTAGTGTATGCTTCAAAATACGCGGGTGTTGCCAATTATTGGAAAAACCGCCAGGGAATGATTGATGCGCTGACCAAGTTTGGGACAGCAAAATCAAAAGCCGGACAGGAAGCGAAATTTGATGCGTGGGCAAATAAACCTGCCAACAAAGCAAAGTATGGTACTGTTGTCACCAACATCAATAAATTCTACAGTCTGACCAATGAAAAAGCGCGTCACGACAATTATTTGCAGCAATTGATCAGAACGACAGCTTTTGGTGTTTCAGGAAGAACAATCGGAAAGCAATTGGACAATTATGTGAAAGCAGATGAAGCCAAGCGCAAGGAATTGGCCGTGACGATCAACGAAATGGCAGATGAGATGTTTAAGGAACTATACCTTCCTGCTGAAAAGGAATTAATGGCGGCACAATTGAATTTGTATGCTACGAAATCAAAAGGATATGCAATCGCGCCAATGGTTGAAAAATTAGGAGCAGCAAACAATTACGATTACACGAAATTCGTAAATGATGCTTATGACACGAGTATCCTGACTTCTAAAGAAAAAATCAAAGCATTTTTAGCTGCGCCGAATCAGGCTGCTTTGGATAATGATCCGGTATATCAGCTTTCTAATGATATGATTGCGCACATCAATACAAAATCTCCAGAGATTGCTAAAGCGCAGAATGATTATGGTGCAGCTTTCCGTTTGTTGGTAGAAGGTTTGAGAGAATCAAAAATCGGAACTATTCAATATCCGGATGCCAATTCAACACTTCGACTCACTTATGGGAAAGTACGTTCACTTCCTGCGGACAAGCGCAATGATGCCAAAATTAATAACTATACGACAATGGACGGCATGGTGAAAAAATACAAAAAAGGCGATGATGAATTCGACATGCCAACGCGTGTAATTGACATGAATAAATCCAAACAATACGGTCGTTATGCAGATAAAGACGGTTCACTTCACGTGAATTTCCTTACTGATAATGACATCACCGGAGGAAACTCGGGATCACCGGTATTGAATGGTAAAGGAGAACTGATCGGAATTGCTTTCGATGGAAATATCGAAGCCATGGCCGGAGATGTGATTTTTGATCCTAAATTGCAGCGAACAATTAATGTGGATATCCGTTATGTTTTGTGGGTAATCGAAAATTATTCGGGAGCTAAGCACATTGTTGATGAAATGACATTGGTGAAATAAAACCAATTTAATTAAAATAAAAAATCCGCCTTGTGAAAATAAGGCGGATTTTTTTTATGTTCTTTTCCCGGATCAGATTACATGTGATTTACGAAAAAGTGACGTTTAAAGATGAATTTTCTTATTTCTTATTAATGAGTTTACGGGTTATGACGCTGCCGTCAATCAACTTGATTTTCACCATATAAATACCATCAGCACCATTGAAATCGTCTTTAAAGTCTTTACTAACTTCATCTGGTGTGTAGCTGCGGATTAGTTTTCCGGTCAGGTCATACACATAAATCCTGCGGATAGTATCAGTAGCTTTAATAACCAATTTCTCATTTTTTATAAATGCAATCAATCCCTGGGTTTCATCCGGATTGGATGCGCTCAATAACGCATCTGTATAGCGTAGGATAAAACGGTCATTAAATGTTCCGGCATTTGAGGTGAAAATATACGGACTTGATTTTAAGTTGTGAATTACATGCACAAGTTTGTCTTCTACATAAACATTCTGGTTCTCAAACAATCCATCTAAATGGTCAATGCGGATAGAGTAAGTATCTGGAGCCAATGCTTTATATCCGATAGCAATTTGATCTTCGACATTAAACGGAAGTGATCTTCCCTGAATGATCAGATTTTCTCCCTCGCATATAGAATACAATGTCATTGAAGCATCGCTGATGCGCGTTCCGTCAAAATCTCTGTCAATCCCTTCAGTGGCACCTGTGGCATATCCTACCAGAATTTGATTGAACCCACCACTGTTGCTCATAAGGTTAAGCCAGATGCGGTGTCGTTCTGTTTGAGATGTCCTGAAAAATTGCCCGTTATTTCCGGAAACACGCATTGAGTTCCTGAAAACGACAGGTGTTCCGCTTGGAGCTGTACCGGTACTTTTGGTAAAGAAACCTTGTCCGGCAGCAATAAATCCGGCAGGAACTGCACCACCGGTTGTTGCTGCTGCGGTTGTGCCTGTACCGCCAAGCCTGTTAAAAGACGCATAATCTGTATCTGTGTAATTAATAATATAGTCACCATAGAAAGGATCCTGATAGGCCGTACTCGGAGGAGAGTTATGGGTCCAGAAATGGATAGTTCCATTGATAACCCCAATATTGGCAGGGTCACTTAGGAATTTCTCTGCATCAATTGCTGAAGGATAAGGATTTCCAAGTAAATTATACTTGTCATTATTATAAGCCAAAGGCTGTGTTCCGTGGTAAATTGGAGATAAGATATCGCCATTATTCGGTGTTCCGATAAAGTGTGCCGTATACGGTGCTTTTGAGCCGATAACCGGAGAAAAGTACTGTGGTGCCCGAACAATATAGCCTTTTGTAGGATCCATAACGGTTGCCGAAGTTTCATAATTCCATGTTCCGAAATTGTTGCCAACAGTAGGAACCCAACTGAAATATTTATCCGATAAAGTGTCTGGAGATAAACCTCCGGGACCACCAAGTTTAAAGTTGGAACTAAGCGTTAATGGAGAGCCCCAATAAGTAAAATCATACCGGTACATTGGCTGTGTAATACGCGTCATATTAATAATTCCGACATTGTTCACATTGTTAATTTGTATCAGGCCAGCATCGTCCTGTAGTAAGAATTGCCCGCCGGAATTAACTGTCACGAGATCAGTAACTGTAATATTCTGGCCTTGTGAAACATCCAGCTTTCCACCATTAAGGATGGTCAGATTATTGGCGTAAGCATCCATATTGGCTCCTGAGATAATGGGGTCGTTAAATACATTCGGAATTACCACACAATGTTGTGCTGTTGGTACGCCTACCGGTGTCCAGTTATCATCCGTATACCAATCGGTACTTTCAGATCCATCCCATGTTTTTCCATAGCTTTGAACTGTGATACAATTACTTTCTACCGTACATGTGCTTCCATTAATAGTTGAAGTCACCAAAACATGATAGTAAGTCGTGTCAGTTAGCATTGGCGGATCATAAACATTACTGATAGCTCCTGTAATATTATTCCACGGTCCGCTACAGCCTACAGTACTTCGCTGCCATTGGTAGCTAATCGTGCCGTATCCGGAAGCGGCTACGGTTTGAGTAAATGCTGCAGGATCAGTACCACATATGGTCTGGCTGCCTGAAACTGTAGACGGTGTAACGTCATTTACAAATACTGTGAGATAATTAGAAGCTGCCGAACAGCCTGTAACTGTGTCGCTGGTTATCCTTTGGTAAAACATGATTTGAGTTACTGGTCCCGAAACATCATAAGCATCAGATTGCGCGCCCGGAATATCGGTCCATGATCCAGCAAGTCCTGTCGGACTGCTTTGCCATTGGTACTGCAGATTTGCCGAAACTCCTGGGACAATAGATGTAAATGCCGAAGGATCGCCTCCAAGACAAACAGTACGGTTACCATCAATTACGCCACCGGTAACATTAGATGGTGTAACAGTTATGCAATTGCCTGCCACCGAACAGGAAACGCCGTTAAGTGTCGATGTAGTGACGCGTTGGTAATAAGTCGTTACTGTCAATCCTGTCGGGGCATCATAAGTAGCGCTCAGCGCTCCGGATATGTTGTTAAATGTTCCGCCGCATCCTGTGGTATTACTTTGCCATTGGTAAGTAAGTACTCCCGATCCTGTTGCAGGAACCGATTCAGTAAATGCTGCCGGATTGGTGGTGTTGCAAAGAATTTGGTCACCGGCCACTGTTCCGGCAGTTACGCGATTGACGATAATTGACACGCAATTGCTCGGACCCGAAGAACACGAAACGCCCGAAATTGTGGAAATGGC